>ULVD01026860.1_pt1 | contig 28842 bp, 28 predicted proteins | sample 1959101 | NCBI WGS metagenome assembly ULVD01 (sample SAMEA4835777, study PRJEB28245) | human gut metagenome | biome: gut microbiome; material: fecal sample | place: Denmark | collected 2008
TAAATATTCTAATAAGAGTCTAAATATTGAAAAATTTAAAACTGAAATAGTATATAAATCATTAAATAAAATAGTAGATTTTAATGATTTAAAAATATCTAAAAGTATAAGTATGAATACTAATGATATAGTTTATATTTATAATACACATGATACTGAAAAATATAGTTTACCTTATACTAGTGATTACTCTATAATACCAGATGTAACTTTGGTATCTAAAATTCTAAAAGAATATTTAAAAAATTATAATATAGATTCTTATATAGAAACTTCTAGTATGAAAGAATATTTATCTAAGAATAAACTTAAGTACACAGATAGTTATGAAGCAAGTAGATACTTTTTAGAAAAGAATTTAACTAAAGATTATAAGTTAATATTAGATATTCATAGAGACTCCTTAAGGCATAAATATACTTTATATGAAAAAGATAATAAGAAGTATGCTAGAATTCTTTTTATTATTGGAGCATCTAACAAAAATTATAAAAAGAATAAACTCATCGCAGATAACTTAAATACTAGGCTAAATAATGAATATAAAGGTATAAGTAGAGGTGTAACTCTAAGGGAAGATATAAGTTATAACCAAGACTTAAATAACAAAATAATATTAGTTAAAATAGGTGGTATAGATTCAACTCTAGAAGAATTAAATAATACTATGGAAGTATTTGCTAAGATAATTAGTGATTATATAAAGGAGTCATAATGGAAGAAGAACAATCTAGTAGAAACTATTTTCTAATTATTATGTTATTTCTTTTTATAATATTTTTAATTCTATATATTAGTGGAGAAGCAGGTTACTACGAATATAAAGTTCATACTAAAACAACTCTTACTGAAGAAGCAGTTAAGAAATTTGAAAAAGATATTGCTGATGGGAAAAATGTAAAATTAGAAAGTTATATCACAAATGAAAAGATAGATTATTCTAATGTTATAAGTAATACTGGATATAATACTGGTATGTTTATTGAAAAATTTATGAATAAAGGCATTAAAAAAACAGTAGAAATATTAGGATCACTGTTCTTTAATTAAATTACTAGCTGCTTTAGTATAAGTACGAGTAAGAGGTCCAGCACCAAGTAGAGTTCCTCCAAAGTATCTAACTACTACTATTAATGTATTATCTAAATTTTTATAATGTATTAAATCTAAGAGTCCTCGAGTAGTACCACTAGGTTCTTTATCACTATAGTTCTTCTCTTGACCACCAATTTTATAAGCATAGACTATATGTCTAGCTTTTTTATGTTCTTCTTTCAAACTTGATATTACAGATTCTATCTCATCAATAGAACTAACACTATACATAAGTCCAATAAATTTAGACTTTTTAACTTCAATAAAACTTTCACTTAACTTTTTCATAAGTTAATTATATTATTAATTAAAAATAAAATCAAACATTCATTTTTAAGAATAAATTTGGTAAAATAACAAAGGAGGTATATTATGGCTATTAAATTTAATAAAGAACTAGCAAACGTACCTAAAAAAAGTGGATGTTATCTTATGTATGATAAAGATAATGTTGTTATATATGTAGGTAAAGCTAAAATATTATTTAATCGTTTAAAAAGCTATTTTACTGGTAGAGTAACAGGTAAAACTAAAAAACTAGTAAGCGAAATAGATCATTTTGAATATATAGTTACTAACTCAGAAACAGAAGCTTTTATATTAGAAATAAATTTAATCAAAAAGTATGATCCAAAGTATAATATATTATTACGTGATGATAAGAGTTATCCATATATAGAATTTACTAATGAAAAATATCCACGTTTACTAGTAAAAAGAGAAATTAATATTAATAAAAAGTCTAGCCATTTATTTGGACCTTATCCGAATGTTTATGCTGCTAGAAGACTAGTTAATTTACTTAATAGACTTTACCCATTAAAGAAATGTGACACTATGCCTAAAAAAGTATGTCTTTATTATCATATAGGTGAATGTCTTGGATACTGTGAACATAAAGATATAGATATCACACAAATCAAAACAGAAATACTATCTATTTTAAATGGTAATGACAAACTACTTATAGATAAAATAAATGAAAAGATACAAGTAAACTCAGAAAATCTAAACTACGAAGTATGTAAAGAATTAGTAGATGAACTAGGCTACATGAAAACTGTATTTAGTAATCAATCTATCGTAGAGTTAGATGATAATGTAAATAGAGATGTAATAAATTATTACTTTGATAATGGCTATATAAGCATAGTAATATTCTTTATTAGAAATGGTAAACTAGTAGGTAATAACTATAAGATAATACCGGTCATAAATGATATAAAAGAAACTTTAGAGTATTATATAGCTTCCTTCTATGGTAAAAGAAACATAGTACCAAAAGAAGTAATAGTTCCTGAAATAATAGATACAGAACTACTTAGTAATATAATAAATACTAAAGCTATCATAGTTAAAAAAGGTCCTAAAAAGAAACTATTTGATATGGCTTATAGTAATGCTAAAGAACAATATGATAAAGAAATAAGACTAATCTATAGTAATGAAGAACTTACTACTAAAGCAAATGATGAATTAAAAGATTTATTAAAACTAGAGAGTCTTCATATAATCGAAGCATTTGATAACTCAAACCTATTTGGTACTTTCACAGTATCAGGTATGGTTACATTCATAGATGGACTTCCTTCTAAAAAGAATTATAGAAAATTCAAACTATCTTTTGATAAGAATGATGATGTCGCATCTATGAAAGAAGTAATTTATAGACGTTATTTTAGAGTGCTAAAAGATAAACTAGTAAAACCTGACTTAATAATCGTAGATGGTGGTACTAATCAAATAAATGCTTGTCTTGATACTCTAGATAGTTTAGGGCTTAATATAAAAGTAATAGGTGTTAAAAAAGACGATCACCATAGTCCAGAAGCAATAGTTGATGGAGATACTTTTGAAATAATAAACATAGATAAACGATCTAATGTGTTTAGACTTCTAAGTAGAATAGATGAAGAAGTACATAGATTCACTATTAATTATCACAAAGAAATAAGAAGTAAAGGAAGCATACAAAGTGTGCTTGATAATATAAATGGTCTTGGTGAAGTAAGACGTAAAAAACTAATCAAAAAGTATGGAAGTGTCTCTAAAATAAAAGAAGCATCTGTATATGAACTATCAGAAATAATACCACAAACTGTCGCAGAAGAACTTCACGAATACTTAAAAGAACTAAAATAAGAACTCTACGTAGTTCTTTTATTTTGAACTAAACTATGCTATAATACAAATCAATTTCGATAAAGGGGGGAAAATCTATGGAAAACATCAGTATAAGATTACCATATGTAGAAGAAGCAACATACGAGTGTTGGGAAAGTCCAGTTGTTCAAAACTCTTTATCCAATGCAAAACAAACAGACTTATCAAACATGCTAGATAAAGACAGGAATAGATTTAAAGAAAAAGCTCCTACAATAATGCTTATATATAAGAGTCCAAACCATCTAGCAAAAGTAAATAAAAGTTATAAAAAAAGAAAATATAATGATGAAAATGTAGTAGAATATAAAACTTGGTATGAATATTTGCTTCCAATACTTAAATTATCACCAGAAGATTTTAAAAAAATTACTAAAACAACTGATAAAGATAATATAGTTGAATTCGGTTGTTTTCCATCAACAATAGTCAAAGATATAAACGAAGAAGAAAGATTAAGACAATGTAAAAGAAAATTTACAGGAAATAGATATACTCTTCCCGTAGGTAACTATTATAAAGGCGGAAAAAAAGTAGAAGATGAAAATAAAGGAGAGTTTGTAGCTAAACGTATTGTGGACTTAGAAAGTTTTCCTGAATATGAAATAGATGGTGAAAGATATATAGATTATAGAGAACTAGGAACCAGTAAGTCTTATCTTTTTAGAATAGAACCTCTTAGTTGGCATATAGATTCTGAAAAAAGTGAACTGGTATGTGCAAATTTACCAGTAAGTGGCATTATATATGATTCACTTTGTAGCATAAAAATGGTATCCTATAACGATAGTTTAGTTCGTAAATACCTTGAAGAAAACTTTTTAAAAGAAGCTATATTAAATCATATAAAAGAAGAAGAAAAACTTCCCCCACAAACAAACGAAGTTACTGAGTTATTAAAAGAAATAAGAACCTATAAAGAACAATATCACGGTAAAGAAGATATTAATGAAATAATAAGAGATATAATCAAAAAATACAATGAAGATTTAGAAAGTCTAAAATCAAAAAGTGGACTTACATTATATACAGAAGAAGGTCTATATTTAAAATTATTATCTGATTTAAATAGAATACTTGATAAATTAAAAAGAGGATCAGAATCAAGTAAAGAATATTGTAATATATTAAAACTTATTGAAGACTCAATAACTGCTTTAGAAGGACAACAAAAAGAAACAGATAACGAACTTTTAAAAGATATACAAAAAATAAGTACAGAAATATTACCAAAATTAAGTAATAATCCTAAAAAGCAAGAAGAAATAAAGAAAAGAATATTAAAAGAATTAACAAGTGATAGAGACAAAGTAAAATCATATTTAGAATATATAAATGTATTAAGTAAAGATATCACTTTGAGTACTCCTAAAAATCTAGGATTTAAAACTTTAAGTGAATATGAAACTAACTTTAGAATAAGATTGCATCCAATATTAGAAAATATATTTCAACTATCACTTGAAGAAGAAAAACAAATCTTAATTGATAAGAAAAACGAAGTATTAAGAAAATTAGATTCTAAAAATATTACAAAAGATGAAGTAAATTATGAACTTTTTAGAATATTAGAAACTCATTATAAAAGTAATTTCAAAGATTGCAGTATAGTTAATACTCTATTAAAAGAAATAAATAGATTAGTAAAAGAACTAAAAAGTTATAGTGTTAGACCAGAACCTGCATTTAATGTTGACATACCAAACGATGATTTAAATGGAATAGTTGAATCTCTAGATACAATCATAACAAATCTTCATAAGATGTTAATTGCCGCTAAAACAGAGCAAAGAAAAGTATTAAGAATAAATAGTTATAAAGTAAATGAAGAACTTTAATTAGCACTTGTATACTTAAAATAATTGTAATTTAATACTTAAAATGTTATATTAAGATTGTAAGAATAAACTTATAATCTTTTTATTTAGGAGTCACTATGAAACTATTTTTTAAAAAATATAAATTTTATCTAATACCATATATAATATTATTACTAATTCTAACCATAACTTTTATAAATCATAATAATTGGTATAACAAACATATAGAAAGTATAAATGAAATAATAAACGAATGTAAAAGTGAAAACATTAGTATTGAAAGAAAAGAATACTGCGAAAATATTATTAAAAATGCAAACACCAATAAAGATTATTATTATACAGTAAGTGAATTAGAAAGTGGTCTAAATAAAGTATATCCATTTATATTTATTTTTATCTCATTTCCAGTGCTTTATTATGTATGTAATATGTTCAAAAGTAGAGTAGTAAACTATGAATTAACTAGACAAAACTATAAAACATTTAGAAAGAAATTGCTAATGAATTCTTATAAGTCATCTCTATTAATGATAATTATTTATTTAGCTATAGTTATTACTTCATATATATATTGTAATGGTTTTATAGCAAGTACTGAATATATACCAAATAATGTATCAAATCCATATACTTTTATATTAATAAATTTATTTAAAATCTTAGTTTTAAGTTTAACATATGTTAATATTTCACTTATAGTTGCAAGACAAAATCATAAATTATATATTTCGCTTATCTTATCATTACTTTTATTTTATGGAATAGAACTTTTATCAGGTTACTTTATAGGCACTTTATTATTATATAAAATATTTGATCTTAATATTTCAAGTAATATTTCTATCTATAATTTATTTGTAAGTGACTTAACTAATCCTTTAGTACACATTATATATCCATTATTTATGTTTATAGTAACTATATTTATAATGAATTATATGTATAAAAGTAAAGAAAAACTAGTAATAGATTGTGATAAAAATAATTAGGAGGCAAAACATGAAAATAGAACTTAAAAATGTAACTAAAGTATTTGACAACGTAGAAATTATTAAAGATGTAAGTGTAATATTTGAAGGTGGTAATATATACGGATTACATGGAAGAAATGGTAGTGGCAAAAGTGTTCTTATGAAGTTAATATGTGGACTATATGAACCTACTAAAGGAGAAATACTTTATAATGATATAAATCTAAATAAAAAAGGTCTTTATCCAGAATCTCTAAGAGCATCCATAGAAAAACCAAGTTTCTATCCAGACTTAACTGGTTTTGAAAACTTAAAAGAACTTGCTAAAATCCAAAATAAAATAACTGATGAAGACATATTAAAATCATTAGAAATAGTAAACTTAACAACTGAAAAAGACAAAAAATATAGTAAATACTCTCTAGGTATGAAACAAAAATTAGCTATTGCTCAAGCAATTATGGAGCATCCTAATATATTAATACTTGATGAACCATTCAATGGTATAGAAGATAACAGTATTGAAAAAATAATAAATTATTTAAAAGAAGAAGCAGTTTCAGGAAAACTAATTATATTTAGTACTCACATAAAAGATGATCTAAACTCTCTAGCTACAGTAATCTATCACTTAGATAATGGTACTTTAAAACTAGAAGGTGAAACACATGAAACTAGAATTTAATTCACTTAAAAGAACAATTCTAAAAGATAAAGTATGGTTAATAATATTGTTAATTCTAACTATTGTTTCAGTTATAAATTACTACGTAAGTATCTCATCAAGTGACTTTCTTAAAAATATAAATTATTTTTACATACTTATCGGAGTTCCTTCTTTAAAAGATGCAGACATGATCTATACTTTACTAAATACTTATATAATTATATATTTCATTTATTTTACTATTAACTATTTTAATTATGATTTAGATTATTGTTCTGATAACATAGTTTTAAGAGAAAACGAAAAACACTGGTTTATAAGAAAAACCCTAAGTATAATTTTATATGTAATATTCATTAATCTATTATTATTTATACTTATATCTATAATGTGTAAGTTTGAATATAAAGTGTCTATTACTTATTTACTTATAACATTAATTTATCCATTAACATATTCAATTCTAACTATAACACTAAATAACTTATTCAAAAATAATGTCATCGTTATAATACTAAGTTTAGTTATATCTCTATCATTATTCTTTAAACTAAATATACCAGTAGTCCTAATATTTATAGATATAATACTTTTTATAGTAAACTACATAACATTTAAATTTAAAAGAATTTACAAACTAAAATACAATTAAGAACTTTAAATAGTTCTTTTCTTTTTAAAGAAAATATGTTATAATATAGAGCAATTTTAAAAAGGGGAATAAAAATTATGAAAAATGTGAGTATAAGATTACCATACATTGATGAGTTAGATGGACCACCATCATTTGTATCAGAACACATTAACGATGTAGAAAGAACATCTTTATCATTATTTTTAGATAAAGATACTTTTAGCAATCCAATAATAATGGCTGTAAATAGGAATCCTGATCAAAAGGACGTAACAAATCAAGGTTATTGTCGTAGTAATATAGTATGTCATAGAGCTACTTGGTATGAATTTCTTTTACCAATAATAAAATTACCTGAAGACAAATTTAATAGTATATGCAAAAACATAGATGAATCTAATATAGTAGAATTAGGTTTTTTTCCAGCTACAGAAATAGAAGACCAAACTATAATAGATTCAATTAAGGAAAAAGATAAAACATACACAGGAAACTCATATACATTGCCAGTAGACAATCATTTTAAATGGGAGGATAGTCCATTTTCAACGGAAAGTAAATATTCAACCCAAAAAGTTCGTGTAGTGGAAACTAAAAAATTTAAAGAATATGAAGTAGAGGGTGAAAAGTATATAACTTATAAAGCAAAAGGGTATGCTGAAAGAATTTATAAAGTTGAACCTTTAAGATGGTATGTAGATACTAAAAACAAAGAACTAATGTGCACAACTTTACCAGTATGTGGAATAATATACAACCCACATCCTCGTAGAAGACCAATATTATACCCAAAAGTAGCTCCTATTAAAAGAGAATTATCATATAATGGAAGCCAAGTTCGCAAGTATTTAGAAAATAACTTTGTTAAAGAAGCAATTCTAAATCAAGTACCTAAAAAGGTATTATTTGAAGCAAAGCAAGAAGACACACTAACTGCATTAATAAATGAAATAAGTGTTTATGCTGAATACTATCATGGTACCGAAGATGTAAATCAAGTTATAAAAACTTTAATTGATAAATATAACAAAGACATAGATGCTTTAGAAACTAGTAGTGGTTTACAAGTATATACTGAAGAAGGTCTACATTTAAAACTATTAACTGATTTAAATAGAATACTTGATAAAATAAAAAGAAATGCTGAATCAAGTAAAGAATATTATGATTTATTAAAATATATAGATAGCCTAATAGATATTTTAGATGGAAGGCAAACAGAAACAGATAATGAATTATTAAAAGACATACAAAAAATAAGTACTGAAGTATTGCCAAAAATAAGTAGTGATTCTAAGAAACAAGAAGAATTTAAACAAAGAATTTTTGAAGAATTAAGAAGCGATAGAGATAAAGTAAAATCATATTTAGAATATATGAATACATTAAGTAAAGATATTAATTTAAGAATTCCTAAAGACATAGGATTTAAAACAATAAAAGAATATGAATCAAACTTTAGAATGAGATTGCACCCAATATTAGAAAGTATACGTAATACATCATTAGAAGAAGAAAAACTAGCTCTAATCGATAGTAAAAACAAACAACTAAAAGAATTAAGTAATGGAAAGTTAGATAAAGACTTAGTAAACTTTGAACTATATAGAATATTAGAGTCTCTTTATAGAAATAACTTCCAAGAAAATAGAATAATAAATATATTATTAAATGAAATAAATTCACTAGTAAATGAATTAAGAAGTTACAATATAAAACCAGAACCAGCTTTTAGTATTAATATACAAAGCGATAATATTGAAGATATAGTAAAGACATTAAATGTTATTATAATAAATCTACATAAAATGATATTAACAGCTAAGGAATCAAATGAAAAACATATGAGACTTAGTAAGTATAAAATAAGTATTTAGAAATAAATACTTTTTTATTGAGAAAAAATTTAAATGTAGCATTCAAAAGCCATGTTATAATTATGACAACAAAGAACTATATAGCAAGTTGGTGTAAATCTTTTAGATTACCTGGAGTGCATGAAGATTATGATGAAGAAGATTTAGAAAAAGACGATTACCATTATGAAGATGATAATTAAAAAAGGAGAGGGAAAATGAATAATTTAGAAATGGTAATAGGCAAATCAAAAGAAGAAATAGAAGAAAAACTTGAATTTAAAATATATAAAAAGAATAAAAAAACGTATAGACACTATCAATAGTTCAAAACTAGATTATTGATAGTGATAGAAATATATCGCCTCCATTCTTTAAGACACTTAAATGTGTCTTTTTCTTGCATATTTTTAAATTTAATGTGATAATAAGGTTACAAGTGGGAGGAATTTATGGATGAATATAATCGTCTATTAGAAAGACTAAATTCATTTTTAAGCTATGAAGAAGTAATCAATAATAGTGAAGTATTAAATGCATATGATTACATCAATCTTCTAAGAAAGGAATACAATAAAACAAAAAAAGTAAATGTAAGTGAAGGTTTAGTAAGTAGAATTGATAGAGGATATGAACTAATTCAAAAAAGAGAAAACAGAAGAGAAAAATATACTAAAGAAGTAGAATACATCGAATCAATAGAAGTATTAACTGGTACAAAAGTATCTAGAATCAGAATAGTTACATCTTCTGGTGAAGCATACATATGTAGAAATAACGAAACCAAAGAAATATACACGTTAGGTCATAAACTACGTGCTGGTTTTGTCAAAAAATATTTAAAAGAATTTGAAAAATTATTTGATGAATCAGAAAGGTATTTAGAAAGTCATAAAAACGAATTTACTGATGTATTTAACGGAATAGAAAGATCAAGTCACTCAGACGGTACAGTGAATATCGATATCACATATGATAGTGAAGAAGGTGTACACTACGATATAACTTTAGTTGGTGATACAGAAGGCACTCTAAGTAAAGAATGGTTAATAAGAAAATCGTTAAAAAATATAATAAATGAAAATGAAAAAAGAATACTTAAAAGAATACCAATTGTCATCAAAGATTTACCACCTTTAGGACAAAAAGTTACAGAAAGATACACTAAAGCATATAAACAAATGCAACTTAATAAAAAAATGTATACTGAATAAAAAGTAAAAAATAAGATAAATAAACTTTTATTTATCTTTTAATTTATGTATAATACTTATGAGGAGAAAAAACTAGTATGAAGAAAATAACATTATATCCAGCTGACATATACCAAGTAGTTGATAAAAGTTTATTAAATGAACACGATAGACTTATTTTAAATATGCTTTATATGCCTATTATTGGATATACTGCAGTTACTTTATACTTAAAACTTCAAACTGAAACAAAGAATACTTTTATATCAGGTGAACTTACTCATCATCATTTAATGACAAGCATGACTTTATCACTTGATAATATTAAAGAAGCACGTCTTCGTTTAGAAGGAATAGGTCTTTTAAAAACATATTATCATGAAGGAGAAATAGGCAGTTATGTTTATGAACTTTATAGTCCAGTCTCAGCTTCAGAATTCTTTATTCACCCAATATTTAATGTAGTTTTATATAATAATGTTGGTAAGAATGAATACAATAGACTTTATGATTATTTCAAGCTTCCTCATATGTCATTAAGAGATTATGAAGAAGTAACAGTACCATTTGATTCAGTATTTAAAAGTAGAAACTATACTGCTTTAGAAGTAGATACTGATGAAGTAGTATCTAAAAATAAACTAATGCTTAAGTTTGAACTAGATTATGACTTTGACTTAATGGTTTCAAGCTTACCTAAAGAAATGTTCAATGAAAAATGTCTTAATAAAACAACAAAAGAACTTATTACAAACCTTTCATTTCTTTATGAAGTTGATCCGGTTAATATGGCAGATTTAGTAAGAGCAAGCCTAAATGAAAAAGGAAATATTGATAAAGAAGAACTAAGAAAAAACGTAAGAAAATACTATCAATTTAATAATGATAATCGCCTACCAAGTCTTTTATTCAAGAGTCAACCAGAATATTTAAAGAGCGCTAGTGGAGACAACAGTAAGAAAGGTAGAATCATAAAAGTATTTGAAAGCCATTCACCATATGAGTTCTTAAAAGCTAAATACAAAGGTGCTAAACCTACTGATAGAGATATGAAAATATTAGAAACTCTATTAATAGATTTAAATCTAAATCCAGGGGTAGTAAATGTTTTAATAGACTACACTCTTAAAACAAATAATAATAAGCTAGTTAAAAACTATGTAGAAACAATTGCTGGACAGTGGAAGAGAAGTGGAGTAGAAACTGCAGAAGAAGCTATGAATTTAGCTGAAAAAGAACATAAAAAGAAATACAAGAAAGATGATAAACCAAAATCAAAAGTAATGCCAAGTTGGTTCAATGAAAAAATAGAATCAGAAAGATCAGACTCAGAAAGCGATACAGAATTTAAAAATTTTATAGAGGAGTTTAGAAAATGATAAAAGGAAGTAATTTTGTAAGAAAAGGTAAAAAAGCTATACAAGATGATTTGAGACGCGAGTATGTACTTGCCAGCAAAGATGAGACATTTACTAAACTTTGTGCTAGACTTAAATGCGATGAAGAACTACTTATGAAATACACTTCTAAACTAGAAACAACAGTATGTGAACTTAAAAATTGTTCCAAATGCAAAGGTTTAGATAAATGTAAAAACGAAATAGAGGGACATGTGTATTATCCAGTAGTTCAAAAAAATTTCATAGACTTTACTTACAAACCATGCAAGTACTATAAAGAAAATAAAGTTAAAAATACAACAACATTCTTTGAAACACCTAAAGGCTTAATGAATGCATCTCTTAGTGAACTAATAACAGAAAAAGAAAGAAACAGTATTTTAAAATATATAAAAGACTTTCTTAAAAAGAAAATGAATAACGAACCAGTAAAAGGTTTATATTTAAGTGGTTCTTTTGGAAGCGGTAAGTCATACATACTAAGCGCTCTTTTAAATGAACTATCTAATAAAGGTTTTAGAACAGTAAACGTGTATTATCCATCACTACTAAAAAGACTAAAAGCATCATTCAATGAATACAACTATGATGAAGTATTAGACGAAATAATGACTAGTGATGTACTTTTAATAGACGATATAGGTGCGGAAAACAATAGTTCATGGGCAAGAGATGAAGTTTTAGGTACAATTTTGCAATATAGAATGGATAACGATCTAACAACATTCTTTACATCAAATTATAATATTGAAGAACTAGAAACATTCCTTTCAGAAACACCAAAAGGAATAGATGAAATAAAAGCAAGAAGAATCATAGAAAGAATAAAATATTTAACAGTAGAAGAAAAACTAATAAGTAAAAATAAAAGATAAAAAATAATAAGCTTAACAACATAACGTTAGGCTTTTTTAATACTTAATTTGACAAAATCAACATTTTTTGATATAATATGTGCATCATTAAGGGGGGGTATAGAATGGAAAACGTAATTTTAGCATTCATTATAGCTCAATTAATTTCAACAGCATATGGTTTATCAGTTATTGGTTCAGTAAAACCAGTAATAGAAAATAAACTTAAAAACGAAGGTTATGTATTAAAAAATAAAAATAGTATGTATAAATTTAACGAAGGATTAGGAAAATTCTTTAGAGGATTTATACCTTTCTACTATGCAATAAAAGCTATTTCTTTAGTTCAAGGAAAAGATCCTATCGATAGAGCAGTTAAAAAAGAAATAGAAGATGGAGAATATATTACTCGTGAAGAAAAAGAAGCAATTAGACAAAGAGAAGAATTCATGAGAACTGCTTCATTATCAAAACCAATCGAACCACAAATTATATTTGAAAAACCAGAAAAATATGTGGCTCGTAAAAATGATTATACATTATATGACACATATGAAACACCAATTGAATATATTACTCATGAAACAACAAATGAAGATAAATTAAATATCACTCCTTACATAGGAGCAGAAAAAGAAAAACAAACATTTGTAGAAAAAGAAGTAACTAAAAGCGATATAGCAAAAGCTATATCAGACTTAGATGCTTATGAACTTCAAATGTTAGGAGAAAAAGTAGAAGCCCTAGCAGAAATAAAACAAAGAAATAAAACTTTAAGATTAAAAGATGTTGCTTAAGTAACAAAATTATGTTAACATTAACTTGTAAATCAATTAATTGGACAAGATTATTAAATAATATTATCAAAGAGAATTAGTGGTTGGTGAGAACTAATATAATGATTTAATAGTTACTACCAATTGTATGAGGTTAATAGCCTACGAGTGGTTTTCGTTACAAAACTATAGTAAGTTAAATAAAGGGATGGTACCGTCTTAATAGACTCCTTACTATCTCTTTTTTTGTTTTATAAGGGAGGGTTAATATGAAATATGAAACAATAACTTTATCAAAGTTCTTATCAAGAACAATGGGACTGGAAGGAATAGATTTAAAAAAAATAACTCACTTAGCTGCAAAAGAATTATTTCCGGAATTAAAAAGAAGTACCTTTGAACACGTAAAAAAATTTCCAGAAGATATAATGACTGGAAAAATAATGATGGTAAGTGATGGTAAAACAGTTGTTCCGTATTATGCTCCAACTATAAAAAAAGACTTAGAAATGAAAGAAGTAAGAATTGAATTTGATGACCCAGAAGAACTGGAAGATAAAGAATATGACTATACAAGAATGTCTGTATACGAATTAAAACAACTGCTTAATAGAAAATTCAATACTTATAAAAATGCAAGAGAAGCAAGAAAAGAACTAGAAAAAAGAGGAATAGTTCTAACAAAGAAATACAATAGAAACGAAGTAAAAAGAATGAAAGAAGATGAAGTAAATGAAAGAAATTAAAAATGATGAAAGATTAAATGTATTAAATCATAGTTGTGCTCACCTTTTAGCACATGCAGTAAAACATATTTACCCACAAGCAAAATTTTGGGTAGGACCAGTAATTAACGAAGGATTCTATTATGATATAGATCTAGGTGATGTATCTTTAACAGATGAAGACTTACCAAAAATCGAAAAAGAAATGAAAAAGATCTCTAAAGATAATAAACTAATCAAAAGAATAGAATTGTCTAAAGAAGAAGCTCTTGAAATGTTCAAAGATGATCCATATAAAATAGACTTAATTAGTAGAATGGATGAACATGAACAAGTGATTTCAGCATACAAACAAGAAGATTTTATAGACCTATGTAGAGGCCCACACGTAAACTCAACTAAAGAAATTAAGTACTTTAAGTTATTAAAAGTTAGTGGAGCTTACTGGAAGGGTGACTCTAAAAATAAAATGCTTCAAAGAGTATATGGTATTTGTTTTGAAAATGAAGAAGATTTAAATGAACATTTAGCATACCTAGAAGATTGTAAAAATAGAGATCACAGAAAAATAGGAAAAGAAATGGAACTATTCATGTCAGATGACTTAGTAGGACGTGGACTTCCAATGTACTTACCAAATGGATACATTATATGGCAAGAATTAGAAGACTATATCAAAGGCAAAGAAAGAAAACTAGGATACTTACACGTACTTACTCCATGCGTTGGAACAGTAGACTTATATAAAACTTCAGGACACTGGGATCACTATAAAGAAAATATGTTCCCAGCTATGAAAGTAGATGAAGAATCATTCGTATTAAGACCAATGAACTGTCCACATCACATGATGATTTATTCAAATAAATTACATTCATACAAAGATTTACCAATTAGAATAGGTGAAATAGCTCACGACTTTAGATATGAAGCATCAGGTGCAGTAAAAGGTATTGAAAGAGGAAGACACTTCTGTCAAAATGATGCACACTTATTCGTAACACCAGAACAAATTAAATCAGAATTCAAGAGTGTAGTAGATTTAATATTTGATGTATATAAAGACTTTAATATCACAGACTATAGATGCGTTTTATCACTAAGAGATCCAGAAGATAAAGAAAAATATCATCCAGATGATGAAATGTGGAATAAAGCAGAAAATGAACTACGTGAAGTATTAAATGAACTTGGTATTGAATATACTGAAGAAATAGGAGAAGCAGCATTCTATGGCCCTAAATTAGACGTTAATGTTCGTCCAGCAGTTGGAAACGAATACACACTATCTACTTGTCAATTAGACTTCTGTTTACCAGCAAAATTCGATTTAAAATACGTAGATAAAGATGGAGAAAAGAAAACACCAGTAGTACTTCATAGAGCTATTTTAGGTTCTCTTGATAGATTTATGGCATACATCCTAGAAGAAACAAAAGGTGCTCTTCCATTATGGTTAGCTCCAGTTCAAGCAAATATTATTCCAGTTAATATGGAATATCATCTAGAGTATAGTAAGAAAATACTAGATATACTAGAAAAAGAAAATATAAGAGTTAAATTAGATGATAGAGATGAAAAATTAAACTACAAAATGAGAGAAAGTGTTATTTCAAAAGTTCCATATACATTAATACTAGGAGACAAAGAAAGAGATGCTGAAACTATAAGCTATCGTCTTCGTGGTTCTAATGAAACACATACATTAAAAATAGATGAATTCATAGAAAAACTTCATAAAGAAATCAAAAATAAAGAGTAGAAATACTCTTTTTATTATGTTATTATACATTTCAAAGAAGGTAATATGAGAAAAATAGAATTTAAAGAATTAATAGAAATTTTTATCACAGGAACTGTACCATCAATAGGTGCTGAAAATGAAATTCCAAGAATAAACTTTATTTTTAATAGTGAAGGTATAGAACTAATAAATAGCATTAGTAAATCTCCATTTATATTAAAAAACTGCTGGACTCCATCTATAACAGAAGAAGATATAGAGAGACTAAAAAACTTAAATAAATCTAATTATCCAAATATTGAAATAGATAACCCAATAGAATTCTTTAAATTACTTACTGATATAGTAAACTCTCAAATAAGACTATACACGTCTCATAACATACATGTTAGTGAAAGAAATGTATGTATAAATGTACTACTAAGAATATGGCTTAGAATGGATAAAAATGACTTTAGAAACATAAATAGTTTTTTAAAGAAAGAATTAGACTTTTTAAATAATAATACATTAGAAAAATACAATAATAGAGAAATAGATAACTACGAAGGATATAAAGTAACATCATTAATTAATGTAAACGAAACATGGGATGAAACAAGTAAAAGTATTTATTTCATACTAGGGGATAAAGATTCATCACACACAGTATCGCACATAAACTATGCTATTAGAGAAGAAGATAATGAAAAAGTATGTTACATATATGCAGTACAGTCTGATTTAGTAAAAACAACTAATAAAAAAATAGAAAGAAAACTTTATAAACTTAATAAAGGAATAAAAGTACAAGATGTTCATCCAAATCAAGTATTTCCTTTAATAGAATTAATGCATCTTTTAAATAAAGAAGGTATAACTACTATAAAAGTACCAAAAAATCAAGAATTAAATTATGAATATCATGAAATACTAAGCAAAAGAGAAGAAGAGAGGTTTCATCTAAGATGGCCAAAATCACTTATAAATAAAATACTATCAAATAACTCTCAAGAAACAGAATATCAAAGAAAACTATATTTATTAGATAAAACATTCTATGAACATACAGTAGGTAAATCTTCAAAAATAAGAGAACTTAAAACTACTAAGTTATTTGCACTACTAAAAAGATTATCTTTTCACATGCCAAATTTTCAATTATCAGGAACAGATAAAACTAATAATGAAATATTAATATATAATTTATCAAAATAAACCATTTTTAAGACCTATAAGAAACAAAAAATAAAAAGACAACTAACTAATCATAAAACATTAAAAACCTCTTAAAACAACTTTTATTTGACTTTTTTTAAAAAATATGCTATAATCTATGTACAAATCATTAAGGGGGGTTTTGATGATTATGAAAGGTAGATTTATTTTAGATTATTTAGATGAGAACAATTTCAAAAAACTAGAAAGAAGTTTAAAGAAATACAACATGGTTGCTTACAAGAAATTAATGTTTGATTTTTATCCTAAATTAAGAAGTGGTGAATTCGTTGGAGAATTAGTTTCAATTAATAAACACGAACAAACTGAAACTTACGATTTAAGATTACCAACTGACTCATTATTCGTAAAAGTATATGGTGAAGTTAAATTAAATTACACTGTATATAAAAATAATAATATAGTTATGTTAAATAATTTAGAACCAAAAGATATATTATTAGATGGTCATAAATCAGAATTAACAGCTTATAAAGGTATAATGATTTCTAAAGCAAACGCACAAAAAGAAATGTTCAAAATCGATTTATTATGTAGATTAGAAGGAAGAGAGTAGTCCTTCTTTTTTATTTATAAAAAAAGAAATAACTACTTACTAGCTATTTCCTTATATTTATTTTCAAGTACATATATATCTTTACTACTCATAAATAGAAGTACTGCATTAGTATCTTTATATGGAAGCAATTTATCAACTTCTTCAAGTGATATATAATCACCATTCTTTAAATCTTTTATTATATCCATACAAGACACACCATCATATCCAAGTTCTTTTCTATCTTCTCCTATATCAAGTACAAATGCTTTATCAGCAAGATTTAATGCATCAGCAAACTCTTTATGGAAGTATTGAACTCTTGATCTAGTATGAGCTTTAAATAGTGCAACTATCTCTCTATCAGGATATTTCTTACGTGCTGCTTCTATTGTAACTTTAACTTCAGTTGGATGATGAGCATAGTCATCTATTAATATATTATTTCTAAATTTTTCTTCAATGAATCTTCTCTTAGCATGCTCAATTATACTTACTTGTTTTCTAACTACATCTTTAGGAAGATTCTCAAGATAACAAACAGTAATAACACCTAAAACATTTAATAAAAGATGATCTCCTACAAAAGGGAAAGTATATGTATCATATAATTCTCCTTTGATGTACACATCAGCCTTAGTAGTTTCTTCATCATGAGTAACATTCTTTACTACAACATCATTATCTTCATTAAATCCATAGTAATATACCGGTTTATCAGTTTTAACTTTTCTATTATTGATATCATCTCCACACATTATAACAGATTTACGAGTCTTACTTACAAATTCATTAAATGCATCCATTACATCATCTAAATCTTTATAATAATCTGTGTGATCAAGTTCAATATTAGTTACAATAGTGTAATATGGATTATATGCTAAAAAATGTCTCTTATATTCACATGCTTCTAGTGCAAAATATTCATTTCCTTTTTTAGCGTATCCAGTTCCGTCTCCAATAAGATAGTTAACACCAAATGGCTCTAGAACAGTCTTTAACATAGTAGTAGTTGTAGTTTTACCATGACAACCACATACAGCAACTAATTTAGTATCATTAGTTATTTCAGCTATCATTTCTTGATATGTAAATATCTTAAGACCAAGTTCATGTGCTTTTTTAACTTCAGGATGTTCATCATTAAATGCATTTCCTTGAACAATAATCATATCTTTAGTTATCATATCTGGGTTAAATTCATGAAAGGGAATACCCTTTTTAATTAGTCCAGCCTCAGTAAAGAAATGATCGGGTTTATCACTTCCTGTAACTTTATATCCTAAATCGTGCATTATTTGAGCAAGAGAGCTCATTCCACTTCCTTTAATTCCTATAAAATAATAAATCATTTAAAATCACCTACATTAAATTATACTATAATTAGTGATTAAAAAGAATAACACTTTACATAATTTACACATTAAAAAAGCGTGACTTTTTAGTAATAATGTGTTATAATATGCATCGACTTAAAAAGAGGGGGAAAATATGAATAGAGATATAATGCCTACAATTGATGAATATGTTAAATATTCACTATTAGTAGAAGATGCAGAAAATTCAATGATAGAATTAGAAAAATTAATAATAAAAGCTAAAAAAGAAAGAATAACAGCTTACAATAGGGGAGATACTGGAAAAGTACAAAAATTAGACATGATAATTAGTGAATATAGTAAAGCTAAAAAAGCAAAAGAAGAAGAGTTTAAATACGAATGCTTGTTTAGATATTATATGAGTAGTACATATTTAAATTTTTCAAAAGAACTAAATGAGGAAGAATTAAAGCATTTAATAGAAAGACTTAATAAGAAAATTAGAGAATTAAGTTCAAGAGTAAAAACATTAGGTATGATAAAAATGAAATCTTTAGAAGTAGCAAACAATGTTAAAAATGAAGAAACTATTAAAAAGAGTAGAGAATTAAGTTCATCAAGTCATACTGAATTATTAAGAGTAAACAATTCTATCAAAGAATATGAAAATGTTAAAGGCGATTTAACAAAAATTCTTACTGAAAAAGAAGAAAAATCTAGTCCAAGAGTATAAAAAAACAAAAAATATTTATTTTTTTAAAAAAATGTTGAAATTAAAATTCTTTTATGCTATTATTAAGTAGTCGTGGACCTCTAGCTCAATTGGTTAGAGCATCCGGCTCATAACCGGGCGGTTGTAGGTTCGAGTCCTACGAGGTCCACCACTAATTAATGTGCAGGTGTGGCGAAATTGGCAGACGCACTAGACTTAGGATCTAGCGGAGCAATCCATGGGGGTTCAAGTCCCTTCACCTGCACCAGATTGATAGGAAACTCGAACTTTTGAAGTTTCGAGAGTAATAAATTACTAACAGAAATGTTAGTTTTTTTGTTGTTTAAGAAAGAAAGTGAGAGTGATTATATGTTAACAATAGAAACTAAAGAATTAGAAATAAGTATTGAACTTAAACGAAAGGTAGAAATGATATGTAAATTTGCTTGTGTTAAACCTATTATTACAAATGGAAATATTAAAAATATTAAAGGAACTAATATTGCTTATGTAAAGCCACATATCATAAATATCAATAATATTGATTATTTAATGTTTGATGAATGTGATGACATATTTGTTAATGGTTATGATGAAAAAATAAAGTTTAAAGACTTTGAAACCTATATTAAAAGCCATTTTTAAGCCACATATTTGACATTTTTAAAATTGTGATAGAATAATCAGCCAAGAAGACTTGTGTCTATTTAGGGGGTTAAATAGTATGAGATTCGTATTTATTAGCAAACATTATTCTAAACTAGATTTTAAAGGGTGTCAGCAGTATTAGTCACTATAATACTTTTGACACCTTTTTTGTTAGAAAAGGAGTTGATGATTTATGAATGATGAAAAGAAAGTTGCAGGAATTTATAAAAGAGTTTCAACATTAGACCAAAAACGAGAAGGTTTTAGTCTAGGAGAACAAGAAGAAAAATTAAAAGAATTTTGTAAATTTAAAGGTTATGAAATTGATAAAGAATATGATGATAGAGATATAGACATATAAAAAGACAAGTATTCGCTTGTCAGTGATATCTATTTCCAATAAATAAAACACACTTCTCTATTGGCAGAGCCAATAGGTGTGCAAAGGGAATATTCCCTTTTGAAATCCTAAAACATAATTAAGCAAGAACTAATCGTTCAAACAAAATTATGTTTTTATTTTATACTGCTTTTTAATAAATTTATAACAGGTCTAACATTAAGAGTGCTTCCCACACCACTTTCATAAATTCCATTAGCACCAGTATAACCATCATAGCCAAACGAATATACATTAGCTTTAGATGCATCATCTGTTGGTGTGCTTGTAGTATATGACATTGTCCAACTAACTATATTTGAAGTTAACCAAGTTGGAGCATTACTACAACTTTTGTTGCTTAAATCACATCCAAGAGATTCTAATTCATTTACATTAATTAATCTTATATAATATCCATTAACTTCTTTAAGATTATTCTTATTTAATACATTAATGTATGTTTCATCAAAATATTTTTTAGCGACAGACTTTTCATAATCATTAGACATTTTCATATTACAATTAATGCCATTATCATCTTCTTTTGGACACTCATAATAAGGTTTTTGTTTTAAATCATTCAAATCTTGATCTTTCAATACAACTACATAATCATCTGATGTAGTTGACTGAGAAATTACATGCCATTTTTCATTATTAAAAGTTATCTCATCACCAACATTATATTGCTTGTTAACAACTTCATTTGTTTGATTTGATTGATTATTATTTGTTGTATTTTCATTTTCAATAGGCTTAGATAATACTTTATCATAAACAATATATCCTCCTAAAATTAATACAAGTACACATAATATACCAACTAAAACATATAACCCATTGTTTTTATTTTGATTTTCCATTGCACAACTCCTTTCTATAATAATTTTAACATATTTTAGCAGTTTGAAACAATTTTTATTTCATTTTATAAAATTTGTAGTATACTTATATTAGTTAGTAAGTTATTACTACCTATTAATGTTTGTAAGAAAAGTTATTCGACTTCTTCTTCACAGGCACCATTGAAGAATTTGTTCGAGCTATTCGAACTTTTAGATAAAATCAATCAGAAATGATTGATTTTTATTTACAAAAAAATTAAAAGGTGCTATAATCTAAACATATTTTAAATGACAAAGAAAAAGGAGTAGTAATTTAACCTCTTGTCTTAGTGATGTTTCTGGTTGGTGAAAAGAAATGACAATGTTATATGAATGAACCTTTGAGTTAAAACGTATATCTGCGTTAAAGATTCGAGTGCATAGAAATTCTATGAATTAAGGTGGTACCACGGATTTATATTCGTCCTTATTTTATAGAATTTCTTTTTTATTTAAATAGAGAGGGAGAAAATATGAAAAAATATATAACTAAAAAAATACTTGAAATTATTAATATTAGCGAAGAAAAAATAAAAATAGAAATACCACCAAAAGATAATATGGGAGATTATAGTATTCAATGTGCTAATTTAAGAAATGAAGAATATTCTAGTCCAATTGAAATTGCTAATCTAATTAAAGAAAAATTTAATGATAATGAGAATAACTTTAGTGACATTAAAGTAATGGGACCTTATGTGAATTTTTATATTAATTATGATAAATTTAGTTCTTTGATTATTAACGAAATAGAATCAAATAATAATTATGGTTCTCTAAATCAAGGAAATAATGAATCATTATTAATCGAACATACATCAATTAATCCAAATGCAGAACCACATATAGGAAGATGCAGAAATAGCCTAATTGGGGACTTTATGAGTAACTTGTATGCATTCACAGGATATAAAGTTGAAAGACATTATTTTATCAATGATATTGGTCTAAAAATAGCATTACTTGTTATTGGTATAGAACAATATGGACTAAAAGACGAAAGTTTTTCTGCTATTTTAGATACCTATGTAAAAATTAGTAATCAAGCTAAAGAAGACGAAACAATAAATCAAAAAGCATATGACTACTTAAAAAAAGTAGAAACTGGCGATAAAGAAATGATTGCTAGATTTAAAGAAATTACTGATAAATGTGTCAAAGGTCAACTAAAAATATTTGATAAATTAAATATTCATTTTGATGTGTTCACACATGAATCTGATTTTGTTTATAATAATTGTTTAGAAGATATAATAAAAAGACTAGATAAAACAGGAAAACTACACGAAGATGATCTTGGAAGATTATATGTTGATTTAACTGGATACAATATACCTACTAAATCTCCAGTAATTGTGTTAACTCGTTCAAATAAAACATCTTTATATCCTATGAGAGATATAGCATATACAATTTATAAAATAGGCTTAAATTCTAAAAATAATTTTATTGTTTTAGGTGAAGATCAAGAAGTATATATGAAACAAATTAGTGCTGTTTTAGATATACTAGGTTATAAAGCACCTGAACTTATTTCATACTCGTATGTTCTATTAGATGGAGATAAGATGTCAACTTCAGAGGGTACAGTAGTTTTAGTAACTGATTTTATGAAAGCTGTAAGAGAAACTTTAATAAAAGAGTTTAACTCAAGGGACAACGAAATATCAGAAGAAAAGTTGAATACACTTGTTAACGCTTGTATTAAGTTTACAATGCTAAATGTTTCTAAAAATAAAATAGTTAATTTCAATTTAGAAAATGCAACAAGTTTCACCGGTGAATCTGGTATGTATATTTTATATAGTTTAGCAAGAATTAATTCTATTTTAAAAAATAATCAAATAGATTTAGAAAATAAAGTTAAATTTAATAATGAGATAGAAAACAAGATTATAAAAGAATTATCCTTATATCCAAATATAATTGACGAATTATTAAAATCAAATGAACCAGCACACTTAACAAAATATATATTTAATATTGCAGGATTATTTTCAAAACTATATGAGCAAGTTAATATATCAAATGAAACAGATATAGTTTTAAAATCATCAAGAATAAGATTATTAAATTGTATTTCAAAAGTAATAACAAGTGCTTTAAAAATATTAGGTATTGAAACAATAGAGAAAATATAAGATAGCTAATCAATAATTTTTTATAATTCAAAAAGAGAAAAGTAAACTTATCTTTTTCTCTTTTATTATACATTTCTAGCTGAATTTTGTTCAAGCTCACTAGCATGCTCAATATTATATAATGTTCGAGGTGTTATACCTTGAGGTTTTTTACCTAATGCTTCTAAAACATAATTATTAATAAACTGTGTTTGAAAGGGTGAGCCAAACAAATTTGCAACAATTTGCTTATTATATTTATAGTCGCTAGTAGACTCTATAGTTCTAAATAAATCAACTGTATCTATAACACCTTTAACATGGCAAGAATAAAGCATCTTTTTCCAAATAGTATTATATAATTTATCTGCTTGTTCATTAAAAGCATAATTCTCTCCAGGTATTTTTTCACCTTGTTCATATTTTACCCCAGCAGAAGTAAGCCAGATATTTGCAAATAAAGCTCTTTTTGCAACATCGCTATTTGTTTGAAGTTCTCTTGTTTGCTTATTAATAATTTTAATACCTGGACTAGATTCATCTTCACTAATTACAACTGAATACTCTGATGCTAAACTTTTTAATTCATCGATTGTTGGAATATGAAATTTATCTCTTATTTCATCAAAAGCATCAATATCAATCTTTTTGCCCGTGTCAAAATATTCAGTTAAATCATCATCAAATTGCCATTTAGAATTACTATCTATATATCCAATATATCCACCAGTACTACTAGTTAGAGTATCGAGCGCTTTACGGCTTAAATACCTATCAGTGATAATCTTTCTTTTATCTTCAAAGAAGTCTCTTTCAGAATAAACAGTATTTCTTTTTACAAAAAATTCTTCGCCATCATCAACAAGCTCAAATATATTATATCTTGAAACATCAATATCTTTATCAGTAACACTTTCAGAAAGCATCTTTTGAGCAACAAAAGAACTACCATCGCTTCTGATATAGGATTTAGTGCGATATTTAAATAATTTACATTCAACTTCAGTTTTTGGAATTTCATGTACAGATGTCGCAAATTTTTTCTTGCTAAAAAATCCTTTTTTTGAAACACCACCAAGATAAAGAGTTTTTCTACCAAGAGAAAGAGCAATATTTTCTTTTGAAAACATTACATCTGAAATAGCATGTTCTAAACCATCAGGCAAAGGTTTCATAAATTTTATTCTATCTACTATAGAAGAAATATTAACATCTCCATAAAAAATTATTGGATAATTAAAATTATCAGTTGTATCTAAATAAAAATATCTATAATAATTTTTATTATTAATTCTATTTTCACCAACTTGAGATACTAAAAATTTAGAACCATCACTTCTTGTACCATAATAAGTTGCTGAACGATAGTCAGTTGTACCTTGTAATCCCATTTTAGAATACAATTTTTTCGCAAGCTGAGGATTGATTTGCGATAAAGTGTGTTCATAATTTTGTGTTGCTTCAAAAGAAGAGGGCTTATGACTTTCTGCAAAATCAGTTGGACTTTTACAAAACCAATCTAAACTTTTTGACCTACCTGATCTATATGCTGTATTATCCCATGTTAAATCAATCGGATATTTTTTTCCATCAATAGTAACAATATTCCACGCATGAGCACCATTTTTATTAGGTCCAATAAATCCTTCAGCATACTCACATTGTACATTATTTCTATCCATTATTTCTTTTAACATCAAAGAATATCCAGCACACACTGTCTTTTTAGTAATGAGACCTCTTAAGCTTCTAACTTCACTAGAACTTTTTGAATTATATTTAGGGTCATACATTACACCAGATTTCAACTTATCATATACATAAAGTAATTTTTGAATATCAGACCAATTATAACGTATATTTTTTTCAATTTTTTCAATTTCTTCTAAAATCTTTACAGTTTCATCTCTTGTATAAATTACAGCAGTTAGATAATAATTTCCTTTAAATTCACCATACTTAATTCTATCTTCATCATAACCACCAGCAATTCTAATAAATACATTTGGGTTTAATTGTTTAATTAGAGAAGAAGATATATTTTTTGTATTTTGTACCTCTATAATAACTCTTCCATCTGAATGTTGTTGAGCAAAATTATTAATAACATCAACATTAAGTTGAGTTCCTAAAGGCAGATGCATTATATGGTTAGTCATCTAAATCTTCACCCCCAAATAGTACCATGTCTTCATTATAAACAAGTATATTCTTTTTAATTAAAGAATCAAACAATTTTTTATTAGTTTGATATTGTTTAGAATCAATACTAATTTTTTTAAGTTTTGGCATATTATTCAAAAATGAAAAACTATTAATATTAGTGTTATCTATATATAATTCTTCAATAGAAGAAACATTCAAAGCATTATTATCAAAGACATCTATAATATTTGAATACGAAAGCTGTAAATACCTTAATTTATTAAGATTATTAATTTTACTGAACTTAACATTACCATTTACTATAGTTAGTTCACTTAAGTCATCAAGCGAATCTATAAAATCATAATTTACTATATTGCAATTTATTAAAGATAAATTGTTAATATTAAGTGATGTAATTAAGTCTTCATCTTCAAATTCACAATTATCAAAAACTATTTCAGATAAACTTTTCAAGCAAGAAAAAATATTATAGTTATCATTATATATAAAACCATATCTTAAAGTAATAGATTTAAGAACATTAAGTTTTTTTAACTCCTCTAAAAAAACAAAACCACTTTCATCTTCATCTCTATAATCAATAACAATCTCAGATATTTCGTTTAATTCTTCTTGAGTAAATTCATTACGAGATTTATTTAACTTGAACATCACATAGTTGGCTAGATTCTCATTATTAATTTTAATTGTAGTATTCATAACGCACCTTACTTTCATAATAACTATATCATATTTTTATTAAAAATAGTTTAAATTTATCAAATTTGTGCTATATTATATATATAGTAAGGTAGAAGAGGTAACATATGATAATACTAAATTATAAAAACCAATTATATAAATATTTCTTATATATATCAGCATTACTTGTTTCATTATTTGTAATAGTAAATGTATTTTATAAAGAACCAATTAAGGTTTCCAAAGAGGTTAGTGACTCAATCATAGAATATAAAGACGACATCACAGAAATAAATGTAGAATATCCAAGATTTAAAAATGATAAGATAAATAAAATAATAACAGACATACTTTATGATTATATAAAAGAATTTAAAAAATTTGATACTATAAAAAAATCACTAATAATGGATTATAAACTATATTATTTTGAAGATTATGTAAATGTAACGTTTACAGTAGAAAATACAATAGACAAAGCCAAAAATAAAAATATATTAATTAATTTAAAAAGCCAAGAGCTTTCTTATATTACAAATGTATATGATAAAGACTACTTAGAACAAGAAATAAATGAACTAGTATATTATAAATATTCTACAGATATTTACGATAAAATAAAAGATTCAAATATAAATAATAATACATATATCATAGATAAAAATAAAATAGAAGTATATTTCAACAATATTAATTTTAAAGATTTAGATTATATACCATACATAACAATAAATTTAACAGAAGATGCATTCGAAGATGACAATGAAAACACAGAAAATAAAAAATATATTTCGTTCACGTTTGATGATGGTCCAAGTAAATATACTAAAGAATTATTAAAAACATTAGAATTAAATAAATCATCAGCTACATTCTTTATGTTAGGTAATAGAATGAAATATAGTGAAGATATAGTTAAAGAAATATATAATTCATCTTCAGAAGTAGCGTCACACACATATTCACATAAAAATTTAAATAAAATAAGTGATAAAGAAGTATTAAATGAAATAAATTCTCCAGTGATTTTATTTAAAGAAATAACAGGCGGAGAAATAAAATATTTACGTCCACCATATGGAAACTATAATGAAACTGTAAAATCAACTAATTATCCAATTATTTTATGGAATATTGATCCAAAAGATTGGTTAGTAAAAGATAGTAATCAAGTTTATAATTCTGTACTAAAACATGCATGTGATGGCTGTATAGTACTTATGCATGATATTTATCCAACAACTATTGAAGCAGTAAAAATGTTAATCCCAAAACTAAATAGTATGGGTTATGAAGTAGTTAGTATTTCAAATTTAGCTAAAAATAAGAAATATCAAATCAAAAATAGTGAAATTATTAGAAAAATAAAATAAAAAGACTTTTATTTTTAAAAATAGTATGCTATAATGAATAACGTTGAACGGAAAATTAATTTATTAATATGAAGTTCGACTTATTATGGACCGCTAGCTCAGCTGGTAGAGCAATCGACTCTTAATCGATGGGTCTAGGGTTCGAATCCCTAGCGGTCCACCATAGTAATAAATTAAGTCCTATCAAAAGGACTTTTTTAATGCTCAATTTTATACACATTTACAATTAATCTTGCGATATTCGAACTTATTTCTTCTTCTTTCATTAAAAAAATTAATTTTTTTATATCTTTAGCCATAATTTATCGCCTAAATTTATTATACATAAAATATAAAATATTGTATAATGATAAAGGTGATAATATGATTTATATATGCATGGCTATATTTTTATTAACTCTAACAATTATTCTAATAAAGAAACTAAAAAAATCTAAAAAGAAGCTAATTCTTATAATTGTCTTATCAATTTTAACAATAACATTCACTATATTAGGATACATAAAAGAAACTAAAAACGAAGATTGTTGTGAATGCAGAGACTGTAAAGAATGTGATATATGTTGTAGTTGTAAATATCCATATTACTATAAAAGATAAATGTAATTTACCACTTACTAAATATTAAATATAATATAGTGGGTGAACAAAAGTGATACTAAAGAAAATATATAATTATAACAAAAACATAATAAAAAATATAAAAAATAAACTAAAATAAAAAAGAAGTCACAGAACTTCTTTTCATTTAGCTTGCAAGAGCAGTTATAACTACCGTAAATAAACTACCTACCATTGCTATAAGCATTATCCATGCTACTATTTTTTTGCCTACTTCTGATTTATTTTTCTTCTTTGCCATATTAATACCTCACTAAAATTATAATATAAAAG
>ULVD01059898.1_pt1 | contig 28758 bp, 30 predicted proteins | sample 1959101 | NCBI WGS metagenome assembly ULVD01 (sample SAMEA4835777, study PRJEB28245) | human gut metagenome | biome: gut microbiome; material: fecal sample | place: Denmark | collected 2008
CATCTACAGTATGAAGGCCCTTGGCGGCGGAAACCTGGCGGCACACTATCGGAAAGCACTGGACTATGTCTTTGGGCTTGACAGTATTGACTCGGTTATGCTCGGCTTCGGGTGCCGCCGCGACATTGACGATATCGTGAGCTTTCTTGACGGGTCAATGCCGCAGGATTATGTGCCTGATGTCTCGGCAAAGCGCGTCAGGGTCAATCAGGAAGACTGCGAGGGCTGCGGCACTTGTCTTGCGGTCTGCCACTCGGCAGCCATCACCTACAATAAAAACGGACTGGCGGAAATTGACCGGTCCAAGTGCATCACCTGCGGCTACTGCGCGCAGGCCTGCCCGGTTCGCGCCATTATAATGTTTTAAAAGCAACAATCTGCGCCGTCAGCCGCACCTATAAAAATTGGCTTTTGCCGGTTAGACCCGGAAAAAGCCAATTTGTTTCGTTTGAAGCTGCTCGAAACAGCTATGTTGCATGCGGATTTTTCTCTATCGTTTCACCTTCACATGCATGGTCTCCATGACGGCGAGTGCCGCTTCACCCAGCGCATCGTCGTTGCTTGCCACGCATGCGGCATCGACATAAATCGGAACCTCCGGCATGGCAGCTTTTGCGAGCACCATGTTGGAAATAACACAGATGTTCGTTACGACTCCTGCAAGCTCGACGCTTTCATATTCGTCACCCTTGTCACGCAGGTAGTCCGCAAGCTCCAGCGAGCCGAAGGTCGGTTTTGAAAAGACCAAATCAGAATCCGACTTCAGTACTGCGACTTTGCCGTAAAGCTGCCATCCGTCGAAGCCTTTGATACAGTGTTCAATCGGCAGATTTCTGCCTTCCTGCGTGTGCAGATAATCTTTATCATGCGTGTCCATGGTGAAGATGATTTGCGCGTTCTCACCCATGGCGCGGTATTCTTCAATTTTCGCAGCCACAGTGTCCTCGATTGCCGCAGCCTGCGGGCATCCGAGCGAGCCGACTGTGAAATCGTTTTGGTAATCGACAACAATCAATAATTTTTTCTTTTTCATCGCTTTCTCCTTGCCGGATTCTACTTATCAACCGGTTTTATTTATTTGGAAGTTACCTTTATTGTGCTCTTTTTGCCGCTCTTCCAATTCTTCTGTGCAACTTTTGCATTCTTCGCTATCTTGAAAACCTTATCAAGCTTGGTTGGATTCTTCTTGCTTGCCCATGCTTTACCGTTTGATGCACTGAAATAGCCCTTGTGAACGGTAACTTTGCCGCCGTTTACATAAACCGCATTTTCAACGCCATAGAATTTTCCGTCTTTAATCACAGCGTTTCCGAATACGGTGAGAGCAATTTCCTCATCCTTGAAATAGCCTCCGTTAATCGTTCCTTTTGCACCTTTTTCTATGGAAACGGATGCCTTGTATGTTCCCTTTGCTATTTGGAGATTTCCCCCTTCAAAGGCCATTACCGAATAAGAAAGTGCCTTTGCCTTACAGTTGTTCAGAATTGTCTTTGAGCAGGTTTCCACAGCCCTCTGTGCATTGAGTGCATAAAATTCGCATTTTGATGCTTTGATGTATCCGCCTTCCTGCACAAAAACAGCTTCTGCAAATGCACCGTTTTCGTCTGAATCTCCGCCCAAAGCTTCGACCTTGCAGCCTGTCATATTCAGAACCCCTTTGGATGCAACTTCAATTGCAACTCCTCCGGCCCCGTTTGTACTCAGATTGACATTTTTAAGCGTTACTTTGCCGTTCACATAGAGGGCTTCACATATATTCAAGTATTCATCCGTTTCCGGATCGGCCCCAACCTCATTCACGATGCTTCCGTTCTTGATTGTAACATTGCAGTCGCTTATTCCGAGTGTAATCCAATATTCGTTTCCGTTTATGATTTTGTTGTCATTAAGATCCAGCGTGAATTTCATTCCGGATTTTTCGGTATCAAATCCACCTCCGTAAACATCGTCCACAAGTTTAATCGTGCCGCCGTTTTTTACATCGTTAATTGCCTCCTGAAGGTCTGTGTACTCCACATTTCCTATCATTGCAACGACATCTTTTTCTTGATCCATTCCCGCAAAAGAAGCAGTCGGAATCATGATGATAATCAGACACAACGCAAGTGTCATAAGCAATATTCTTTTCTTCTTCATCTTTTTTCTCCTTTTATGTGCAAGGTATTATTTATTTACCTCTTTCATTCTATTCCCGAATCCCACTAAAGTCAAGGCATCCGTCGGATTTTGAAATTTGATTCGCTAAACTTTTCCCACACCGAGTTCCGAGATGGGCTGGAAGGTGTACCCCTGCGCCTTCCAGCCCTGCAGAAGCTCCTGCAAAATCTCGGCATTCGTCTTTGAAGTGCTGTGAAGAAGCACGATTGCACCCGGATGAATTCGTTTGTTCAGCAGGTTCAGCGCATCCTCACGCGAAGGCTGGCTGTCCTGAAGCCAGTCTACATAGGCAAGACTCCAAAACACCGTCGTGTAGCCCATGGCATTTGCCATTTCAAGATTCTTCTCACTGTATTTTCCTTGCGGAGGGCGGTAAAACTTCAGCATCTTTTCCCCGGTCGCCGCCCGGTATGCGTCCTCAAGCTCGCTCATCTCTTTGCGAAATCCCGCCTCGTCCGCGATTGCCGACATGTCCGGATGATGCATGGTATGGTTGCCTACGATGTGCCCTTCTGCGGTCATGCGTTTGACAAGTTCCGGATTTTCCTCGATGAAATTTCCCACAACAAAGAAAGCCGCAGGGACTTTTTCTTCTTTTAACACATCCAGAAGCACTGCGGTATAGCCGTTCTCGTAACCCGCATCAAATGTCAGGTAAATCGTCTTTTCCTTGCTCTTCTCATTCCCTATGTAATATGCATTGTATTTTTTTAAATATTCGCTTGTGGCATTCGCCGTCGGTGCAGAGCCTTTGTTTTGGAAGGAAAGCCCCCAATTGCCGTCCGCCGCCGTCCGGATTGCCTTTTCCTCTTCGCCCACGGCATCATCCTGCGTCCGCTCTTGCCCCGAACCGAGTGCCAAGATTCCTTGTAATGTCAAAACCGTAAAAACAAGCGCAACGGTGCTCATGAGTACGACCCCGCCGGCAACAAGCTTTTTTTTGCTTAAAAATCTGCCCATAAAAAATCACCTCACGATATTTTATGAGGTGGTTTTGTTATTTATTTCAGTTTTATTTACTGCCATGATTACGACTGCGGCACCCACGGCCGTTATAATTGTCGAAACAAGAAGCATGAATTTCGCACCGCTTGTGTCAATCAGAACCCCGCCCAGAACCGAAGCAATCATTGCCGAAACCGTTGTCATAACCGTGAAGAGTGCCTGTCCCTTTACGGCTTCGCCTTTTCGCATCGTTTCATCTATGAACACGACCATCGCCGGAAGAAACAATCCAAAGCCGAAGGTCTGAAAAACATGCGCCGCATAGATGAGCCACATTGATTTCGCAAGGTATATCAGTCCGACTTTCACGCCGAAACATACAGCGGCAACTTTCAGTATGCTGCCGCACGAAAAGCGTGCTCTCACGTTGTCAAAGAAGAACAACGCCGGTATTTCAAGAAATGCCATAAGGGAAAGCACTCTTCCCATATCTTCACTCGTGCCGCCGACATCGTTTACAATCTGCAGCATGAAGCTGTTCAATACGGCATTGCTGAAGTATATGCCCACAACCCCCAGATTCAAAACAAGAAAAAGCTTGTTTTCCCGAATGAACCGCCAAAGGTTGATTTCGTCACGAACTTCTTCAAGCGCCTCATGTTCGGCTTCTCTTTCTTCTTTTTCTGTGATTCCGCGCTGTGCACATGCCTTATCAAAAGTTCTCTTTACGATAATCAGAGTAATCAAAAGTGCCGCAAGCGTCATTTCACCCGTTACCGGAAGCACTTCCGAGCCCATTTTCTCAACCAAAGTGCCCAGGAAAGCACAGAGAAGGGAATATCCGAGGGAACCCAGACTCCTGCACACGCCGAAATTAATATGTACGCCGCTCTCCTCAAGCTTAAAGGATAGGGAATTGAACAGCGGCTGCAGTGCCGTCATCCAAGCAACAATCATGATAAAGACAACATAAAGTCCCAGAGATTTGTGCTCCGTTACAAACAGAACCGCCTCAAGCACCATGAGCAGAATCGTGCAAAGCTGCGACATTCCGATGAGCGATATTTTGCGGGATCGGTCTACGAAGTCCGCCATGATCGGCTGCAAAAACACCGCGATGATGCTCGCCGCGGCAAGTATAACTCCGATTTCGGCATTCGAATATCCCCTCGGCAGCAGAAATGCCGAAGCAAAGCTGTTCGAAACCCCGTAAAACATCCAGTATGTGGCGTGAATCCCGCCATATCCGGCATTTAAAGTCCAAGTAAGTTTCTTCATATAACTTATATTCTCCTACTATTTTACAAGTGCCATTATATCACAAATATCCAATTCTTCAAGCCTTCTCCCAAGTAAAGAAACTCTTTTTAGTATGATGTTCAAATATATTCGTAAGCGCCTTTTGTTCAGCTCTTTTTTTAATACTTATTTCTGCGTCTTTTCTCTTTCCGCAACTTCTTCCAGATATTCGTCTATCAAAGCTAAGCCTTTTTCAAGGTCTTCCCCATGTGAAAGAGTCATTCTGAAAGTATGCGGCATATAGAAACAGTCTCCGTGGCAGACAAGTACCCCTTTCTCATCCAAAAGTCCGTTGCAGAAGGTTTCCGCATCCGTTTCCAAATCGTAATGAATCAGATAAGTGGTTCCATAGGCCTCCGCATATTGACGCAGATATTTGTGTCCATTCAGCCATTTGTCAATGACAGCTTTATTTGTGTTGACGATTTCTCTGCTGCGTTCAAAAATTTTGTCCACATGTTCCAGCGCAATCGCAAATATCCACTCATCAAATACGCCCCCACAAATCGAGTCATATGAACGGCGGTTAAAAATCTGCTGACGCATTTTTTCATCCTTGCAAATGATCCAGCCAACTCGAGTTCCTGCCATAGAATAAATTTTCGATGAACTGCAGGTAACAATCGCTTTGTCATACAAATCGGCAAAAGAAGGCATATATTCTTCCTTCAGTCCTCGATACATTTCGTCGCAGACAATCCACGCATTCTTTGATTTTGCGATTTCAATCAGTTCTTCCATCTCAGAGAGTTCAAGCAGCGATCCGGTTGGATTGTTCGGGTTGGTAAACATGATTGCTTTCGTGTTTTCATCCACGGCATTGCGAACTTCCGCTAAATCAAGCTTATATCCTTGTTCAGCCTTTAAATGGACGTCTCGTACCTCTACGCCCATGGACTTTGGAATAGAATGAAACTGCTGGTAGTTGGGCATGATGGAAATAATGTTGTCCGACGGATCCAAAAGTGTGAAAACAACCGTATTGTTTGCCCCGGTTCCGCCATGTACCAAGATAACTTCTTCTGCTTTTACTTCTTTGTAAAGCCCGGAAATCGCCTTACGCGTCCGCGGAGTCCCCTCAAAACGCCCGTATCCCAGGTTCATCTCCGAGAGTTCCTTCATAAAGCTTTCCATGCTTTCTCCGGTCAGTTCAAACAGCTCTTTTACTGTAATCGGCGACACACAGCTTCCGCCCAGATAAATGCGGTTTTTTTCGCTGTCACAAGCCGGATTCAGCCAGTTTTCCAATACAAAATCATCTATTTTCATTATGTTTCCTCCTAAATTTCCGCTATGGTTCCCATATTCTTTTCTTCTGCAAGTTTGACAGCAACCTTCGCCGTAACAAGGTCCAAAGCAGCAAGACCGGTTGCGTCGAATATGGTAATGTCCTCTTCCGAAGTTCTGCCCGGTATCTGTCCGTTTAATACCTGTCCGATTTCTCCGCATATGCTGTCCTTTGAGACAATGCCCATTTTTGCAGGTATCTCCATTTCGCCAACCGTGCAGCACTGCACTGTATCATCTGCAAAGGCCCTTGCCGTCCGGAAAATTTCCGGGTCGATTTCTTCTTTTCCGACCATGTCTGCTCCGATACAGGAAAGATGCGTCCCGGGCTTTACCCATTCCCGCATAATCAGTGGTTTAGTGCTTCGCGTTATCGTCAAAATCACGTCGCTCTTCCCTGTTGCCGCTTTCAAGTCATTCGTCGCCTCAAAAACGGCGTCTGTTTCAATTCCAAGCTCTTCTTTCAGACGGTTTTCTATAGTTTCAGCGAAATGAACGGCATTTTCATAATCAATCGGGTCTGCAACAATTACGTGTCTTAACCGAGGCATTTTTAGCAGTGTTGCCCCTAAAAGGTAAATCGCCTGCCTTCCGGCACCGACTAAAAGCAAGGTCTCACTATCTGCTTTTGCCAGCGTGGCTGCCCCGATTGCCGCTGCTGCTCCTGTGTCCTAAGACTGGTGATATAAGAAGCATCCATAACGCCAATCGGAAGCCCTGTTCGTGAATCAAACGCCATCAGTATTCCTGTAAATACCGGTAAATTTTCTTCCGCATTTTTAGGAAAGTTATTCAACAGCTTTGCACCGTGGATACCCACATCGCCGAAAACTCCGCCGGAACGAATATCCATGATTCCGCCATTTTCAAACTTGTATTCCACCAGCGGCCAAGCAACTGCCTTTCCCTGTGCCTTAGCTTGATAAACAGCCTCTACGCCTTCAATAACACTTGACAAGTCTAATGCTTCTGCCAGATTATCTCTGCTCAATACTCTTATCTTCATCGCCTGCTTCTCCTTTTCATCTGTTTTGTATGGTTTCATTATGCCATGTGTTTTCTTTTCCTTCCACTTTATATTTATGTATAAAAAAACATATTTGAGTTTACTTTTTTAGATAAAAATACTATACATTTTATTTTTTATGCGATATACTGTTTGTAAATAGGAGGGTTACATTATGAATTATACAGTTTCAGACTTTTATAAAACCTTTGAAAATGGTTTAAAACTAATAGCTGGAGCAGGAGGTATGTCGCGAACTGTTACAAGTGCCGGAATTTTAGATTATGAAATGGAATCTGTACTAAAAGACAAATATATGCATACGAATTTTCGCGAAAATCAGTTAGTAATTTCAACCTTTTTATATGCAAAGAATAATCCCTTTAGCCTGTTGGATGCCGTCAAGCATCTTGTTTCCAAAAATGTCAGCGGGCTGGTCATTAAGAATGTCTTTCGTCTGCCGATTCATGAGTCGCTTCTCCGCTATGCAGATTCAAAAAACTTTCCTGTTTTTTTGCTGGAAGCGCAGGATATTTACATCGAAAACATTATATATGAGGTGAGCCGCCATTGTGAACTTTTGCAGGATGCGCGCTTTTCTCAGAAAAAGCTGGCGCATATTTTGTCCGGTGACCTTTCCGAAAACGAAATCGCAGCACAGGTCAAACAGCTTTCTCCTTCCTGCGCTAATCAATTTTTTAACTTATATATAAAATTTGGCGATCAGCTGTCAAATGCAGATTTTGACACGTATGATAAGAGATTTGCAGCAAGCAGCCTAAATGTGCCCGGAAATTTTTTGCTTTTAAGTGAATATGGACTTTTCTACACACATTCGCAGGAAAATATCGCTTCTGTCTATACCGACGTTCTTTTTCAGCATATTCTGGATGTGCTGCTTCAGCAAGATTCCTACAGCAGCTGCGGCGTCAGTCAATATCATCTGCGTCTTGAAGAGTATAAAATGAGTCTGCAGGAAAGCCTTTATGCCGCCGATATCGCAGATGCCGACGGACAACCATTTATCAAGTACACCGAGCTCGGGATACGCCGGATTCTTTATCCTTTCGCTTCCAGTCGGGAAATGCAGCGTTATGCGAAAGACATTCTTTCTCCGGTTGAGGATTATGATATTGAAAATACCAGTACCTTGATGGGAACGCTGCGGACCTATCTTCATGTCGACTGTAATTTGCCTGCCGCTGCCGAATCGTTAGGTCAGCATAAAAACACGATTCGTTATCGTCTGGATAAAATACATGAATTGACCGGTCTGGACTACAAAAAATTCTCACATCTTGAGCAGCTTTCAGCTGCGATGAAAATCCGGCCGCTGAATACAGAAAAGTAAAGACTTGCTCTGTCCACTATCTCGTCATACTCAAAAACCGCCCTCTGCGTAAAGCATCGGGCGGTTTTACCGGTGATGGTTTGACTCTGTATTAAAAATACTTTATTTTAAAATCCCAGCTCTTCTCCAACGATTATGACATGGAAATCAGATTCTATCGGCTTTTTGTGAATGATTGTTGTAATATTGCAAAAACGATCCTCTCCTCTGCAGCTTACACATCTTCCTGCTACAAGACCCGGACATTTCTCACCATATTTAACCTTATTCATGGGTGCTGCGATATCGGCAATACGCTTACGGCCGCTTTCTTCATCTCTTACGATTTTATTGATGCCAACAACCATAATAATTCGATCCGCACCGTATAAACTGCCTGCGATTCTGTTGCCGACACCATCTACATTTATGATTTCGCCTTCCATCGTAATCGCATTGGCGCTTAAAACAAATACATCACTGGTCAAATAGTCTGCTAAAATATCTCTCGCCTGCTCTCTGGTCGGTGCCTTTACATATCCATACTCATCGCTGTTGTAGCTATGCAGGTTTAACGCCGCAACATTGGGAATCAGTTTGCACCCTCTTGTTTTCAACTCGCTTTCCATATCGAGTTCGTAGAAGGAATGGGAATCGCCGACTCCAATGACGCTGTTGTCCGGAATCAGCTGATGTAACAACTTTGCTGCTTCACTCTTGTTTTCCACATAGTATGCATCAAAAAAATTTTTCTTCAATGCTTTTACAATAGCGCTTCCCTTATAAAATGAATATTCTTTTTTGATCTGATTGATATCATGCGTTACCGCACTAAGCGGCACATCCACATTCTGTCTGAGTCTGCGCATGTTCTTTACCTTTCTTTCTCGTATTTTTCAACATCTGCAAGCAGGAGGTCTAAAACTTTCTTTGCTTCCTTGCCGCCGAATTCTTCGATGCGGTCTCTTACCGGAAGGCTTGCGTCAATGAATGCCTGTCTTTCTTCTTCTGTCAGTTCCTCAACCTTGATTTCCGGTTTTGCTTCCTTAATAGCGTCAAACTTTTCAGTTAAAAGCTGCTGCAGGTTCTCTGCTGCGAAGCTTTCCATTTCCGGCTTGATTTCTTCCAAAAGCGCTTTATCTTCGTCGGAAAGACCGTTATAGAAATCCGCATTCATGGATATGAAGGATGCCATCTGTGCGTGATTGGACATTGTGATATAGTCCTGAACTTCATAGAACTTCATTTCCTGAATAGCGTTCAGAGGCTGTTCGGTTCCTTCTACCGTCTTAAGCTGAAGACCGGAGTAAGTTTCCGTAAATGCCATCGGTGTAGGGCTTGCGCCGAGTGCTTCATAGTTTGCAGCGATAATCGGGGATGCCATGATTCTCATTTTGAAGCCCTTGAAATCGCTCAGCGAGTGAAGCGGCTTGTTGCTTGTCCACTGCATGTTGCCGAGGCTGAGCCAGTCATACGTGATCAGATTCTTTTCTTCGAAAAGCGTATCAAGGTATTTTGTTGCTTCACCCTGTGTCAATACTGCATTATTCACATCATCGTTATCTGAGAATACAAAGTTCAATGCCAATGCCTGAGTTGCAGGGAACATATCGCCTACATCGCCTGCAGCAAACATTCCGAACTGAATACCGTTATTCATCAAAAGTTCAACCTGAGTTGCCGTATCTCCAAGCTGACCTACCGGATAAATTTCAACCGAAATGCGACCGTTTGATTTTTCGGAAATCAAGTCAGCAAAATGATGTGCGTAATTGTCGTACATTGTTCCGGTGGATTCTGTGTGAGCCAGTTTCCATACTTCGGTCTGCCCCTCTGTTTGAGAGTCATCATTGCCTCCGCATCCTGCGAAAATAAGCATTACAGCGATTAACGATACTGCAAGTAATAATAATTTCTTTTTCATGTCTTCATCCTTTCTCCTAGTCCTATAGACTCTGCATTAAAATAACCGATAGAATGTGATAATTTGCGGGAAGAAAATCAGTATTACCGATAATGCTATCATAATGAGCATGTATACCGGCAGTCCCTTTACTACCCTCATATATGGAACATCAAATGCAGCGCAGGCTGTAAAGATGTTGCATCCAAACGGCGGTGAGATCGCTCCGAGTATACACTGAATCGTAATGATGATTCCGAGCCAGATCGGGTCGATTCCGGCCGCCATCGCCGGGCCGTAGAAAATCGGCGTTACTACAACTACCGCAATCAGCGGGTCGACGAACATTCCTGCGATGAAGAAGAAAATCGTTACCCAAAGCAGAATCGTCGCCATGGATGGGTTTGCACCCAAAACGCCTGTTGCAATCATCTGCGGCACATTCGCATATGTAAGCACGAGTGAGAAAATCTGTCCGCTTGCAAGCAGGATGAACAGCGTTGCCGTAACCGCACCTGTGGACAAAGCAATTTTGCCGAGGTCCTTAATCTTTACCGTGCGGTAAACAACCATTTCCAGCAAAGCCGCATATAATACGGAGATTGCCGCAGCCTCTGTCGGACTTGCCTTTCCTGTGTAAATGCTTCCTACAATGATAACCGGAAATCCCAGCGGAAGCAGCGCACGGAGCGTCGCCTGTCCTTTTTGCGCCCAGGTTGTCTTTTCGGAGCGTGGAAGCTTGTTCTTTCTCGCGCTCAAATATTGATAAATCGAAAATACTATGAAGAGCAGTATGCCCGGAGCGATGCCCGCAATGAACATTTCACCGACGGAAGCACCCGTTACTACGCTGTACATAATCATCGTTACGCTTGGCGGGATTAAAGCCGCAATGTTGGCTGCCGAGATAATCAGTCCGTCAACATTGGATTCTTTATAGCCGGATTCCAGCATCATCGGACGCATGGTTTTGCCGATTGCTACTACCGTTGCCTGCGTGGAGCCTGAAATTGCGCCGAACAGTGTGCAGGTTCCTGCCATCGTTACGCCTAATCCTCCGTAAATATGGCCGATGAAGGCCTTTACGAATTCAATCAGTCTTCTTGCCGTATGTCCCGCGCTCATGATGTCCGCCGCAAAGATGAAAAGCGGAATTGCCAGAAGAGCGAAGGAATCTACGCCCGACATGAGCTGCTGAATGATGGTCGTCGACTGCATACTATCAAGATATGCGAAGATAACAACCGTCGAACTCAGAATCATGCACATAAACATCGGAAATCCCAAAAGGAGACAAGCAAACATGATTCCAACCAATACTACAATCATTTTTTCTTTTCCTCCCTTCTGAAATCAGGCACATATGGATTTTCGAGCCCTAAATAAATTTCGTCGCTTTGCAGATTTTTAATAAATATCAGAATATACTGCAGCGTTGCAAACAGGAATCCGAAGGAAATTACCGCAACCACCAGATAGGTCGGCACCTGCAGGTTGATGGATACTTTGCCTATGAGTTTCAGCGTGGAGACATATTTAAAGGATATTCCCGTAAGTACGCCCATGGTAGCTGCCGTCACTCCTGAAATGATAAATGCGTCAATTTTCCGGAATTTTTTCGGTGCCATATCGAACAGCCCGAGCATATTGATATGTTTTCCTGTCGTTACCGCATAGCTCAGACCGATGAAGGTGATTGCGTAAATGCAGTATTGTCCGATTTCCTCGGTTGCATAGATGCCTTTCCTGAAGAATAGTCTTCCGAGTACATTTCCAATCAAAACAAGTGAAACGATCAATATTCCGGCTGCGATGATGACCTGCTCTGCCTTAACTATGAAATTGTTAATCTTTAATACAGTCTTCATCTGTAAACCTACTTTCTTTTTATGTTCTCCTTATGTGAGCCTTTTATTTTTTATTTTTCAAACTTTTCATAATAAGCTGCTGCAATGTAGTCCAAAACGAGGTTTGCGCATACATGGCTGGTCAGCTCTCTGTGATCTGTCATCGGATTTACTTCGACGAAGTCAACCACATCGACATAAGGCGCGAATGCCTTAATTAAGTCTGACAGCTGGAAGTGGTTCAATCCTGCCGGTTCCTGCCCTCCGGATCCGAGCGCATATGCCATATCCAAAGCGTCAATGTCAACTGTCATATAAACATAGTCTGTATTCTTTCTTACTGTCTCAATCGTACGTTTTGCGATTTCTTCTGCTCCGAGCTTGTATACATCTCTCGCTGTGAAAATGGTAAGACCGCTGTCCTTGATGAAGTGGTAGTGTTCCGGATAATTGTAGCCTCTCGGACCGATTTCCACGATGTTGTGCGCATCATATTTTTCCATTTCGGTCGCTCTTCTGATTTCGCTGGAGCCGGAGAATCTTCCCTGTACCGGGGAATCCACCTTGATGTCCAGGTGCGCGTCGAAGTCGATGATTCCGATTCTTCCGTCTGCCACATCATGCAGTGCCATAAAGCCTGCGTTTGTTACGGAATGATCACCTCCCAGCAAAATCGGCTTGTAGCCTTCCGCCATGACCTTCTTGATTTCTTCCGCCATATCCTTCAGACCTTGATAGTGCTCATAATGAACAATATTATCACAATTTCCGAAATCCTTAAAGTCAATTTTATTGTAGTCAACAAGTCTGTTGTTGTTTACATCGAAAAGAAATCCGTCCTCCATTCGGTTCATAATTCCCGACATCGCTCTTCTTATGCTGTCGGGAGCGTATCTTGCGCCGGGCCATCCTCTTCCGGCCTCTGTGTCATAATTTAACCCTAAAAGTCCATATTTTAATTTTTCCATGATTTTTGTCCCTCCCGGAAATAAATTTTGATGCATCTTTTGCTTGTAGATAGAGCAAGTATCGTGCCAAGTAAATTCCTGTTTTTCCCTTCAAAACCCGAAAGCCTTGAAATGACTGCTTCCTTTTTTTGCGTGGATGTCTTTTTCGGGTAATTATGCATTTTTACACATACAATCTATTGTATGTTTTTTAGACTGTTTGTATTATTTTTTAACAATTTGTATTGATTTTTTGCAAATTAAGTGTTAAGATTTTTGTAAATGTTTTTTGAAAAAACAGATGAATGGATATACCGAAAGTGAGGGTGATAAGATGGCTCAGACCGATAAAGTTTTTGCAGAATTATTTAACCAGTCCGACTCCGTTCTGATCTGCGATGTCCGCGGAAAGGTTCTGTATTACCAGGACTATAACGACCAAATCAATATGATTCGTGATGAAGAAGCTGTAGGCCGGTCGATTTACGAACTGTATCCGTTCTTTAAGCGCGAGGATTTCACGACCTTCCGCGCAATCGACCAGAAAAAGCCGATTCTAAACGAGCTTCAGCTTTTTGAGGTAAACGGAGTACCGAAAAAGTCGCTCAATTCCTCCTATCCGCTGATTAACGAGACAGGTGTTTTGGGCTGCATGACGCTTTCAGTAGAGCTGACGGACAACTCACACCGTCAAAAGAAAATGCGTCTGCTTTCAAAATACAATTTTGAAGATATTATCACGCAAAACAGGAAGTTCAAAGAAAGTTTTGAAACGCTGAAGCGAATCGCCGCCACCGATGCCAGCGTACTGATTTACGGTGAAACCGGTACCGGCAAAGAGCTGATTGCGCACACGATTCACGCCAACAGCCCCCGGCGCGGCCTGCCGTTTTTAATTCAAAACTGCGCGGCAATCCCCGACAATCTGATGGAAAGTATTTTGTTCGGTTCCAGCAAGGGCAGCTTTACCGGCGCGATTGACAAAGCCGGTCTTTTCGAGGTTTCGGACGGCGGCACACTTTATCTGGATGAGGTCAATTCGCTTTCGTTGGATTTACAGGGCAAACTCCTGCGCGCACTGGAAAACAACAGTATCCGAAGAATCGGTGAAAATGAGGAGCGAGAAGTTGATGTCCGCATCATCGCTTCGACAAACGAAAATCTGGCAAAGATGGTGAAGGAAAACCGTTTCCGTAAAGACCTGTTCTATCGTCTGAATGTCACTAACTACGCGATTCCGTCCCTGCGCGAGCGTACCGACGACATCCCACTTTTATGTGACCACTATATCAATATTTTTAATCAGCGTCTGAATCACAGCATCATTGGTCTTGACAGCGAAGTTTTGGCATTTTTCCGGGCTTATCCGTGGGACGGGAATGTCCGTGAACTGAAGAATGTGCTGGAACACAGCTGCACGATAAAGCCGGACGGCATGATTACGATTCACGATCTGCCGGAGTATATGTTTAATCAGAGAACTTTGGAAAGCGTCGTATTGAAGGAGCAGATTTTTACCAGCACACAGCTTGCGGTAGAGGCTTTAATCAAGCCGGGAACTTCACTGGATGCGCAGCTTTCCATCTTAGAAGAGGAAATTTTAAGGGGCGCAGTTGTCCGTAACCGCTATAATATTTCCAAAACCGCCGCGGAATTAAAAATTTCCCGCCAGACGCTGTACGGGAAACTGAAGAAATATAATATGCTGTAGTGAAAAAAGGAACCCAGCGCTGCAATTCCGTCAGGTTCCTTTTGCTTTTATATGTTTTTCGGGAACACAACCGTGATGGTCGTGCCAACGCCCTCTTCACTCTCGACGCTGATTGTGCCACCCAGATAGCCGACGCCGTGTTTTACAATCGACAGCCCCAGTCCTGTGCCGCCGATTTTCTTCGAGTGGCTCTTATCTACACGGTAGAAGCGCTCGAAGATGCGTTCCTGCTCTCCCTTCGGAATTCCGATTCCGTTGTCTTTGACCGTCAAAACACATCTGTCGGCTTCGCTGCGAACTGTGACAGTCATACTGCCACCCTTTTTATTATATTTTATCGCGTTTTCGCAGAGATTATATACAATTTCGTCCGCGATGTAGTCAACACCCTTCATAACCGCGCTCGTGCCGACGCATTTCAGCTCGACCTCGTTTTCCTGTGCTTTGCGCGAAAGACGCATAACGGCTTCCTGCGTGATTTCCCAAAGGTCGATTACGCCTTTCTCCTGTATTACCGTATTTTCGTCAAGCTGCGAAAGACGCATAATATCGTCGATTAAGGAAATCAGACGCGCGGATTCTTCCTTGATGGTACCCGCAAAGCCTTTGACATCCTCCGGTTTTACCATGCCGGAAGCCAGCATATCCGAAACGCCGTAAATCGAAGTCAGCGGCGTCTTGAGTTCGTGCGATACATTGGAAGTGAACTCCCTGCGCATACGCTCTCCGCGCTCTCTTTCGGTCACATCCATGAGAATAAGGATAGCGCCGGTCGTTTCACGCCCTTCCTTTACAGGACTTGCGATTACCTCACAGGTAAATTCATCGCCCTCAATATAGACTTGCGCGTGTTCACCCAAAAGTGCCTCCTGCACAACGCTGCGGAACGGCTCGCTGCGGTTCAGCTTCAGAACCGAACCCTCGACTTTCTCCGCTGTGGAAGCATCCACACCAAGCATTTTCAAAGCACCGGAGTTGTAGCTGAGAATTTCCGCATCTTTATCAAGGATAATCAGTCCCTCGCTCATGTTCTCGGTAATAATATTGAACTCTTCCCTTCTTTTGCGAAGCTTTTCCATCTGCCGGCGAATGCTGTCGTTTTGCTGAGAGATGCGGTGCAAAAGCGGTCCGAGTTCATCATAGCTTTCGCGGATGTCCGGATGATCAAGATCGATTTCGTTAATCGGACGAATGATTGCCTTCGCCACGCGATAAGAAATCGCCGCGCCTAAAAGAAAGAGGATTGCTATCGTCAGAAGCATCATTCCCGCTGTATCCAGCAAAAGCCGCATACGGGAATTGTGGCTCATGGACATACGGATAATCTCTCCGTCCGCTGTCTTTTTCGCGTAATAACGCATATCCTGCGCCAGCGTGTAGGATACACGCGTCGCATAGCCTTCACCTTCGGTCAGAGCTTCTTTGACTTCTTCCCTCTGCATATGGTTTTCCATTTTATGTGTATCTGCAGCGCTGTCATACAGCACATCTCCTGTAGGTGAAAGCAGCGTAATTCTGCTTGCAATATCCGTTCTTGCCTCGAGTCCCGTCAGGTAGTCCTCGCCGCCCGTCAGCCAGCCCTCTTCCACAAGAACGGCTTCTCCGGCAAGCTGACCGTCGAGCTGTTCGCCCATATAATCGTACAAAATGCCCGTCACAAGGCCTGCGCAAATGAGCATGATAATCAGGGAAACGCTGACTACGCCGATAAATATTTTCCTTGTCATACGCTTCTGCCTCCAATTCTGTAACCGATGCCGCGTACCGTTTCCACCAGGCTTCCCGCCTCGCCGAGCTTCGTGCGAAGCGTCCGGATATGTACATCGACCGTGCGGTTTTCGCCGTCGAATTCATATCCCCAGATTTCCTGCAAAATCCGATCACGCGTCATAACATTTCCTTTGTTCTTTACTAAATAGCATAAAAGCTGAAACTCCTTCAATGTCAAAACCACATCTTTTCCGTTTACCTGAATAATGTGTTTGGCGGGATTCAAATACAATGCCCCGTTATGATAGTCCTCCGTATCCGCTGCTGCCGTCACATCCGCCCGGCGCAGAAGCGCCTTGACTCTGGCAATCAGCTCCATCGTCCCAAACGGCTTGGTTACATAATCATCCGCGCCGCCGTCAAGCCCCAGAACCTTGTCGTATTCCGTGCTCTTGGCCGTCAGCATCATAATCGGCATGTCCTTTGTATCCGGTCGGTTTCTGAGCTTTCTCATAACGCTCAGCCCGTCTTCTTCCGGCAGCATGATGTCCAGAATCGCCATGCTCGGCTTTTCCTTCTCCACCGCTTTCCAAAACGCACTCGGCACATCAAATCCCTCCGCTAAAAGTCCGGAGTTATTCAGCGCATATGTCACAAAATTTCTGATATTGTCATCATCTTCCAATAAATAGATCATTTAATTCGTCTCCTCCGGGTGCGCCCCCGTCAATCCGTACACAACCCACTCTGCAATATTCGTCGCATGGTCTCCCACTCTTTCAATATATTTCGCAATCATCAGAATGTCAAGCAAAAACTGTCCAGCTTCCTTATCTGCTTCGCCCTGCGAAAGACTTTCGATTAAATCTGCCTTTACCCGCTCAAAATAGCTGTCCACCACATCGTCGTCCAAAATGACTTTTCGAGCCTTATCTGCGTTCTGCTCAACGAAGGCGTTAATGCTTGAACTTAGCATCCCCATCGCAAATTCTGACATATTTTTCAAATGCTGCGCGTTCGGAATCTCCCTGTCCGCCATATATTTTACAATCTCGGCGATATCCGCCGCCTGATCACCGATGCGCTCCATATCCGAAATCATTTTCAGTGCTGATGAAATGATGCGAAGATCCCTTGCCACCGGCTGCTGCTGGAGCAGAAGCCGCATGCATAGGTTTTCGACGTCTCTTTCCATCTGGTCAATCTGTCTTTCTCTTTCCTCTGTCTTTTCGATGAGAGCCTCGTCCTTATCGAAGATTGCATGAACCGCGCAGGTCATTGCGTCCTCGCAAAGCGCACCCATGTTAATCAGTTCTGTATTCAGCTTCTCGAGCTGCCGGTCAAATCTGTTTCTCATATCAACCAAACCTCCCTGTGATGTAATCTTCTGTTCGTTTGTCCTTCGGCAAAGTGAACAGCTTCTCCGTATCGTTAAACTCCACAACCTCTCCGAGCAGGAAAAATGCCGTTTTATCCGAAATTCGGCTTGCCTGCTGCATATTGTGCGTTACCATGACAATCGTATAGTTTTCCTTCAGTTCTTCCGCCAAATCCTCAATTTTCGAGGTTGAAATCGGGTCCAGAGCAGAGGTTGGCTCATCCATCAGCAGAACCTCCGGTTCCACCGCCAGCGCTCTCGCTATACAGAGCCTCTGCTGCTGGCCTCCCGAAAGCCCCAAAGCACTTGTTCTCAGCCTGTCTTTGACTTCCTCCCAGATTGCCGCACCGCGCAGCGATTTTTCTACGATTTCGTCCAGCGCGACTTTGTTGTGAACGCCGTGGGTGCGTGGTCCGTAAGCGATGTTATCATAAATGCTCATCGGAAAAGGATTCGGTTTCTGAAAAACCATTCCGACCCGCTTTCTGAGCAGATTCACATCCATATCTCCGTAAATATCTTCTCCGTCCAGACGGATGTCTCCCGTGATTTTGCAGCCTTCCACGAGGTCGTTCATCCGGTTCAGCGATTTCAAAAGTGTCGACTTGCCGCAGCCCGAAGGTCCGATAAAAGCTGTAATTTCCTTTTCGGGAATGTCTAAGTCCACATTCTTGAGCGCGTGGAAATCGCCGTAGAACAGATTCACATTGTGTATTGTCATTTTGTCCATATCTCTTTTCCTTTCTTTCCGAGCCCTATCATTTTGCAGTCAGTTTTTTCGCTGCGACACTCGACAATGCATTAATTCCGATTACGAGGAAGAGAAGCACTGCCGCAACCGCATATGCCTGCTCTGTGTACAGACCCTCTGTCAGCAGAGCATACAGATGTACCGAAAGCGTACTTGCTGAAGTGAACAGTCCTTTTGCCACGACCGGGTTGGTTCCCGATGTGAAGATCAGTGCCGCCGATTCTCCGACGATTCTGCCGATTGCAAGGATGATGCCTGCCGCAATTCCCGGAACCGCTGACGGAAGCACAATGTGGAAAACCGTTCTGAGTTTTCCCGCTCCCAGTCCGAAGCTGCCTTCTCTGAAAGAATCCGGAACTGCCATCAGAGCCTCTTCCGTTGTTCGGATAATCAACGGAAGAATCATAATTGCCAATGTGATAACGCCCGCAATCAGCGTGTAGCTCCAGCCCAAAGTGATGACGAAAACGATGAAGCCGAACAGCCCGTATACAATGGACGGAATTCCCGCCAAGGTCTCCGCTGTCACGCGGATCAGCTTTACAAGTTTGCTTCCCTTTTTCGCATATTCCACGAGGTAGATTGCCGCAAATACGCCGATTGGCACTGCCAAAAACAAAGTAAGTGCTGTCATAATCAAAGTGTTGATAATCGCCGGGGTCATCGACTGGTTTTCACCGTTGTACTCCCATGCGAAGATGCCCGGAAGGCTCAAATTCGGTACGCCGTGCCAAAGGATATATCCAATCAGAAAAAGCACGACCGCCGCTGTAATAACCGCCGCCAGATTCACCAGCAAAAAGAGAGCCAGGGAAAGCGGATGATTTTTGTATCTTTTCATTTTTTATCCCCCCTTTTCACCAGAGAGAAGCAAATATTGATAATCAGTATGAACACGAACAGCACCACTGCCGTTGCAATCAGTGCATCTCTGTGCATACCCTTTGCTGCGTATCCCATTTCCAGTACGATATTAATTGTCATGGTACGCACGCCGGATAAGATTGATTCCGGAATGACCGGCTGATTTCCCGCAACCATTACAACCGCCATCGTCTCGCCGATAGCTCTGCCGATTCCGAGAATAATTCCTGCCATGATTCCGGATTTAGCGGCCGGAACTGTCGTGAAAAACACACTTCTTTCGTGAGTCGCTCCGAGTGCGAGTGCTCCTTCATAATAGCTTTCCGGCACCGCTCGGATTGCCGCTTCCGAAACGCTGATAATCGTCGGCAGTATCATGATTCCAAGCATGATGGATGCCGTAAGTACACCCTTGCCGCTGGTTCCCGTCAGCTGCTGCATAACCGGAACAATAACCATCAAGCCAAAGAATCCGTAGATGATCGACGGGATTCCCGCAAGCAGGTCGATGGCAGGTTTGAGGATTCTATAGACTCCTCTCGGGCAAAACTTTGCCATATAAATCGCGCAAAGCAGTCCCACCGGAACGCCGATGATAATAGCGCCCGCCGTCACATAGCAGCTTCCGACAATCATCGGAAGGATTCCAAAATGCTTTTCGAGCGGTTTCCACACCGTCCCCGTCAGGAAGTTTAATACGCCAATTTCTCCGATGGTCGGAAGACCCTCGGAGAAAAGGAACCAGCATATAAGCAGGACTGCCAGAATGGATACGGCTGCGGAAAGCAGGAATACGATTTTCATAATTGATTCGGAATACTTTCTCATATCGTGCCCTCCGTCCTTATATTATTATTTCACCTGCGACCAATCTGTTACTTCACCTGTGAAGATTTGTCTGATTTGTTCGCTTGTAAGGTCTTCTACGCTGTTTTCGTTATTTACCACAACTGCGATTCCGTCCATAGCGATTGTTATCCCTTCAATGCCTTCTGCTGTTTCTTCAGGCTTCAGATCTCTTGAGGACATCCCGATGTCGCATGCGCCTTCGATTGTGCTTGTGATGCCTGCGCCGGAACCGGTCTGCTGGATTTCAAGAGTTACATCGTTGTAGATTGCCTTGTAAGCGTCTGCAAGTTTCTGCATAACCGGTGATACGGAAGTGGAACCTGCTAAAACGATTTTGCCTTTGATTCCCTTCTGAGTTTCGTAATCAGCTGCGTTGTCATCGATTGTGATGTAGCCTTCTTCAGCGATGATGGCCTGACCCTGTTTGCTGAGGATGAACTTGATGAAATCCTTAGAAACATCGGTAAGCTTGTCGTTTGTAACAACTAAGAACGGTCTGGATACTGCATAGCTTCCGCCTTTGATGTTTTCTACGGTAGCGTCTACGCCGTCTACCTTTACAGCCTTTACTGTGTCGTTCAGGGAACCGAGGGAAACATAGCCGATTGAATTCTTGTTTCCTGCAACGGTTGTCAAAACAACGGATGTGCTCTGGGAGATTTCTGCGGAAGTTGTTGTGTTGTCAACATCATCTACCATAACTCCCATCAGTTCGGTAAACGCGCCTCTTGTGCCGGATCCATCTTCTCTGGAGATAACCGTAATCGGTGCTCCGTCTGCTTCCCCGTTTGAACTTTTGTTGCCGCAGCCTGTGAATGCTGCTGCTGCCATTACTACGCAAAGTGTTAATGCTAAAATCTTTTTCATTTTCGTTTCCTCCATTTTTCGCAAAGCTTTCCTTTCGAAGCTTTTGTATACTATATTTTCCTTTTTACGGTTTTAGTATACGGCGGCAATGTTAAGTCTGAAATCGTATTTGCGTTAAAAATAGGTAAAACATTCGGCACTGGGCGGTGGGTCTCGCCGGATGGTGGATGCCGGAGTGGGGCGGGGCAAGCCCTGTGCCTGTCGAAATTTGTCGAATCCGTATGCTCCGCGCCTGCCAAAACGGTCTTCGCGCGGGGCGCAATGTATATTTACACGAAGAATTGCGATTTTCGGGGATGTTTTCGTGTATTTTTTTACAGATGTTGGAATTTCATTCATGTCCGAAAAAAAGGAAGAAAAATGAGTGCCCCGAAATCGTTGAAATTTCAACCTTCAAGTTTCTTACATTTTTCCTGTGACTGCTGAAATTCCCGTGAAACATCCGTGAAACATTTAAAAATACACGAAAACGAGGCTTTTTTTTAAGAATTTCGTGTAAATATACATTTTCCCAATAAATGTAATTGCATCGCAAGCCCTCTTCAAGTGCCTCGCGCATCGCAAACGCATCGCAAACACCCCACAAACGCAAAACACTCTGTGCCTGCAGGAGGCACTGTCGAAATTTGTCGAATCGGAGCAGCACTCGCGCACCTAGAGGCAGTGCTCCCCGTTAACCGGCGCGCAGGCATAAAAAAGAACACCGGGCGCGGTGCCTGATGTTCCTTCGTATTTTATTCATTTTATGTATCATTTTGTCAGTGCCTACGCCATAACCTCTTTAATCGCAGCCATCAGTTCATCATAGGTTTCGACTGCCTTCACATCCGGGTTGTCCTTCTTAATCTGCTCGGTCGTTCTGAAAAGGAAGCCTGCTTTGCTTGCCTTTATCATGCCAAGGTCATTGTAGCTGTCTCCGCTTGCAATCGTATCAAATCCGATGCTCTGAAGCCCCTTTACGGTACTGTACTTGGAGTTTTCGATGCGCATTCTGTAGTCTGTGATTTCGCCGTCATCGGCCACCACCAATGTGTTGCAGAAAATTGTCGGCATTCCGAGTTTCTCCATTAACGGCTTTGCAAACTGTTCGAAAGTGTCACTGACAATCACAACCTGTGTCATATCGCGAAGCTCATCTAAAAATTCTTTTGCGCCCGGAAGCGGGTCGAGAGTGGCGATGGTTTTCTGAATTTCTGCAAGTCCCAGTCCGTGCTCTTTCAGAATATCAAGGCGATACCGCATCAGTTTATCGTAATCCGGTTCGTCACGCGTCGTTTTTTTCAGCTCCGGAATTCCTGCGGCTTCCGCAAATTCTATCCAAATTTCAGGCACTAAAACGCCTTCTAAATCCAAACATACTACATACATTTTATTTATGCCTCCTCTGACTGTTTTAAAAACTATTCTTTTATTCTACCGCAGAGAAAGCGTGAATGCAAGCATTTTTTCAGCGCGTTAGCACGATAAAGCGTGCCGCAAGGGGGCGAACCGGAAACAATGCAGCGCGCCGCGTGGCAGACACAGAACAATGCAGCGCGCCGCGTGGCAGACACAAAACAAAGAAGCATTTCGCCGGGCGCGCCAAAAAGGTGGAACGCCGCTCAGCAGTCCCACCTGTGTTTTTTCATATCCACGCAGCCGTTCTCGCGAAATCCCACGCCTTCCGCTTCGAGAAGCCCCCGCTGCTCATGCCAGCCCGGTGCGGTCCGGCCCATGTGGTTTACCACGCGGTGGCAGGGATAATCGCCGTAAAACTCTGCCATGCTGAGGACTTTTCCGACTAGCCGTGAGTTCTTTTCCCGACCGATAAGCGCCGCAATCTGCCCGTAAGAGGCGACTTTGCCCGACGGAATTTCTTCCACGACCGCCAAAATTTCATATATCAGATTTTCGTCTAAAGTCCTGCCCATATTTTAAAAGAATTTATCATAAATTCCGAATGCAAAGATGAACAATACGATTGCCGGCAGTCCATAAGTCAGATAGCCGCGCATCCAGTCGTGCATTTTCAGTCCATGACCCGTATTGACCTCTTCCTTGTAATTCTTCCAGCCCCAGCCGTGGCGCCCTACACAGAAAAGCAGGTAAACCAGTGAACCAAGCGGAAGGAAGATATTGCTTACGAGGAAGTCCTCCAAATCCAGAACCGCTCCGCCGAAGATTGCAAAGCCGTCCCACGCCCATACATTGTATCCGAGCACGCAAGGAGCGGAAAGCAGTGTAATCAGCACGAAGTTCACTGTCGATGACTTCTTTCTTGAGCAGCCGGTGAGCTCCATGCCGCAGCAGATAATATTTTCAAATACCGCAAGCACCGTAGAAAGTGCCGCAAACGCCATGAACAGGAAGAACAGGCTTCCCCAAAGGCGACCCATATTCATATTCGCAAAAATATTTGGCAGCGTAATGAAAATCAAGCTCGGTCCGGAGGTCTGATCCACTCCGTATGTAAAACACGCAGGGAAGATAATCAGCCCAGCTGTAATCGCAACGAAAGTATCGAGCGTCACAACCCGCACGGATTCTCCCAGAAGCGAATGTGTTTTCCCAATATAGCTTCCGAAAATCGACATCGCGCCGATACCCAGGCTCAGCGTGAAGAAGGCCTGATTCATCGCGCCCACAAGGGTATTGATTATGCCGACTTCTTTCATTCTCGCAAAATCCGGAACCAGATAGAACTTCAGCCCCTCTGCCGCGCCCGGCATAAACAGGCTGTTAACTGCCAAAACAACCATAATTACAAGCAGCGCGATCATCATTATCTTCGTAACCTTTTCGAGACCATTTTGCAGCCCTATGGCACAAACTAGGATTCCGATAATCACCACGAGCACCATCCAGAACATCATAACTTTCGGATTTGCAAGCATTTCGCCGAAAGCACCTGTGATTTCGTCAGATGTCTTTCCGTCGAATTTTCCTGCCGCGGTCAGATAGAAATAGTGCAGCATCCATCCCGCTACCGTCGTATAGAACATCATCAAAAGGTAGCAGCCCACCAAGGTCAGATAGCCGTGGATATGCCATTTCTGTCCCGGTTTTTCAAGTGCCTGATAAGCTCTTACCGGACTTTTGCCGCTGGCGCGGCCGACCGCAAATTCCATCGTCATAATCGGAAGTCCTAAAATAATCAGGAACAGCACATAAAAGAGCACGAAAGCTCCGCCGCCGCCCTGCCCCGCCATATACGGGAATTTCCACACATTTCCGATTCCGATTGCGCATCCCGCAGAAAGCAGGATAAATCCTAATCTCGATTTTAAATTTTCTCTTTCCATAATCTGTTTCTCCTAAGTGCACATAATATTTCTATTATAGCACTCTTCACAGATTATTTCCAGCTAAATGTTGCCATTCCGTAAATGTAAATGAAGAGAATCGCGCATGGAAGGAAGTATCTGAAAATCGGCTTCATCCAAGGTTTCACCTTTAGTCCGTGTCCTTCGTTTGCTTCCTTCATGAAATTGTCCCAGCCCCAGCCGAAATTGTTGCAGCAGAACAATGCTAAAACCAAAGAACCCAGAGGCAAAATATTCGTCGAAACGATGAAATCCCAGAAATCAAGCCATGAAGTCCCCTCCGCAAAAGGCTGAAAACGCAGCACGCTGTTTCCCAGAGCTGTCGTGATTGCCAGTAAAAAGATTACGATTCCGCACGCGATGCATCCCTTTGGACGCGACCAGCCTGTCAGTTCGCGAATCATCGCCAGGATGTTTTCACATACCGCAAGCACTGTCGAGAACGCCGCAAATACCATGAACAGGAAGAACAAAGCACCCCACCAGCGTCCGCCGTTCATATGGTTAAACACGCTTGCCATCGTATCAAATAAAAGGTCCGGGCCCGCATTTACTTCCAGTCCGTATGTAAAGCAAGCCGGGAACATGATAACTCCTGCAATTACCGCGACGAAAGTGTCAAGCGCAATAATATTTACGGATTCTCCCATCAGCGAACGGTCTTTTTCAATATAGCTTCCGAAAATCGCCATGCCGCCCATGCCTACGGATAAGGTGAAAAACGCCTGATTCATCGCGCCGACGATAACCGAACCTGTGATTTTAGAAAAGTCCGGAATCAGGTAAAATGCCATTCCTTCCTTTGCTCCGTCAAGCGTAAGGCTGTGGACTGCCAGCACAATCATTAAAATAATCAGTGCCGACATCATATATTTCGTCACGCGTTCCAGTCCGCCCTGCAGCTCGAAGCTCAGGATGATGAACGCTACAAATACTGTCACAAACAGATATGTAACATTGACGCCCGGATTTGTAATCATCGACACGAAGCCGAAATCATCATTTTTTCCGGTCAAAAATTTTACGAAGTAGTAAATAATCCAGCCCGTTACAACGGTATAAAACGCCATCAGAGCGATATTGCCGATTAAGCAGATGGCTCCGAACGGTCTCCATTTCTTCTTATTTTTCGCTGTCGAAAGCTTTGGATACATATACAGCGGGCTTGTCTGCGCCGCTCTTCCCACGCTGAATTCCATAATCATCGCCGGAAGCCCCATCAAAATCAGACAAAGCACGTAAATCAGCATGAAGCTGCCGCCGCCGTTTTGTCCGCACATCCAAGGGAACTTCCATACATTGCCGCATCCGATTGCGCATCCTGCGGAAAGCATGATGAATCCCAATCTTGTTCCTAATCTTTCTCTGTTTTCCATAATTAGCAAATTCCTTTCCCGATGTCCCTTGACATCCCACTATTCCCATTATATAATTCATAACATAATTTGTAAAATGAATCTTTTTTATTATATTAATCGAATTTTTCGATTGCTCTTTGCATAAATCTGCAAACGGCGAAAGCAGGAGGCAAAATGGATATTAAAAATTTAGAAACCTTTGTAATGGTAAATGAAATGAAGAGCTTCACGCAGGCCGCCGCAAGACTTGGTTTCACGCAGTCTACGGTTTCTTTTCAGATTAAGCAGCTCGAAAAAGAGCTCAGCATGCCCCTTTTTGAGCGCATCAACCATACCGTTCTTCTGACAAATGGAGGTGAAAAGCTTCTGCCGATTGCCCAGCATATGCTGCGCCTTGCCGCGGAAGCCTCGCATATTTCAACGGAAGCTGAGCCGGAGGGAATTATCCGAGTCGCGATTGCGGAGTCGCTTGCCGGCTGGCAGTTTAACACCCGCTTCAAGGATTTTCACCGCAGATACCCAAAGATTCGTCTGAAAATAACCTCGGCAAGCACCGACCAAATGTTTCAGCTTTTGAGCGAAAACCGCGCAGATATTGTCTACACCCTTGACCGCCGTATCTTAAATCATCATTATATTACAGCGTTTGAAGCGCCGGTGCAGATTAACTTCGCAGCAGCAGCGTCGCACCCGCTTGCCGGGCAAAAAAAAGTCAGAATCGGGCAGATTTTAGATTATCCGCTGATTCTGACCGAAAAAGACATGAGTTACCGGGCATTGCTTGATGAAGCCCTTGCAGAGACAGGAAGGGAAACGCTCCCGGTGCTGGAATCCGGTGATACGCATCTTATCTGCCGACTGCTTACACAGGATATTGGAATTTCCTACCTTCCGGAATTCGTGATTTCCGAATATGTACAGGACGGCAGGCTGGCAATTCTGGACGTTCCGGAAATTCATACCGATGTATGGAGACAGCTCCTTTATTCACGCAGGAAATGGATGTCTCCGGAACTTCAGGCGGTTATTGAGTTTTTAAAAGAGTAAAACGTGCTGATTCAGCGTCCGTTCAGCTGCTTTTGGCGCACTCGCCAGTCCGGCATAAAATGCGTCAGGAATGCTTTAAAGTCCGCACCGTGGTTGGCAATCTTCAGATGTGCAAGCTCGTGCAGAACCACATACTCGATGCATTCGTCGGGCTTTTCGGCAAGTCCGACACTGAACCAAAGCTTTTTCGTCCGCGGGTTGCAGCTTCCCCAGCGGGTTTTCATATCCCGCATCTGCCATTTTTCCGGGTGCAGTCCTGTCTGCCTCCCCCAAAATGCCAAATATTCTTCAAGCTTCGGCCTCAAAAACTCGCGATACCGTTCTAGGAGTTCTTTTCGCTCCTCTTCTGACATTTCGGGATTTCGCAGTGCAGAACCCGCTTCCTTTTTCGCCGCTCTCTCGATGACCTTTTGCCTGTGCACGCGAATCCAGTCTGTTTTGCTGCATAAAAATTCCGCAAGACGCTCCTCCGAAAGCCTAAACGGCACTGACACCCTGACATGCCCGTCCGGTGGCAGTACCGTCAAATTGATATTTTTCACATTTTTTCTGATTACTTCTATTTCGAGTTCTTGTATCTGCTTAATCATAATCTGCCTTAGCCAAAAATTTTATCCGGCACGGTATATCCGTCCGGCAGTGCAACAAGTGCGACATAGTTTCCTTCGCTCTGCACCTGTGCGTTCTGCGCCCAAATCTGCGCGGTTTCCGGATAGAACGAGTCGTCCGCGGATGTATCGATACGCGCATTAAAAATGTCGATCACTTTCTGCACGTCGTCAGGGCTTGCTGTTTCCACAAGCATTACCTCGCAAAAACCCGTAACCGCATGCTGATAGCACACTTCCTGCTTCAGTTCAATGTCAGCAAGACCGTGATAAGTCCCATTAATCGCGTCCTTATCTGTCGTTTCAAACATGACACCGCTCAAATCCTCTGCGTCCGCAGGCTGTGCATTCATCAAATCCTGGTACACCTGCTGCAAATCATAAGTCTTGGCGTCCGCAGGCTGCTTTTCACCGCATCCGAACATAAAAATCGTCATGCAAGCCATAAGCAGGCAAATCGCAATCGTCCTGAATAATGTTGTACTTCTACTCATTTTCGTACCCCCCTTCCTTGTTTTATCTTATTATAATACCACAAAACTCTGATTTTTCATATAATTTAGTCTTGAAAATTGAAACGGCATTTAGTATACTATTAGTATATTTTACATATCGTTAGTATACTTTACCGGTCTCCGCTTCGGAAAAATCGGATGCCGTTTGCAAAATTTTACGGTTGGCAGCGAAATCAACGATGCACTTTCGTCTTTCATATCTGGAGGTCTGGTGCAGGGCATTGTCAGGAGTGATATTAACCCTGCCCTCAGCGTGCAGATTTTCTGGTCGTCCGCATCTACGCTTTTTGAGCTTGTTGACGCAAAATCCGGCTACCTGACGCAGGCCTTCGGTATGCCGGAGGATGAACTTCTTGAATACGATTTCAGGCAGCTTGCTAATTCGATTTGGAGGAAAAAATAATATTATGAGTCAAATTGTACTTACCGGGCAGCAGGCACTCGCTTTGCGCGGCACTGCTGCACAAGCTCTCAAACAGACGGGACGAATCGAATTCGGTCCCGGAGCTGTTGACCCTATAATTGAGGTCTTTTCAGACTCTCCTTATATCACGCGCGATAATTGTGAAGAAATCTTTTCCGAACTTATCACGCTTTTTTACACATTCAAAAACGAAACGCTTGACCGTATCGGCGATGAGGCACTTATCAGATACATGAAAAAAGCTTTCGACGGAGAATGCTGCGGGAGCATCGAACTTTTGGAATCAGAGGCGCTCCCTGCACTTGCGAAAAGAATCAAACTCAAATATGCCACACCCGATTTGTTTAGTAAGGAGATTTAATATGCAGCTTGTAAAGAAAGAATTTATAGATGCCTCAAAGCTTAGCGGACGCGAGTATCTGGTTTCTCTTCTGAGGGAAGCACAGAAATCCGGTCTTGTCCTTTCGGAATCCGCCGCGCGCATTCAAAAAGAAGGGATGGACATCGTTGCCGACTTGGCAATGGATTTCACGGACGGCCTGAGCAGTTCCATTCGCATTGAGCAGGCGCAGGAATTTGTCCTATCTGTTTTCTACACGGCGGGGCTTGCACTCAAAGCCTGTCCAAGCCCGGACGAAGCAGCCTTTCGTCTC
>ULVD01075458.1_pt1 | contig 28594 bp, 29 predicted proteins | sample 1959101 | NCBI WGS metagenome assembly ULVD01 (sample SAMEA4835777, study PRJEB28245) | human gut metagenome | biome: gut microbiome; material: fecal sample | place: Denmark | collected 2008
TGAACCTTGAACCCGAATCCCATTCCTAATTTCCCACTCCTATGCTACAATATAAAGATACATTCACCCATCCAAGGAGGTCCATCATGTTACAACAGGTATCCATCTTCACGGCGAACCGTCAGGGCGCCCTCTCCCGCATGACATCCATTCTTGCGAAGGAGAACATCAATATTTACACCATGCTCGCCAACGACAGCGCGGAATTCGGCATCGTCCGCCTCATCGTAGATAAACCGGAAGAAGCCGTCTTGATCCTTGAAAAAGAAGGCTACCAGTGCCGCGTCGACCTCGTCATCGCCGTCGATATGGGCTCGGACAAGCCGGGCGCCCTCGACCGCATCTTAGGCGATCTTCAGGCAGCCAATGTCATGATCCGCTACCTCTACATTTCCTTCGACCGTGCGACCAGCTCCCCGATCGCCGTCTTCAGTACCACCGAGTCCGAGACCGAAGCCTTTCTCAAAGGCAAAGGCTACAAGCTGGTGGAAGAATTCTGATTGACTGGGGATTAGACGTCAGACATTAGATGTCAGACGTCAGGCTTCAGACTTTAGACTTTAGACTTTAGACTTCAAGCACAAAAAGACCCGTGATTCCCTCGTTTGAGAATCACGGGTCTTTTTATGCTCCTTGTCTGATATCTGATTTCTGACGACCAGTCACCAGTCACTAGTCACTAACCACCGGCCACTACTTCCCCAGCACGGCTTCGACCGCTTCCTTGCAGAGGGAGACACCCCGATCCAGATCTTCTCTTGTGATATTGAGCGGCGGATTGAAATAAATGATATCCCCCATCGGGCGAAGCACAAGCCCCAGATCCATGGCCTTTCTGAAAATATGCCAGCCAATACGGCGCGAAGGATCGAAAGCCTTCTTCGTCTTCGGATCCTCGACCAGCTCGATCGCATGGATGAGCCCGATATGGCGGATCTCTCCGACATTCTTGTGACTGCCGAGAGCCTGCATCAGCTTTTCATGCAGGTACTTCCCATTCTCATTCACCTTCGTGAGGATATGGTCACGCTTCATGATCTTGAGGACAGTGAGCGCGATGGCGCAGCCCATCGGATTTCCTGCATAGGTATGGCTGTGGACAAAGGCCTTGTGCGTGCCGAAATCATCATAGAACGCATCGTACACCTCATCTGTCGTGATGGTAAGAGACATCGGCATATAGCCTGCCGTCAGTCCCTTCGACGTGCAGAGGATATCCGGAGACACGCCCGCATGCTCGATCGCAAAGAGCTTGCCCGTGCGGCCAAAGCCCGCTGCGATCTCATCATCGATCAGGAGCACGCCGTACTCATCGCAGAGCTTTCTGAGCTTCCTCAAATACTCCGCCGGATAGATACGCATGCCGGCCGCGCCCTGCAGGATCGGCTCCACGATGCACGCCACGGTTTCCTTTCCATATTTCTTAAAGGCCGCCTCTGCATCCTCGAAGCACTCCACGCCGCACGTCTCTCTCGTCTTGCCGTATGGACAGCGGTAACAGTCCAGCCCTTTGAAATGAATATTATTCATCAGCATCGGGTGGAAGATCTTCGCATACAGATCCATCGAGCCGACCGAGAGCGCCCCAATCGTCTCCCCGTGATACGACTCCGGCAGACACATGAAGCGCGTCCTCTCCGGATGTCCCGTCTGATACTGATACTGGAATGCCATCTTCAGCGCCGCCTCGACCGCAGACGACCCATTATCATGGAAAGTGAACTTCGTGAGCCCCGCCGGTAAAAGCTCCGACAGCTCACGAGCCAGCTCAATCGCCGGCTTGTGCGTGAAATTTGTGAAAATGACATGCTCCAGTTCATCCACCTGCTGCTTCAGCGCCGCATTGATCTCCGGATTCGCATGCCCCAGAAGATTGCACCACCAAGAAGAAATGATATCCAGGTACGCCTTACCATGCGTGTCATACAGATAGCACCCCTTCGCATGGTCGATCACCACCGGCGGAAATACCTCATTATCCTTCATCTGCATGGCCGGATGCCAGATATACTTCGCATCCTCCGCTTCCCAGTTGATTCCACTCATCAGACTTCTCTCCTTTTACTTTGTTGTTGGTTGTTTGGAAATCATGTGTACGATTTATGATTTATGGTTTTTGGGTTTTCCTCCATCTGAGCAGGCCCTTAGAGAAGGACCGCGCCAAAGGCGCAGGATGGATCCCACGAGCGGTATAAAACCCATGTTGGACAATGCCACCTTTGCCACTGTCTGCCGCAAACTATCCATCACACCTCTTGATACAATCCTTCCAGCACCTTCGGATCGCAATGGAGGATCTCATCCCCCTTCGCGACCTTCGCGATGACAGAGACCCCCGTGATCTCCTCGATCATCTTCACATTATCCTCTTCCATCACGCCGCCCTTCCAGTTGTTCAGGATGATGCCCCGGATCGGAATATTTCTATGGGTGATATATTCGCACGTCGTCACCACATGATTGATCGTCCCCAGCCCCGCATCCGCAATAACAAGCACCGGCAAATGCAGCCAAGAAATGATATCCGACAGATAGTACACCGCCTTCTCATCGTGGCGGATCGGACACACGATGCCGCCGGACCCTTCCATCGTCACATACGGATACGCCTCCGTGACCCGCTTCCACGCCGCAAGGATCACATCCTTCTCCAGCGGATGCCCCTCAAGGCGCGCCGCCAGATGGGGAGACACCGCATGCTGGTACAGATACGACAAGAGCATATCCTCCGGTTCATGGATCCCCGCGAACTCATTCACAAAGCCCGCATCCGATGCAGCGACCGTCGGTGCCCCGCTGATCGCCGCCTTGTAGTAGCCCGTATCATACCCATTCTGACGCATCGTCTTTACCAGAAGCGCCGTCACATAGGTCTTCCCGATATCCGTATCCGTCCCCGTGATAAAAAGTCCCTTGCTCATTGCTATGCCTTCCTTCGTATAAAACGTGACGGGTTTATCCCTTCACCATTGACCATGTATACCCAAACACCATTCATCATCCTGCGCGAAAGAAAATATCATGTGCGGCATTGGACGAGAGCCATGCAGCCTGCGCCGAGCCCTTCCCATGCGGCCTCACCTTCACACGTCGTCTGAAAATGCAGAAGGGATCCCTCCGCTATTTTCCGATCGCCCTCTTCAGCCGCGACGCCAGCATCGCTGCCAGAATGCACAGGCAGATATCCCCCGGCACCGCCAGCACGAAGCAGTACAGCACCACCGGCCAGACTCCGATCGGCGTTCCCAGGTAGAAATTATTGATGATGTACACATACACCATCCCGAAAAGATACACCACCAGGAGCCCCGCCAGATTTGCAAAAAGAGTCTTTCCGAAAGAGAAGTCCCCGCTCCTCTCTGAGATCCAACCCGTCAGCCATGCCCCCGCGATGAACCCGATGAGGTATCCAAACGTCGGCTGAAAAATATACGAAGGCCCGCCGCCCTCCGTAAAGACCGGCACCCCAGCGAGCCCCAGAAGCACATACAGCCCCACCGAGCAAGCCCCGTTTCGGCTCCCCAGGATAAGCCCCGCCAGCGTCGTAAACAAAAGCTGCAGCGTAAACGGACACACCGGCACCGGGATCTTGATAAACGCCCCGATCGCGATCAGTGCTGTAAACAAACCAAAGAGCACCATCTCCTTCGTCCGGCTTCCACCGGCCAGTGCTGCTTCTCCTCTGATCATCTTCATCGCCTCGATTGTTATACCTATAAATCTGTAAAGTTAACATACATATCATATAACAACTTCCGGTTTTATTCAACGTTGACAATTCAGCTAGTTCAAGGTTTGGAGTTTCACCCATAGCAATATGAAAGCGAATATAAGCCACTCCAAATCCCGTAGGCCCTTAGAGGGGAGCCACGCCATCGGCGCAGGATGGATCCCCTTAGCCGTATGAAAGAAATGTTTGACAATCCCACTCTCGCCAACTGCCAGCAGCCAGCAAAAAAGGCCCACCCCGCAAATCTGCAGGATGAGCCTTTCGAGTAACGTTTATCCTTCGGTCATTAGTTATTGGCTGTTGACCATCCAATCCCAATAGCAAACCACTACCATTTCCATTCCATCATAGCCGCAGCGAAGAGATGGCGATCCGTCTCCTTTTCTTGCACCTGCGCATAGCCGAGTGTTCCTGTGAGATAGCGATTCCCCGAGAGCCTCTGCCGCCCCGTGATACCGATCTCATTTACCGTCGGCGAGACACTCCTATTTCTTTCACGCTCCGTGCGAAGATAGTACAGCCCCATGCTGCGCTCACCCGAGAGATAGTGGTTCACACGCGCATAATATTTCCGCGCATCATTCCCCATATCATCCCCCATGATATCTCCGCTGTACGTCCAGCCCTGCTGGTACGTCCAGTGCGTATACCACACATCCGTCGTCTTCGCCGCCTCGAGCGTCAGATCCCATGAGCCATCTGAAGAAATCTTCGGCAGATACAGCCCCATGCGGTACGCCCACTTCGACGGGAGCCCGCCCGCCTGATCCTCGCCCATAGCCTCCCCATAGACTTGGAAATCTCCATAGCGCAGACGGAAATCGAAACCGCCGATATCATTCCACTTATCATCAGTATCCGCATTCTTCCCCGTCAGCCAATTTCCCCAGTCCGAAGCAGAAAGCCCATTTCCCTTGCCGCCCATCATAGAAACCCGCGACGCCCCGAACGTAAAATGAGACGAAGGCGTCACATCCAAGCGCAACCCGATAAGCCCCGCATCATCGAAATCCTTCACCCCGCGCTTCGCCGCATCCGAGCCGCGGTCCCGATCCGAGAACGCATAGAAACTATGCAGATCCACCTCCCCTAAGAAATGGAAGAAACCTCCCAACTTCACCGGATTCGTCAGATGTGCCTGCACTGACGTGAGCGGCTTCATGTTATTTCCAAGAAGCAAATGGCCACTTGCTCCCTCGCCCCACAGGAGTGCCTCACGCCCTGCTTCAAGCGCCACACTGCCGAGCCGCGTCTTCACATACGCCTCATCCAGAGACACCGTGCCGTCATTGTCCTTATCCCAGGCCGCACGCCCCCGGATAGAAACAGCCAGCTCCGACGCCACATTGCCAGACACCTCGGCAGAAACCGTCGCACCGCCATTTCTGCCATACTTGTGCCCATTATGATTCTGAGAGAACGGTGACCAGCTCCCCGACAGCATCTTAGGCTGGTACGCATACGAAAACGCATCCCCGTGGTGATACGCCATCTCCACCGACACCCCTCGGAGCCGCACATCATCCACCAGCTTCCCGCCGGAAAGCGCCTCGACCTCCGGCGCCACATACACTTCCAAAGCCGCCATCTGATCCGCCAGGTAAGGCGCCATCGGCCGCTCCTTCGCTGCCTCCTTCGCCTCCAGCACCCAGCGCGCCAGCTGCATCCGGCTATACGGCTTCGCCCCATTCGGGAGCGACTTCACATAGCCCATCCCCGAAAGCTTATCCAGATACTGATAGTACACACTATCCACCGGCACATTCGCCGTCGTCTGATCCGCCGCAGAAACCAGCGGCTCCCCCAACAAGGAAAGCAGTGCTACGACTATGATTTTTTTAGAAATGAACATAAAAATCCCCTCACTTGTGCTAATACATTTTTTATTTATTATAGCACAGGTGAGGGGGGATGAATGTTATCAGTTATTTGGAAAATATGTTTTGGGGCTCTCTCCTATCTGAGTAGCCTAGAGAACGGCCACGCCAAAAACGCAGGATGGATCCTCGTAGCCTCATAGAAGCCCATATGAAACAAACCCAATCCCATAAGCCCCTAGAGAAAGGCCGCACCATCGGCGCAGGATGGATCCCCGTAGCAACAGAAAGACAGATGTTGGATGACCTCGCTCCCGTATCGTCACTGCCTACTACCATCAAACCTTCCCGCCGTACATTTTTTCATAATACGTCTGGTACTCGCCGCTCACGATCTCTTCCCACCAGCCCTTATGTGTCAGATACCACTCGATCGTCTTTTTGATACCGTCTGCGAATTTTGTCTCCGGCAGCCAGCCGAGCTCCCCGTGGATCTTCGCCGGATCGATGGCATAGCGGCGGTCATGACCTTTGCGATCCTGCACATATGTGATAAGGCTCTCCGGTTTTCCCAGCGCTTTGCAGATGAGCTTCACGATATCGATATTTCCCATCTCATTATGCCCGCCGATATTGTACACCTCGCCCACGCGTCCATGCTGCAGAATGAGATCAATGGCCTTGCAGTGATCTTCCACATACAGCCAGTCACGCACATTCTTCCCATCCCCATAGACAGGGAGCGGCTTATCCGCGAGTGCATTCACGATCACGAACGGGATCAGCTTCTCGGAGAACTGATACGGCCCATAGTTATTGCTGCAGCGGGAGATCGTCACCGGCAGTCCATACGTCCAGTGATACGCCCCCACCAGAAGATCCGCACTCGCCTTCGAGCTGCTGTACGGCGAGCTCGTATGGAGCGTCGTCTTCTCCGTGAAGAAGAGATCCGGCCGATTCAGCGGCAGATCCCCATACACCTCACTGTCGACACCTGATGATACCGCTCGATTCCATACTCCCGACACGCAGCCATCAGGACCGCCGTGCCGATGATATTCGTCTCGAGGAAAATCTCCGGATTCGCAATCGAGCGATCCACATGCGACTCCGCCGCAAAATTCACGACCACATCCGGATGCTCCTCTTCAAAGAGCCCATAGACCGCTTTCCTGTCACAGATATCCATCTTCACGAAGCGGAAATTTGGAAGATCCATCACCCCCCTTCAGCGTCGACAGATTTCCCGCATATGTCAGCTTATCCAAGCAGATAATCCTGTCTTCCGGATGCACCTTCCGCATATGAAAAATAAAATTAGAGCCAATAAACCCGGCTCCGCCGGTTACAATAATGTGCATATTTGTATTTCTCCTTTGTACACTTTCAGTTCCTTCCTGAACAGTGTATCTGTCATTCGGTTTATAGTAAAAGGCAATTGCAATTGATGGGAGTGTAAGGATTTTTCTGACACTTACCATATAATGGACCCGGAGATTCAGACCAGCCCCTTGGATTTTAAGCGCGGATCTGTGGCATAATTAGATTACATCATGCCAAAGAAAAAGTACACCGCAGAATTCAAAACCAAGGTCATCCTGACCATCATCCAGGGGGATAAAGAGTTCAATGCCATTTGTGCCGACTTCAACCTGAACCCCAGCATGGTTCGTAAGTGGAAGCAGGAATTCCTGCAGAACGCCCACCGTGCATTTGACTCAGATTCTGAGCAGAAAGCGGGAGAGAGAAAGGAGGCCCACCTGAAGAGAAAGAACGACCAGATGCAAAAAACCATCGGGCAGCTCACGCTGGAACGCGATTTCCTTCAGGGGTGCTTTCGCCAAATTGGAGAAGCAGTCCCAAGTCTCCCGGACTATGATTCAAAAGAGCTGTAAGCTCTCTGTTAGGGACAGTGCGAGTTATTGAGCGTAAACCGCTCAGGACTCTACTACCTGCCGATTCCGCCTGATGAAAAGATTATCGCGCAGCAGGAGGAATTGATGCGGCGTATTGACTACCGGCATGTAAAACTCCCGTATTTGGGCTCCAGGAAAATAACCGTAAAGCTCCGTGAGGATGGCTACAAGATGGGACATAAAACTGTCAGGCGCTTGATGCAGCTGATGTCGATTTATGCCATTTACCCCAAAGCCAATCTCTCTAAGCGAAACTGCAAAGAGTCCATTGTTCCCTATCTCCTCAGAAACTACGCTGTAAACTTTCCAAACTAGGTCTGGTCTATCGATATTACCTATATTCCCATGCCCATGGGGCACATGTATTTAACGGCCATTATTGACTGGTACAGCCGCAAAATTGTTGACCATTACCTTTCCGATACGCTCGATACAGAGTCCGTCATTAACACCGTCAAAGAAGCGGTAGCAATGCATGGAATTCCGGCTATCCTGAACAACGATCAGGGGTGCCAGTTTAGCAGTGCAGAGTACAAGGCTCTGCTGAAAGGCCTTCAGATCCGGCAGGGTATGGACGGGAAGAGCCGCTGGGCAGATAATATCATGATTAAGCGCTGGTTCCGCAGTTTGAAGACTGAACAGATTTACCCCAATGAATATCAATCGCCCAAAGAGCTTCGGAAGCTGATTGGGGACTATGTTCATGCCTACAACACGAAAAGGCCGCATGAGGCGCTGGAATACGCGGTTCCTGATACCGTTTACTACGGGATGTTTGCTGCGTGAACAGGAGGCCGGGGAGCGAAGATTGTCTCACACATCTGAGAATAAGTCAAGGGAAAGCGCCTTGACTTATTCTCGGATGTGTTAGGGATGCTAAACAACCCCATCCCCGTCAATTTCGTACAGGTTAAGCGCATTGCGCCAGCATGCTATGAAGCGCGCTTAAAATTTCAAAACGCGGTCTTGACAAGTGACCCACTATATATAGCCCAAATAAAAATCCAGTCGTCCAAGTAGGCAAATCAGTAACCAATAGTGAATATGTTCCCCATCAACTGTATATTTAAGTACCGGCATTCACAAAAAGGGCAAAAAATGTATCATAAGCGATTTGCATTCCCGCCCCAAAAAGAGCAAAAGATACTACTACCAAACCGATGCAGAAATAAGCGCACCATTTAGCCTTATCACTTCCAGGGAGCTGATATGCTTCTGTTTTCCAAAAGCTGTCGAATAATTGAGAAGAATGACTCTCTAGGCAATCCAGCCAAAAACTCTGTGATAAATAGGAAACGCCATATGCCAGACAAGCCATCAACGTCCCCATTCCCCCAATAATGCACAGCATCTAATACGCCTTGCCCGATCATTACATATTCCGCATTCATATTGAAAAAGTACTTGATATTATTCGTAAATATAGTCAGAAACGCAATGACTGCACCTGCATTAATCAAAAGCGCACTTTTAATTGTCGTCTGCCCCATCCTGATGGTCGCATTGAACCCATGAATCCGAAACTCTTTCATGATTTCTGATAATTTATCATAACGGGCAAACTTCACTTTTTCCAGGTAATCTATTTCTTCCTCTCTCGTCATTCCAGACATTTTTCTATCTGTATTAAAAGAATCCATGCAGACACCTCTTTATTTATCATTTTATACAAAATACATTCATTTTCTCCCGCGAATTTCATTTTGGATCTCTTCATACTTGACCTTCGCCTGTTCCAAAATTTCAGGCAGTTGCTGCACAGCAATGTAGCAATTTTTCACCTTTTCATTACTTATATTCGTCCGTTCTAAAGGCCAATACAGCAAGCAGCAAATTATCCGTTCGAGCAGCAGCTGGATGTGATCTTGCGCATACATATATAACGAGGAGAAGTTCGCATTTTCCCCGTGAATCAATAAAATTGCGTATATCACTCAGCCCTGGCTTATCTTTGCCGACTGCAAAAATCGGCCACAAGCAATCTGTATCTATACTATTATTCGAAGTAAACTGCACCCAAGCCTCTTTCAAAGAATATCGGTTCAGTTCTGCCAGTTTCGCTGTCATCGCTTCTTTTTGTTTTTCCGTACATGGGCAATTCTTTATGGCTTCATGCAATACATGGTGAATCTTCTTCCACTGGTTGCCGCTTACGATACATTCTTTTCTTGCAAGTCTTCGATAAATTAAAAGAAGCCCCTCCACTGCTGAGAATAACGACAAATACATTTCCTCTGATATGTTTACTTCACTCGTATTCTTCCGAGCAATCGTATCAAAAGCCACCTTCATTCTGTAACGATACGGAGAATCACTTAATCGTTCAATCGCATTTTTCAAAAATGCCGAAAATTCCCACTGTGGGATACACGTCTCTCTGCCTTTCCCTCTGATAAATGTAGCAACATCTGGCGTATTCCTGTAATAAGTGTATACGGAGCGATTTATACATACTTGAAACTTATGCCACAATACACGCCTTTCATTCATAAAGCCAATAATGCTCAGGATATAATCAATCGTCGGATTAATTTCCCTTTTAATGATTTCTACAAGGTTTTCGTTATCCGATAGCCGGATTGGCACATTCAACATCAGCCGGCCAGCAGGAAATCCAATCACTTCCTCAGTACCAAAAGCAGCGCCTATCGATTTGCTTGAAAATCTCTTCTCAAATTGCAAAACGCCTAACCCCGGCAATTCAAATTTCAAATTATCTGCATTGATAAAATCATGAGTAATCTGACCGGTATATTTGCTTTCATTTATATAACACATTGGAATCTCATGATATGGACTCAGGTAATAAACTATTTCTTCTACCTGAGCAGGCAAATCCGTCTCTGATATTCCTTCAATCGTTGTCATTTCGTTTGCGATAAAAGTAAGGTCATAACGCTGATAATCATTTTGGGAACTTCTCCCTCTTACAAGCAAAACCTCTATTTCACAGGTGGTATTTTCACTGGAAACAGTAAGGCGGTACGCCTCTCCTGAAAAGCTCAAATGCGGTGCACGATAGGCCATAACCCGAATCATCCCCAGCTCTTCTGCTGGCAAACTGATGGAACAATCTATCTCGGTAAATAACACCTTTCCCTTTGAATCATGCAAAGTCCCTGTGCCATAAATCTTTCGTTCCACTGTCATCGTATTCTTCCTTGATTTCTTATATAATGACCATCTAATAACTTAGATAAACATTTTCATTGATACTCTCAATTATTCTATTTTTTTAACTGCGATATAGGATACACTTGGAATCGGATATCCTGCTTTAACCGATTGTAGATTTCATCTCCCATTTTATGCAAACCAACAATTCTCCTCACGGTTTCCATATTTTTTATTCCATTAGAATCTATTCCATATAGTATGTTTTTATAAGAGCAGCGACAATTTTTTTGTAATCGAAAAAATATACTTATCGCTGACTCATTAGATATCCTTGATTTTTAGAATTCTGATTCAGTTTTATCTACCATTCGTAAGCGCTTGTTTTTTTGTCATTTCAATTGCCTAGTTAATGGTTCTTCTCCCCCCAAAAAGCTGAGAAGCGTCATGAAAAAGACAGCCATTATGTTGCCCAGTCCGATTAATCCGAGAGTCCCCCCCGGAACAAATGAACTGGAAAGCGGAATGTGCTGCCACTGCACCGGTTCTCAAAGTCGTAATATATTCGGCATCCATTAACGCTTTCAATATTCCTGTATCCGCTTCATACAACAAAATATCCCCCATCATTGTTGAACGCTTTTAAGCCCTCTTTATGCTGTGGCGGCCAATCATTTTAACCATAGCTACATTGTTTTTTTCATACATCGCCGGCATTACATTGAAGTAATCACCATCAATCTGACTCATACGCGGTTTGGGTGGGCAAATAAAATCATCTTTATGGCGCAATGCCTCATCTACCCAATCATACCAAATTGAGGGATTCATTGATTTAGCGGCTTTACGGATAGCTTCAAAATCCAAGACTTTCATATCTGATAATTCCTTTCGTTAAAAATAGAACATTGGAATGATATAAACACCTAATGCAACAAGCGTAACAATGGCGGTAACATACTTCCATCCAGCATATTCCTTATCTAATGCCAACTTTTCTGTGGCATCAGGTTCAGATACGCCCCTATCATCGAACACTACTTCTCCTCCATCTACACGCTTAGTAAAAAAAACATAAAATAACAAACATAGCACTGTAACTATACCTGCAGTCAGCAGAGCAGTCCTATCAGCGAACAGGAGCATAAAGATATAAGCCCCAATAGTGAAATAGCACCCAAATTTTCCCCAAGGTGCTCGATAAGGACGATTCATCTCCGGGCATTTCTTCTTCAGGCCCAGATAAGCAAGACATCCTATCATATAACAGATAGCCAATGAAATTAATGAAATCGACGCGATATATTCTATAGAATTTGTAACAATCAGCACGAAATTAATAATACCAACTAATAAAACCGCCACATGAGGTGTACGATACTTCGTATGAATACGCCCCAAAAAATATGGCAGTGCATGATCTTCTGCCATCGTATAAATATATCTTGACGGAGCCGCAATTCCGGGATTTATGGTAGACAGGTCTCCTCCAAAGGCAATCCCAATACAAAGAAGGATGATCGGCGGCCCTACAAGGCCTACTGCCTTGAGCCCTTCTGCATAAGGAGCATCTGCCGTAGCTAAGATTCCATAAAACTCTGCGGGAACTAAACCGACAAGAAACCACTGGAAAAGAGCATTGACCGAGAAAATAAGAAAAATTGACAATTTCAGCGCACGAGGTAGAGTGTACTGTGGGAATCTCACTTCTGCCCCCATGGACACACATGTTTCAAATCCGGTATAACACCACCAGATAAGGCCAAAAATATACATCATCTCATGGAATGACGGGAGTGAATTCATTGCAAATCCACCAAAGTACGCCACATGTATTTGAGGAATCATATATAGAAACCACAGGATTGAACAGCCCCAAAAGAAAAACATAAATGCCGTCTGAAGCCTGCCGGACTGCTCAATGCCGTGCCAATTTAGTACAAGAAATAACGCTACCAATAAGACAGCTATCATTCGAGGATCTATCCATGTTATGTCAATGCCGAACTGTTCCAGCAATATCGTAAAATAATTGGCAAATGCCAAAGTTTCGCCGGCACTGATTGCAACAACAGACATGATATAATGCCACCCTGCCAGATTTGCCCATACACAATTAATTCCCAGTCTGGCATAGACATAAGTGCCACCGGCAAAAGGCAAAGCCGCCGCCATTTCACCATATAAAAGACAGGGCCAAATAGAAATTAATAAGGCCAATGTCGTAAATAAAATAATCCATGGACCCACAAGGCCAATTTGCGAGGAGCCACAGGTAAACAGCCCTACCCCCACCACTGTACCAATGGTCATACTAATAGCCTCTTTTAAGCCAAGTACACGAACCAGACCTTTACTACTTTTCTCCTCCATGGATAAATTTTCCTCCCCATTGTTTAATCATTACCGCATAAATGATCAGCATACTTCATGGCCATAAGATGCCAGGCCTTCATCGAGTCTCCCACATCAGCGCCACAGGATTTACGATACATAGCCCACACAAACCAATAGTATGCAATAATTGCAATATAAGCCATAAAATGGAAAATCCTCTCCGGTGTTGCTGTTTCGCCTAAATACTCAAGGATAAAGCGATTTGCGTCTTTAAAATCATACATGGCATCCACAATATAATACCCTACATCAATTCCAGGATCGGAATACCCGGCATACTCCCAGTCAATAAGTATAACCGATCCATCCTCGCGAATCATCCAGTTATGCTTATAAGTATCACCATGACAGAAACACGGATTCACATCATCCTGCTTCGTTTTTTCATAAAGCCGAAAAACTTTATCTTTCAAGTTTTCAAAAGGCTTAAAACAACTATCGTCCTTGTCCCGCAGCATTGACTCCATCTGTAATGCATCTTCCCATGGCCTCATACCATAATCAACCTTGACCGGGATATGATGAAGCTTGCGCAAAACTGATAGTACCCTCTTAGAATCCTCAAAGCTGCCATAATCGGGTTCTCGGAAATGATGCACATATCTGGATACCTTCCATCCTTCATCCACATCCATATAAATATAGGTTGGATCGATATCAAACTTCTTTGCCAGAATCAATGTATGTTTTTCATTTTGCCTGTTAATAATCTTTTCCGTTCCCTCTCCCGGATAGCGATATATGTAATCTACACCATGAATTCTAAAAATAAAAGAAGTATTAGTCATTCCCTCTGTTACAGGGCGAAAATCAACTATATCCTCTTCGTCGCAGCGAAATATCAATTTTATATTTCGGATAATCTCACTATGACTGTGCTCTACATACCGGTTATCAAATGCACGCAACTGATCGAAATAATCAAATTCATGAATCATGTTCCGGTCATATTCCTTGAAATAGTATGGTGGAAGCTGGTTTAAGTGATCCTTCACAAGCCATTCCCAAAAGCTCTGATTATATTTTCCTACCGATCGGTCTTCTTCCATCAAGCGGATGAATTCTTTCGAAAAATCTTGCGTCCAAAAAGAATGCCCAAGCAAAACATTTCCACTAGGAAGACCTTTCTTTATATCCAGAATTCTATTGTTGCCATCACAAACTGCATACATTTCCTCTTCAGCAGACTGTGCCTTATAGCCTGCATAAAAGGGCTCATATTCATAGGCATTGAAGGGGTTTTCCGTGAAATAACTGTCACAGACGCAGATATAAGTATTTTTCAGCAAATGACGGGCCACGTACAAACTCTCTATATTATTTTTAACATTATACAATGGATTAAATATAAGTTTTACCGAATATTTATTTTGGAGATATGCGAACATCTCCTTCTTATAGCCCACAACAATTGTAATATCCCGAATACCAGCATCAAAAAGCTGCTGAATCTGACGTTCAATCAGCGGCTCCCCCTTCACTTCATAAAGTCCCTTCGGCTGCTCTAAAGAAAGAGGGATAAAGCGAGAAGCAGATCCGGCAGCCAGAATAACCGCATTATCCACCTTGTAAGATTTCAATGCGGCCAATCCCTTGTCGACCATGCAGCCATTTCCATCAAGATATCCTTTTTCCTGCAGACATTTGAACACCTGGGAGTTCTTGACAATCCGATTCAGTTCTACATCTCCAGTGATTCCGGCCCGGCCTTGAGATGCATTGTATGCCTGATTTAGAGCCACAAATTCCATACGATTCATCGTAAACACTCCTGCTTCATAGGGTATGATGCATCCAGCATACACAGCTCATAATAATTATCAATTTCCATAATATCCTGCTTCTGACAAGGCCTGACTTCAACAGCATAATCATCCCTCTTCAGCTGCAGAGGCACCTGCTCCCAGAATACATCTTTATCTTTCTTGTATACCTCCGCCCAGTCATGATTAAGTTTTTCGCAATCCTTTGGTGTCCAATAAGAAATTCCATAATAATTCCAGCAAAAACGATTCCCTTTTTTATAATTCCGAATATGCCCCTCCTCATCCATGGTATAGCTCCAATCATCAGATTCCAAAGAATAGGATCCGAGAATGTTGCTGGCATACTGATACTTACGAATAACTGCAGGATTAGTAATATATAAATCCGCTTCACATAAATAAGAGCCGCCTTTAAAATCGTCATTAAGTAAAACGGCTGATGAAATATTATTGGTTCTTTCATAATCATCATTATCAAGAAAATTTAAAAAAGGATATTTTTCAAGCAGTTCATCAAACTTTTCTTTGTGATACCCACGGACAATTGTAATATGCTGAATTCCCACTCCGGTCAAAGCATCTAGAAGCGTATCTATAATCCGTTTCCCATTTACCTTTACCAAAGGTTTCGGTCTGTCCGCTGTAGCCGGCATCATTCTTGAACCAAATCCGGCAGCCAGAATAACCGCACGTTTTACACGAAATGGCTCCAAAACCTTCAGCCCTTTATCCTTTATATAAACATAACCATTCCTCTCTACCAACCAGCCCTCTTCTAATAAAGTTAGATACTCCCTCATGACACAGCTGTCAGATAAAAGAAGCATATCCGCCATAAAACGCTTATTTATTTTCAATGGCATATTTTCAGCCACAAAGGATAATAACTCAAACTGATAACGAGATAAAACCATTTAAACTCCACCTGCTTATATCTTAAAGGAACAAAAGCGTCATACTACAACGCAAGCCACGATGATTTTATTTTCCCCCAAAATCAAGATTAAGAATCGTATGTCGATTTTCTCGCTCTTCAACAGGCGGAAATTTCATGTAGTCGCCAAACTGAGCCGTCAGATATTCATCCCACCTGCACGGAATAAGAAATTCAGCATCTTCAAACCTATGTCTTTCAAAACTTTGAAAAACTTCCGAACGACAGGGACAATCCTTGCCTGTAATATATGCCGAACTGTAAATCTTGCCCGTAGAGCTCCCATTTGCAATCTGGGCTACCGAGTCATATTCATGTTTTAATTTTTTTGTATTATGGAAAAGAGACATGAATCGTACAGGGAAATATAATAGGTACCGTTTCAAACTAAATCCACCATTCAACCAGGGGGTATAACCGCATTTCATTAGAATCATTCTTGAAACCCATTCTGTTGTGTGCTTGACCTTTTTTAAATCCCCTTCATTTTCGGGATAATTATCATATGGAAAAATATCAAGATAAAATCCATGATGACAATGTGCATTCTGTGAACCCGCCTCCACATACTGAGTACCATTTTTTCTCATTTTGGCAAAGGGGATTCCATACCCGCTTTCCACATTCCAGTTTTCCAGAAAATAAGTCTCGCCAAACTCCGAAGGTGCAATTTTCATAAATTTTTCATAATCCTTGCGAAGCATACCCACATCCACATCATCATCCCAAGGGATGAAGCCATTATGACGTACTGCACCCAAACAAGTTCCTCCATCAAGCCAATAGGTCAGATGATGCTTATCGCAAATCCTGTCAAAATCCTTCAGAATCTGCAGTAGCTCCTGTTGAACTTTATGCAAAGTACCTTGATCCATTATAAATCTCCTCCAAGTATTAGATATAAAAGTTAATCCTACAAGCATCAGCCATTTTTTCTTCCTGGCGCTCCCGTGCCCAACATGTTTGTTCAGCAGTTCTTCAACATAATGGATTACCTGCCCCGTAACCTTATTCCTGATATCTTCCTTATAAAAGTTGTTTCCTCAGCCAATCATTATCATCCGTTCAACCTTCTTTTTACCGTCCCGATAGTAGGAATCTCCTTTACGAACTCCTGCAGTATATGCTTTTTCACTTTGGCTTCCGTATTTTTCATTTTTCCTCTCACCGATTCATTCATCTCTCTAGCTTCGGAAGTACAGACATCTATAACCCGACCAGTAAGGCCACAATAAGAACATGGCTGTTCATCACTTTGCAGCTGCCTGCTGCAATGGGCACATTTTATCTCAACTTCAGCTTTATCACTGATCGTGTTTTCATATCTCTACCCACAGATACAGCAAACCCATCTTGATTCTATTGAACAAAATATTTTTTATACTTGATTAGATACACAAACCTGGTTCCAAATAATACAGCTTCAGTCATGTCCCTTAATATTGAAATCATAATTAAAGTAAACTGATTGTATAGAATAAGAAGAGTAAGTCCAACTAATTGAAATATACAAGTGAAAATTGTAGTCTTGGTAACATCTGCCGCCTTATCAATTGCCCCTAAAACCGGCCACCCAATGAGCATTCCCGGGAAACTGAAGAAAAGCACCGGGACCAGATATCTTAAGACCTCAGCAGCTTCATCATAGTTGGGTCCATTTATAATTCTAACAATATCCCCAGAACATATCCATGTAAAAAAACATCCGAATATCACGCAAGGCATAAATATCAAAAGCAACTTCCTGACAATTCGCAGTGAAGGATTTTTCACCATCTGGGGATACACTCCACCGGTAATTGGATTATAAAGTGCCTGTGCTCCTGAAATAAGAGTCATTGCTACACTCCAGTATGCAATTTCTTTTACATCGGGAATATAAATGCCAATCAGCATTGTATTTAAACCGCCAAAGGCTGTGGTTGCCATATTGGAAATAAAATAAACGAAAGATTCCTTTAAGGATCTCAATGCATAAATAATATCTCTGAAAACAATCTTGATATGCAACCTCTTTAATTGTGCATATACAAAGAACAAAGCAAAGAACGAACTAATGATATCCAGTACAGGTATCCAAAGAATGTCTGCATCACTCCTGACAAATACAAAAGTAAGCAGCGTGGACGCTCCTTTCATAATGATGAACGACAAAGATACTAGCTGCATTTCTTCAATGCCGCGGAATAAATAATCAAGCAAGAACACCGATAATATAACTACCACATAGGATAGGAACGTATATAATAAATTATTTGACAGGATAGGGATAGAGGCACAAAGCACAAGCAAAATCAGCATACCAATGACACAAAGCAGCAATTTTGCAATAATGACATCACCAGTAATTTCTCCTACCTTTTTATTATCATTCCTGATACGAACAATATCCTTCACTGCCGAAAGAGAAAAACCAAAATCCACAAGGATCTGCATATAGATAATGGTTGCTCTCACATAAGAGACCATACCATATACATCTACAGATAACACCCTTGTCAGGTATGGAAACGTGAGCAGGGGAAATAATATCTTTGCTATCGTTAATAAATATAAGTAAATGATATTAGATGAAATTCTTGACTTACTCATTTAGACCTCAAAATTGTCATTACAATGTATACACAAAAATACATATAAAAAACTAAGCTCCAGTCTTTAAAGCTTTAAGGCACTCAGGATCAAAGATAATCTTCCAGACAAGCAAAGCAAAAATGAGCTCTGGCCGTATAAAACTGCTTTCCATAAGTCCCATCATACAAACTGATAATAGAAAATCCAAAACTACAAAGATCCTATTCTTAATGCAAAAATTAATTGCCCTGTTAACCAAATAAAACATAAAACAATAAAAAAATATTCCATAATGGAAAATAAGGATATAGTAAAAATTATCAACTGTAAGATTGTCAAAATTAGTTCCGCCCCAAAGATAATTGATTAAATCCGCACGATTCATTAGCTCAATAAAATAAGAAATTCTAAAACTTAAAAGCTCATCAAATCCAATAAACGAATTAATAAATAAAATACTTATAGCACTACCTACCCATAAAATTATAATAATAGATTTAGAAAATAGAGCAAAAGCATACGAAAACAACGAGAATTTGAAGAGAGGAATCGCTAGTAAAAATATGCATGCAGATATAAAAACAGTTCTGCTATCCGTTATACTATAGATAACAGACGAATAAATAATTGATAAAATTATTTGCCACAAAGAAATATCTTCTCTACTTAATATAAATAAATATACCAAACTTGTGAAAAATAAAGCGCCGGCATTAGGATTTATAAATCCTAATGTTCCCCTCAACCGAACTCCAGAAATATATGTCTTGAAGTCTAAAAGCCCTGTAGCCAATAAAATGAATACAATAATGATTAAAAGTAAATCTACTTTAAAAATTCTAAGTGATAGTTCTTTAAAATTATTTGTTGTACACCAGGCAAATAAAAAAGCTGCCAAGATATTTAATGCAAAGGTTCCTTGAAATAATAATTCTATTCCAATTATAAGAACAGAAAAAAGCTGAAGTAAGGTTATACTCTTTTTTCTAATGAATCCACCTATCAAAAGAAATATAAAAGCTATAACTCTTAATATATTTTTATAATCTTCAATTCCGACGGCATTATATAAAATAAAATTCAAGCCCAATAAAAGAACAGGAAAATCAATTGTTATAAAGGCAAGCATCTTATTATTCATTCTGATGCAATTTTCCACAATAAACCTCCTTAATACAAATGCTAACCTATTCAAAATTGCCATGCTTAGTTATGCACTCTTCCATATAGTTGGACAATACAACAAAGTCATCTTTGTCATAAAATTTACAAGATTCATATCCATTCAATACCTCTCTGCAAAAGGGCATATTTGACGCAAGAATTGGAGCATTCGATAGTTTAGCTTCAAGTAATGGCAATCCAAAAGTTCCTATATATGATGGAAATACCAAGATAGATTGCCCGTACATTTCAAACACCTGTTTATGTGATAACATGCCAATAAAATATATTGGCAGTGCATGATTTTCAACACTTCTTTTTAACGATACTACATATTTATTTTCTCGTCCAGTGAGTGTGAATAAAACTTTATAGTTACAAATATGTTTTTTCTTAAGCACCGGCCACGCCTTTATGATTAATGAATAATTTTTATATGAGAGCGGAGCCGCAGGAAAGAAAAAAGTAACCTCTGTCTTTTGGCCTCGATATGGAACAATTAAGCTTGTATCAACAGATGGAACTTGAATAGTAAATTTATCTAAACTTACATTGCATATCTTTGCTGCTGAATCCCGGATCCATTCTGTCTGCACGATTACTTTATCCACCCTACGAACTGAATAGATTATTAACTTACCTATTACATTTTGGTAAACCCAGAACAGTAGATTTTCGCTTAACTTAAATCTCTGACTAATGAAACTGTTTGTCATGGAAAGTACAGTGCGGTTTTAAAAAATAATGATTTAGGGATAATAACAATCAGGGTAGTAATCCTACCCCTCCATTGTTTAAAACTCGTTCTTTATTCATATCTACCTCATACGCCATCTCTTCAGCTAGTTTTTCAGCTTCTTGTATTCCATAAAATTGACAATTTTTATATCCCTGCAGCACTTCCCTTGAAAGTGATGTATCTGCAGCAAGTATCGGACTTTCTGCCAAACGTGCCTCAGCCAAAGGGAGGGCAAACGATTCAATATACGAAGGAAAGAGAAGAATTGATTTACTATACCAGTCGAATACTTCTTCTCTTGATAAAAAACCGATAAACTTAACTGGAAGCCGGAAATCCTTCGCTACGGCTGCCAGTTCTCTTTCATAGGGCGAACCATTTGCATTCAGTGTCAGAAGTACCTGCCAATCTGTGATTTCTCTCGATTTCAATATTTTGCAAGCTTCGATGATAAGCCGGTGATTCTTATAGCTGAACGGCGCCGCCGGATAGAAGAAAATGGTTTCTCGGCCGGTGGGATGGAATAGTTTCACCATGGAATCATCAATAGGCGGTGTCTGCACCTCTATCTTTCCTTCCGGTATCCCGCATTGATCTATAACCGCATTCTTCATCCAGTGGGTCTGGGTAATGATATGATCTGCTCTCTTTAGTGAATGAAAGAGCAACCGGGCAATGATATGCTGATACACCCAAAACAGTCTGTTTTCATTCCATTTGAATCGATGCTCAGAAAAGGGAAGTGCGTTATGAAGATAAAGAGTCTGGGGAATCTGTACAAAAGGTAATACCGTATTGGTGGTAGAGAATACTTTGTCGATTTTGAACTGTTTCACAAGCTGCGGCGCTTTCACATATTCAAACCAGAGTCTATGTCCCCATCCTTTTTTGATTTCAGGAAACCGGAGTACAGTGATATTGTCCTGTTCCTCCAGATGCGGCGTACTGACCAGAAAGTAATAGTGGTTTTCTTTATGTTCCCGGAATTGTTTATAGAAATCCATCAGCACACTGAATGCACCACCAGATTCCGCTGCTACGCTATATACAAGGATGTTCATTGTAAATCTCCATTCTGCTCATTTGTGACGGGGCTTGGGAGCCTTGAAATCGATACTTCGAACTGTCATGTGGCTCATTTCACCTCAATCCTGATGACTCAAGGTGAGATTTTCTTCTTCCCGCTATTTCCTCCACACCATCTTATTCACGATTTCCATATAGCTCTGGATAATTTTCACTACTTTGGTCGACACGTTCTCTTCCAGGTAGTCAAGAACCGGAGTGCCGTAGTCGCCGTTTTTGTTCATTTCCACAGCGGTGTCCACTGCCTGCAGGAGGGAATGGTCATCGATTCCGGCCAGGATGAAGCAGCCTTTTTCCATGGCTTCCGGGCGTTCTGTGGACGTACGAATGCAGACAGCAGGGAAAGGATGACCTATAGATGTGAAGAAGCTGCTTTCTTCAGGAAGTGTGCCGGAGTCAGATACCACAGCAAAGGCATTCATCTGCAGGCAGTTATAATCATGGAACCCCATGGGTTCATGCTGAATGACTCGTGCGTCCAGTTTGAATCCGGTTCCCTCCAGCCGCTTGCGGCTTCTTGGATGGCAGGAGTAGAGTACGGGCATATCGTATTTTTCCGCCATTTTGTTTACTGCATTGAAAAGGGAGTAAAAGTTTTTATCGGTATCAATATTCTCTTCTCTATGGGCGGATAAAAGAATGTACTTCCCCTTCGTCAGACCAAGGCGCTGATGAACATCACTGGCTTCAATCTTTGCAAGGTTTGCATGAAGAACTTCGGCCATTGGTGATCCAGTGACATAAGTCCTTTCTCTAGGCAGCCCGCAGTCGGCCAGGTACCTTCTGGCATGTTCGGAGTAGGCAAGGTTTACGTCGCTTATGATATCCACAATGCGGCGATTCGTTTCTTCAGGCAGACATTCATCTTTGCAGCGATTGCCGGCTTCCATGTGGAAAATGGGAATGTGAAGCCTTTTGGCCCCGATAACAGAAAGGCAACTGTTTGTATCGCCCAGAACAAGGATAGCATCCGGCTTAAGCTGTACCATGAGTTCATAGGACCGGGCAATAATATTTCCCATGGTTTCTCCCAGATCTTTGCCTACGGCATTCATGTATACTTCAGGATCCGCCAGGCCCAGGTCATGGAAGAATATGCCGTTCAGGTTGTAGTCGTAATTCTGGCCGGTATGAGCCAGGATAGTGTCAAAGTAGGTGCGGCATTTTTTGATTACAGCAGAGAGACGGATAATCTCAGGACGGGTACCGACGATGATGAGAAGTTTGAGTTTTCCGTTATTTTTGAAAGATATATGTGGAAGAGTTTGTTCCATGGGTGGAACCTCCTTATATTATGTAATGAGCCTTCATTTTTAGCTTCTGCTTTGAGATTCTTAGCAGCCCGGCGCTAAGCTTCCTTCCCATTTGTGACAGGAGCCCGGGAGCTATGAGAGCGATGCTCCATGCCGCAGTGAGCCACATCTGAGATTGAGGCGGAAGTCTCAATGCTCAAGACTCTCTTTCTACACTTTCTCTGCAAAGGTGTCCGGATGCGCCGGATTAAAGATTTCATTGCAGGTCATCACGGTCACCAGGTTTTCTGTTTCTGACAGGTTGATGATGTTATGTGTCCATCCGGGAATCATGTAGACGGCCTCTATCTTATCGCTGGAGACTTCGAATTCAATTTTTTCTCCGGTATTGATATTTCTTTCCTGAATGAGTCCATGTCCGGATACTACGATGAAGATTTCCCATTTGCTGTTATGCCAATGCTGTCCTTTAGTAATACCCGGACGGCTTATGTTGACAGAGACTTGTCCGCAGTCTTCTGTGTGGAGAAGTTCGGTGAACGAGCCTCGGTCATCTATATTCATTTTAAATGGATATTTAAATTTTGCCGGTGGCAGATAGGTAAGATACAGAGAAAATAGTTTTTTTGCAAAGGATCCTTCCGGCATGCGAGGCATCATAAGGGTGGCCGGCTGATTTTTGAAGATTTCCAGAAGGTCCACGATTTCACCTAGAGTCACTTTATGGGTCACCGGGACGCAGCAATAGCGGCCATCTTCTTTAAGTACCGTGTCAACACCATCAAATTCACAATGTTCTTCTCTGCCTTCCAGAAGGTCATACATGCCTTCAATAAGGTCATCAATGTAGAGGAGTTCCAGTTCGGTGCTGCGATCATTCACTGTAAAAGGCCGGTCATTGGCCACGGCCCAGCAAAAGGTGCTAACGGCACTGTTGTAGTTGGGGCGGCTGTGACCCATGAGATTCGGAAAGCGGTATACCGCCACTTTGGCCCCGGTTTCTTTTCCATAGGTAAAGAAGAGTTCTTCTCCTGCTTTTTTGCTCCGTCCGTATTCACTATTTCCAAAGCGTCCGGCAAGGGTAGCCTGGATGGAGGAAGACAACATCACGGGGCAGGTATTATGAAATTTTTTTAATGTATCCAGCAGGACAGAAGAAAAACCAAAATTCCCTTTCATGAAATCATCCGGATTGTCCGGGCGATTGACTCCGGCCAGGTTAAATACGAAATCTGCATGGTGGCAGTATGATTCCAGTTCATCTCGGGTGGAGTCTCTATCATATTCATAGATTTCATCGATATGGATAGCAGGGCGGGTCCTGTTTTTTCCGTCTCTGATATTTTTCAGATTGTTCACAAGGGCGGTCCCTACCATGCCTTTGGCACCGGTTACCAGTATACGCAATATCATTTCCTCCTTAGAATAAAGTGGACCCATTGGGAATGTCAGAATCGTCAGGAACGATAACGCTGTTGCTGATGGTCACGGTGCTTCCGATACGGGCACGTTTCCCTACTTTCGCATAGGTACGAATAACAGAATTGGTGTAAATTAAGGCAAAATCATCAACTGCGCACCCATGGTGGATTTCTACCCCCGGGTTCAGGAGTACGCCATTCCCTACAGCTGAGCCATTCTGAATAACCGCATTGTTAAGGAAAACACAGCCCCAACCCACCTTGGCAAAGGGACTGATATAAACGCTGGAGCAGATTATATTTGGAAAATCGTACCCCAGAGCCTGGGCTTTTTCATAGACAGACTGGCGGAGCTTGTTATTTCCAATCACCACCAGAAGATGGGAAAATTTCTTCCGCAGCGCTGCTATGTCGGAAATATGCCCAACTACTGGAGCTCCGCAGACCATATCCCCCGGGTTATAGCCATCATCTACAAAGGAGCAGTCGTATCGCAGTGAAGCATGTTCCAGTACAACTCTGCCAAATCCGCCTGCACCTACCAGTAAAAGTTTTTCTTTAGACATTGGGAATTCCTTTCAGTTCATTTTGCACGTACTCCGTGGTCAGGAGCTTTTTTACTGTCCCTTCCACATCCAGTCGATTTGTATTATGACTGGTATAGGCTTCATCTGCCATAGTGTGAACTTCACCTTTGACAACAAATTTATCATAGTTCAAGTCACGGTTATCAACAGCTACTCTGAAGTATTTCCCCATATCAGTACTGCGTAAACGTTCTTCTCTTGTCATCAGTGTTTCAAATAACTTCTCACCATGACGTGTACCAATAATTTTGGTTCCTGTATCACCAAATAATTTCTGTACTGCTTTTGCCAAATCTCCAATAGTGGAAGCATCAGCCTTCTGAATAAAAAGGTCTCCAGGGTTGGCATGCTGAAAAGCAAACATAACCAAATCCACAGCTTCATCCAGGTTCATCAGAAAGCGAGTCATTTCCGGATTTGTGATGGTAATAGGATTGCCATCTTTTATTTGTTCTATAAAAAGAGGAATTACACTGCCGCGGCTGCACATAACATTGCCATATCGGGTGCAGCAGATTGTAGTGCCCCCTCTTTCAGCGGCCACTCTGGCATTGGCATAAATGACATGTTCCATCATTGCTTTTGATATACCCATGGCATTAATCGGGTATGCCGCCTTGTCTGTGGAAAGGCACACCACTCTCTTAACTCCTGCATCAATAGCAGCATGAAGCACATTATCCGTACCAATAATATTTGTCTTCACTGCCTGCATAGGAAAGAATTCACACGATGGCACCTGCTTTAATGCAGCTGCATGAAATAGAAAGTCAACTCCAGGCATGGCATCACGAATAGATTGTGGATCCCGTACATCGCCAATGTAGAATTTCACTTTTCCTGCTGTGTCTGGATGAGTAGCCTGCAGGATGTGACGCATATCATCCTGCTTCTTCTCATCTCTTGAAAATATACGAATTTCCTTCAGATCAGAGTCCAAAAAATGTTTAAGAACTGTCGAACCGAAGGAGCCAGTTCCTCCAGTTATCATAAGTGTTGCGTTTTCAAATGCAGACATGAATTCCATTCCTTTCTTGCAAGTATCACATTTTTTCGATTATATCACAATATTTAGTAACGTTTTTATCCCTGTCAAACAAGGCATGTAGTAAACTAAAATCACCCATTTTCTTTTCAGCTACTTGAATGATTGCATTTTTTAAAGCATCCGGATTTTCAGGTGAAGTATTAATAAAGCCAAACTTTTTTACAATATCAGCAAATCCCGATTCTTCATCTACACAGGTAATAATTGGTTTATGAGCAATGAGGCAATCTGCAGTCTTGCTGGGAAGTGCAGCATAGATCAATCCTCCCTGTAAAGGAATCACATTAATGTCCGCCGCCTGATATAAATCTGCCACATCTTCCGGTGGTTGCATACCAACAAATTTCATATTACCAAGTTCATGTTCCCGAGCATATTTTTTTAAATTTTCTTCATTAACACCACTGCCAACAATATAAAATGATATATCTTCATACTCTTTCATCCTGGCCGCTGTCTGTAAAATAAGTTCCACATTTTGCATCTTACCAAGATTTCCGGCATACACAACTCTGATTTCTTCATCTTTCTTAGGGAACCGTTTCAAAAAAACATTTTCCGACAAGGGATTTGCTCTCAGCTCTTCGTGTCCCCAGTTATATATTACCTTTATTTTATCTTTATCTATTCCAAAACGATTGACAATTGTTTTTTTCATATCATCAGAAATGGTACTCAGAGCATTTGCATTTTTATAAGCATATTTCTGTAAAGCATGAGCCACTTTATATATCAAACTATTACTGTTTAATATCCCCGCAAATAAGGCATTTTCCGGAAAAATATCTTGTTCGTTATAAAGGATCGGACGCTTCAAAATATGCTTCGCATACCAGACTGTAATAAAAGCAGTATTATTAGACTGAAGAAATATCTTATCTGGCAAATCCTTTTTCATCAGCTTGCATGCTCTATGATAATAAAACAAATCAGCTAAATAGCGAGCCCTCAAATCAGCTTTAGCTTTTCTGTCAAAACGGATATTTTTGACAATCAGTTGCGTTCCTAAATACTTGGTAAAAGGCGCAGGATATCTGGGAACATCAAAATATTGCTTTTGAATTAATGTAACTTGAAATCCTCGCTTCAGCATTCCAAGAATAATATCTCTCATAATATGATAATCGGAATACTGGGTATCAAAACTTCCAATAGACACTACTGCAACTTTCATGCGCTTTTATATTCTCCTATTCTGAATTAGATTTTATTTAATATTAATAATATTGGATTTAGTGACTATGACGTCCTTATCAACATTATAGATAGAAAATAGAAATCAAAGAAGCTACTTTCCTCTTCTCTATTTACCTTTCCCGCCTCTACTCGCTGGAAGTGGGGCTATTTTTCCCATTTTTACTTGCCTTCCCTTAAACCAAGAGAAATAACAATTTATAGGAGTGCACTCCCCTTCCCTCCCATAAGAGGCCATGCATAAGGAATGATGCCTCCTCTCGTTATACTTACACATCCCCATTCTGGGCGAGCGGAGTGAGATGGAAGGAGCGGCAAGGAGTATGGTGCGTTCTCGAACCCGAATCCGCTACTTTTTCCCCATGGCAGTGGTCTGGCCTTCGGCTACGCCGGCGGTGCTTTCTTTCATGAAAAGGATCTTCACGGTCGCGAACATGATCTTGAAGTCTTCGAAGAGGCTGGGCTCAGAGATATACATCAGATCCATCAGGAGCTTGTCATAGGGCGTCGTATTGTACTGGCCATAGACCTGAGCATAGCCGGTGAGTCCGCACTTGGCCTGGAGGCGGAGGTTCCACTCAGGGAATTCTTTTTCGTACTGGGCGGAAATCTCGGGGCGCTCGGGGCGGGGACCTACGATGGACATGTCGCCTTTCAGGATGTTCAGGAGCTGCGGGAGTTCATCGAGGCGGACAGCGCGGATGAAGCGGCCGATGGGAGTGATGCGGGGATCGTTCTCACCGGTGGATAGTCTCGCCACGCCGTCTTTTTCGGCATCCATGCGCATACTGCGGAATTTGTAAACAGGGAATACCTTCCCGTCTTTGGTGAGACGGTTCTGCTTATAAAAGGCGGTGCCGCCGTCTCTTTTGATAAGGAGACCGATGATAAGCATGGGGATGGCGAAGACGATGAGGGCTGCAAGGGAGAGGATGATGTCGATGACGCGCTTCCCGAAGAGGTACTCAGGTGATGGGGAGTATCGACAGACGCGCAGGATCGGCAGGTGAAAAAGGTGGATCTTCTCGGCGCTACTCATGATGACGTCGCCGACGCGAGGCAGGACGAAGGAGTCGATGCCGCGGGCGACACAGTATTTCACGATGATATTTCTCTCATGACTGTGGATGCCGCAGAGGAAGATGGACTCGGCGTCCTGAAGTGCTTCGTCCAAGTTGCTAAGGCATTCTTCGGAGGTGAGGGTGCGGATGACTTCGAAATGAATGTCCATGCCGTAGCGCTTGATGAGAGGGTTCACCTCACGTCCTTCGCCCAAAATAATGACGGTCTTTTTCGGCGGGAATTTTCGGAAATACCAGTGGTGTGCGAAGGTGCACCAGCCAATGATGAGGGCAAACTGGACGAGGAAAACGAGACCAAGAGGAATGGGATTGATGAGGTGACGGTTGATAAGGACAGTGATGACGTACATCATCGCATCGGCAAAGAAGACTGCCAGGGTCTGGCTGTAAACAAGGTCTGAGATGCGGCTGATAGAAACTCGGTATCCGTGATAGAGGTGCGAGATGAAGTAGTAGAGGATCGCAAAGAGTACCACCATGATCTCGTTCCCCAGATTATAGAAAGGAGTAGATATCTCGTCTCCGTAGTAGGCGTACCAGCAGATTCCATATGTCATTGTCAGTAATAGCAAATCGATCGCATTCAGGATTTCGAGCTGCAGTTTATGGAATACCTTTTGATCCATGGGTTTTTGATACGCTCCTTTATTTTGTAAAAATGGTGACTGTTTTTTGCTTTAATGGTTGTCGAGAGTTTGCTTTTTTGTCTTCGCGAAGGAGCCCCCCGCGAAGTAATGCTATTAAGTTAAGGAAATCGTTAGCTACGTAACGT
>ULVD01062596.1_pt1 | contig 28133 bp, 27 predicted proteins | sample 1959101 | NCBI WGS metagenome assembly ULVD01 (sample SAMEA4835777, study PRJEB28245) | human gut metagenome | biome: gut microbiome; material: fecal sample | place: Denmark | collected 2008
AACTTAAAGTCGGATTTCTCTATTAAGCTAAGTAAAAGGTAGTTTTTACCTTTATTATTGTACTATATTTTAGGCCAAATTGCAAGGGTTTTGTTAAATTTAGTTGTTTTTTGCTTTTTTATCCTACTTTTCTAAGTTCTCTAGCATTTTCAAGAGCTGTTTGGGTTATTTCACCATTTGAAATTCTTGCAATTTCTGCTATTGTCTCTTCTTCTGTTAGTTTTTTTACATTTGTTCTTGTTTTATTATTCTTTATTTCTTTGTAAATATAATAATTATTTGTACCTTGTGCTGCAATTGATGGTAAGTGTGTAATACATAGTGTTTGGTGCTTTTTAGATATTATTCTCATTTTTTCTGCAACTGCTTTTGCTGCTTTTCCACTTATTCCTGTATCTATTTCATCAAAGACTAGTATTGGCACATCATCAACATCTGCAAGAACTGTTTTTATTGCAAGCATTATTCTTGACATTTCACCACCTGAGGCTATTTTGCTAAGTTCTTTGTTTTCTTCTCCAATATTTGTACATATCATAAATCTAATATTATCATTTCCATTTATACCATACGTTGCCTGTTTTTCTATTTTTGTACTAAATCTCGCATTTGGCATTTCTAAATCTCTTAATTCTTTGTTTATTTTATCGCTAAGTATTGTAGCATATTTGTTTCTTAACTCATTCATTTTTTCGCATAGGTTACTCATATGTTTTTCTGTTTTGTTTAGCTTTTCCTTAATCTGTTTATTTATTACTTCTACATTTTCAATTATATTAATTTCCTGCTCTAAATTTTCTTGGTATTTAACTATCTCTTCTATGCTATTCCCATATTTTCTTTTTAATGAGAAAATTAAATCTAACCTTTTTTCAACTTCATCTCTTTCATATTCATCAAAACTTGCATCATCTTTAAGGTTTGATAAATCCCTAGCTGTTTCCTGTAGTTCATAATATATGCTTTTTAGTTCTGATAATTTATCTCGGTAAATATTCCCAAAATTTTCTATCTTTTCTAGGCATCTAATTGAATTAGAAATAGATTCAATTGCATTTGTATTTATGTTTTCATCTATTGCCATAAGGTTTTCTTTTAGTTTTTCACTATTCATCATAATAGTGTGCTTCTCTTCTAATTCTTTATCTTCTCCAATTTTTAAATTTGCTGTATCTATTTCATTAAATTGGTATCTTAATAAATCCAATCTTCTAGTTTTTTCTTTTTCATCTCCATAGTTGTTTTTTAATTGTTCTTTTAGATTGTTATATTCTGTATAAAATTGTTCATATTCTTTAGCTATATTTTTAAGTTCTGAACCAATAAAACTGTCAAGATATTTTATGTGTTTTCCATTATCTAATAGATTTTGGCTGTCGTGTTGTCCATGTATATCAATGATTTTTGCCATAAAGTTTTTTAGTTCTGTAACTGTTACAAGTTTTCCATTAATTTTACATGTGTTTCTTCCATTAGAATATATTTCTCTTGAAATAATAATGTTGCCATCTTCAGCTTTTTCACTCTGTGGGCAAAAGATACAGGCTTCAATAAGTGAATACTCTTCACCTTTTCTTATCATTTCTTTCGAAAATCTTTCTCCACTTAAGATTGCAAGTGAGCCAATTATTAGAGTTTTTCCAGCTCCTGTTTCACCAGTTAAAACATTGAATCCTTCTTGAAAATCTATTGATAAATCATCTATTATTCCTATATTTTTAATATGTAGTGTAGATAGCATAATAAAATACCTCCAAAACTTTTGTTTGGAAGTATTTTATATCTTTTTTAATCAAATGTCAATAGTTTTTAGAAAATTTGTTTGTATTATTTTTCTTCATTAAATACTTGTATTGGTTTTAGTTTGTGCATGTTTTTTTCATTTTTTTCTTTTATCATTTTATCAATGTCAGTATTTCCTGATGTTCCGTTTATAATATAATTATCTATTTGTTTATATGTTATTCCAAGTTCTTCTTCATCTGTTTGTCCTAGCCATAAGTCAGCAGAAGGTTTTGCAGTTATTATGCTTTCTGGTACTTCAAGTTCCTTTGCCAATATATATACTTCTCTTTTAGTAATATTTGCTAATGGGTTTATATCATGTGCTCCATCTCCCCATTTTGTAAAATATCCGCATGTAGCTTCAGATAGATTACCTGTACCAATTACTAGTAGGTTATTAATTTGTGCATATTCATAAAGATATGTCATTCTAATTCTTGGTCTTATATTTGCTCTAGCCATTTCTGTATTTGTAGTGTTTGTAGTATCATTTATTGTTAGTGAGTCTACTGTATCTTTAATGTCAAAAATATGATATTCAAATTTGAATTTATTTATTAAGTCCATTGCATGAGTGTATGTATTAGAATTTTTCATTCCGTTTCCATATGGCATAATTACCAGGTGAACTTTTATTCCTGCTTTTTGGCATAATCGTGCCACTGTACTACAATCTACGCCACCACTCATTCCTAAAACAACGCCTTCTGTTTTAGAACTTTTAACTTGGTTTTCAATCCAGTTTCCTATTTTTTTTACATAGTCTTTGGCATTTTCTTCTGTAATTAAAAAATTTTTGTTTTTCATATTCAATCAATCTCTCCTTTGCTTATTAATAGTTCAGCACCGACCATGTTTGGTCAGTGCTTACTTAGGAATTAAGGTTATTCCCTAGGAATAGTAACAATGATCTGGAACCAGCTCTCTCCAAAGTCCTTTGTTTCAACATCTTTGAAGTTGATGGAAAGATGTTTCAGGATTTCTCCTTGCACTTTGTATGAGTCATTTACCTTTGGGCAAATAGTGTCACGAAGAGTTAAGTAAACTTTGTTGGTTTCTTCATTGACACCAAATTGAAGAGTATGTTCTTTATAAAGAAGATCATCCCAAGATAGATTTGCAATTCTCAAATCAAGTTCAGCTGTCATTTTAACCTTGTTTGCGCCCTGCTGCAGTGTCATAATGTATAATTCCTTTCAAAAAATCCTTTCGGAAATTATATTTATTATACCACAATACTTAATTTTAGTAAATATTTTATGTCACTTTTGTTGTTTTCTCACTATTTTCCTCTTGGGCAATTTTTGTGCTTTTTTCTTTAAATTTTAAATTATCCTTTGCAATTGTTAATAACAGTTTTATTCTGTTTATTTGATTACTTTCACTTGCTCCTGGGTCATAGTCAATTGGTGCAATGTTGGCTTCTGGGTAGTTGTTTCTTATTGTTTTTATTACTCCCTTTCCAACTACATGATTTGGCAAACAAGCAAATGGTTGTAAGCATACTATGTTTTCTATTCCATTGTGCATGAATTCAAGCATTTCTGCTGTTAGTATCCAGCCTTCTCCTGTTTGATTTCCTGTTGATAATATTTTTCCTACCATTCCTGCAAGCTCTTCTATGTTGCATGGTGGTAAATAGCCTTTTTTTGATTTTTCAAGAGCTGTTTTAGTTGAATTTTCGAGTTTATTTACAATATCTAATGCAACTTTATATATTGAAGCATTAACTATTCCTGTTTTAAATATTTTTGCTTTTACAATACTATTCATTATTACATACTTTACAAATCCCATTAAATCTGGCATTACAACTTCTGCTCCTTCTTTTTCAAGAAGGTCTGTACAGTAGTTATTTCCAAATGGATGGTATTTTATTAATATTTCTCCAACTATTCCAACTTTTGGCTTTTCTTTTGAAGTATCAAGTTTTATTTTTTCAAAATCACTTACAATTTGTTCTACACTTAAGTTGAATTCTTCCATACTTGCCTCAACTGTTAGTGTTTTACATTTTTCTAGCCAAGAATTATAAAGTTTCTCAGTCTCACCCTTATTTACTTCATAAGCTTTGTTTTTATGTAACATTTTTTGAAGCAAATCTCCATATATTGTTGCTTTTATTAGTTTTTTTACAAGTGGCAATGTTATTTTAAATCCTGAATTTTTCTCCATTCCAACAAAGTTAAATGAAATTACTGGAATGTTCGGATATCCAGCATCTTTTAAAGCTTTTCTAATAAATCCTATATAGTTTGTTGCTCTACAGCCTCCACCTGTTTGAGACATCATTAATGCAAGTTTGTTTGTATCATATTTGCCTGATTCAACCTCTTCCATTAATTGCCCTATTGTTAATATTGATGGATAACAAGCATCATTATTTACATATTTTAGCCCAGTTTCTACTGTATGGCTAGTACTATTTCTTAAAAGCTTAACTTTGTATCCTTCTGAAAGTAATGCTTGTTCAAACATTTCAAAATGAACTGGAGACATTTGTGGTACTAATATTGTGTAATCTTTTTTCATTTCCTTTGTAAACTCATGTTTTTCAATTTCATAGTTACCACAAGCTTTCAAACTCATATTTTTTCTTTTATTCATACTAGCAATTAGTGAACGAATACGAATTCTTATTGCTCCTAAATTATTTACCTCATCAATTTTAATTAAAGTGTACATTCTTCCATAACTTGATAAAATTTCTTCAACTTGGTCTGTTGTAACTGCATCAACACCGCAGCCGAAAGAATTTAATTGTACAAGTTCTAGATTTTTATTTTTTCCAACAACATCTGCCGCTCTATATAATCTTGAATGAAATACCCATTGGTCAACAACTCTAATTGGCCTTTTTACAGTTGAAAGATGTGCTATGCTGTCTTCTGATAAAACGCATAAGCCAAGAGTTGTAATCATTGTATCTATACCATGATTTATTTCTGGGTCAACATGGTAAGGTCTTCCTGCTAAAACAATTCCTTTTAAATGATTTGCCTCTATATATTTTAATGTCTCTTCGCCTTTTTTTCTTACATCTTCTTTATATCTTTGATATTCTTCTTCTGCCTTATTTACAGCTTCTTTTAGCTCTTTTTTAGTAAAATTATATTCTTTAAATTCATTAAGTTCATATAGTCTTTTTGCAAGTGCTTTTCTTTCAAATGGCAAGAATGGATTTATAAACTTAATATCTTTTAATTCCTCAACATTATTTTTCAAAACTTCTGAATATGATATTACTATTGGGCAATTGTATTTATTGTTTGCCTTGCTGTCTTCTTGCCTTGAGTACATCATACATGGATAAAATATTGTTTTAACACCTTGGTTTATTAAACTTATAATGTGTCCATGGCTTAATTTTGCAGGATAACACACTGATTCTGATGGCATTGATTCCATGCCTTTTTCATAAGTTTTTCTATCACTTTTTTCTGAAAGAACTACTCTAAATCCTAGGTTCTTAAACAATGTAAACCAAAATGGATAATCTTCATACATATTTAGAACCCTTGGTATTCCTATAGTTCCACGTTTTGCATCTTCTTCTGCTAGTGGCTTGTATCCAAATAATCTTTGATATTTGTATTTATAAATATTAGGAATTTGAGTTTTACTTCTTTCCATTCCTGCACCTTTTTCGCATCTATTCCCTGTTATAAATCTTTTTCCTGTTGAAAATTCATTTATAGTTAGTTGGCAGTTATTTTCACATCCATGGCATCTTGTATGTAAAACTGTTACTTTTAAGCTATCTAAATCTTCCATTTTAGTAACTTTTGAAGTGTATTGTTTGTTTTCTAATCCATCAAACTCTTCTTTTGCTAAAAGTGCTATACCATAAGCTCCCATAAGTCCTGCTATGTCTGGCCTTATAACATTTTTTCCTACAATTAGTTCAAAAGCTCTTAATACTGCATCATTGTAGAATGTTCCTCCTTGTACAACAATAGAGTTGCCAAGTGTTTCTACATCTCTTATTTTCATAACTTTTTGAATTGCGTTTTTAATAACTGAATATGAAAGTCCTGCTGATATATCTCCAACTTTGTAGCCTTCCTTTTGAGCTTGTTTTATTTTTGAGTTCATGAAAACTGTGCATCTTGAACCTAAATCGACTGGTCTATTTGATTTTATTGCTTCTTCAACAAATTCTTGAATGCTTAAATTTAAGCTTTTTGCAAATGTTTCTATAAATGAACCACAGCCAGATGAACAAGCTTCATTTAGCATTATATTATCAACTGCTCCATTTTTGATTTTTATATATTTCATATCTTGTCCACCAATATCTACAATACTTGTAGCTTCTGGCATGAACTTTTTAGCAGCTGTGTAATGCGCAATTGTCTCTATTTCTCCCATTTCAAGGTTTAAAGCTGTTGCCATTAGTTTTTCCCCATATCCTGTTGAGCCTGAATATCTAATTGTTGCTTTTTTAGGTAAAACATCATACAAGTTTTTAAGCATTCCAATTACTGTTTGTAATGGTTTGCCCTCATTATTTTTATATGCTGAATATAGCAATTTTGCATCTTTATCTATTAAAACTAATTTACTTGTTGTAGACCCTGCATCTATTCCTAAGAAGCAGTCCCCTGTGTAACTTGCAAGTTCTGCTTTTGGAACTTGGTGTTTGCTGTGTCTTTCTTTAAATTCTTTATATTCATCTTCAATTGTGAACAATGGTTTTAATGAATCTTGTGCTGTATCATGGTAATTTCTTAAAAGTGCTATTTTGCTTTTTAATTTTTCTACAGATATTGGTTTGCATTCAAAAGAGTCTAAACAAGCTCCTTTTGCAACTAAAAGGTGTGCATCTTCTGGCACTATTATTTCATCATCTTTTAATTCTAATGTTTCTATAAATCTTTTTCTAAGTTCTGATAAATAACTAAGTGGTCCACCTAAGAATGCAACTTTTCCTCTTATTGGTCTGCCGCAAGCTAAGCCTGAGATTGTTTGGTTAACTACTGCTTGGAATATTGAAGCTGAAATATCCTCTTTTGCTGCACCTTCATTTAAAAGTGGTTGTATATCAGTTTTAGCAAATACTCCGCATCTTGATGCTATTGGATAAATAGTGTTATAGTTTTTAGCATATTCATTTAAACCAACTGTTGTTGTGTTTAAAAGTGTTGCCATTTGGTCTAAAAATGCTCCTGTGCCTCCTGCACATGTTCCGTTCATTCGTTGTTCAATTGACCTTCCAAAATAAATAATTTTGGCGTCTTCTCCTCCAAGTTCAATTACAACATCAGTTTGTGGAATATATTTTTCTACAGCCCTTTTGCATGCTACAACTTCTTGTATGAATGATAAATCTAAAAATTCAGATACTGATAAAGCCCCTGAACCTGTAAGGCTAAAGGTCATATCGTAACTTTCAAACTTCTCTGCTATTTCTTCTAAAACATCACATACTGTGTTTTTGGTGTCTGAAAAATGTCTTTTATATGTTGAATATATTGTTTCTTGTTTTTGGTTCATAACTATTACTTTTACTGTTGTTGAACCAACATCTATTCCTATGTGAATAACTTCTTTCATTTTAATCCTCTTTCTATGTTTCAAAAATTGCACTTGGTATTATAACACACTTTTTAAACTTTTTGTAGTTTTTTGTTCATTTTTCTGATAGCATATATCCTACTCCGCGTATTGTCTTAATATATTTATCATATCCATATTTTTTTAATGTTTTACGAAGTTCACTTGTATATACTTCTACTACATTAGTTGTAGTAAATGAATTAAAACTCCATATTTTGTCGAATATTTGCTCTTTTGTTAGGATTTTATTTTTTGATGTTACTAAATATTCCAAAATATCAAATTGCTTTCCTTGCAAAGCTACTTCTTCTCCATTAATTGTTATATTTCTCTTCTCTAAGTTGATTTTCAAATCCTTAAATTGTAATAATTCACTTTCATAATTTCCCTTTGTTCTTCTGATTATTGCTTGCAACCTTGCAATTAATTCTTCAACCTCAAATGGTTTTACTAAATAATCATCTGCACCATATCTAAAACCTTTTAGTTTGTCTGATATAGAATCTTTTGCTGTTAATATCAGAACTGGAGTATATACTTTGTTTTCTCTTAATTTTAGTAATACATCATATCCAGACATTTCTGGAAGCATTAAATCTAGGATTATTGCATCATATATATTCTGTTTAGCATATGTGTATCCCTCATATCCATCATAGGCTTGTTCAGTCTGAAACTCCTTGCAAATGCACTGAGCAATAGTATCTGATAAAACTTTTTCATCTTCTATAATTAAAATTTTCATAATTCTTTCCCTTCAGTTTATATTCTATATTTTTAACATTAAAATATAATTAAAATGCTCTTGCATTCAAGAGCATTTTTTCTTAATAATGTTTATCAATTTTTCCATGTGAGCAATAAGTGTGTGTACTACTTGTTCCTACATAACTATGTTTAGTACAGTAATAGTGCTCATCATATAATTTATGGGTTGTGCATTCTGATGAGTAATCATATGATGTGCCTTCCACATACATGCATTTGCCTGACCAAATATCAAAATTGCTTCCTAATGATTCTCCACTATCTATCATCCAACCTTTTTCTTGACAATCCCAAATCCAAAGTTCGTGTGTAGAACCATTTAAGTGCTTAGAATAATAAGCCTTACATTTCCCATCAGTTCCTGATTCCCCACAGAAAGGACAGTTTACTGATGGTACTGCGTTTCCACCAGATAACTCTGTAATAGATACTGTTTCACCGCAATAATTATCTACTTCTTGTCTATTAACTGTGCATAATGTTGCATTGCAGGTAAATCCTGTTCCTGAGCAATAAGTTCTGGCACTTGCATCGCTACTTTCAGCAGATAGAGAGCCATCACTTACAATAATATACCAAGTATATGTTGTGTACTCACTTAAGCCCGTTATTGTAAATGTTACATCTATATTTTGAGAAGCTGTCTTTGTTGCTTGAACTGCAGAATTGCCCTTTAGATATAGTTCATATGTTAAATTGTCTCCATCCGCATCTGTTGCTCTTGTTACTATAGTTAATGAGTTGGTTTGCCTATCTTGCAATCGATTTTTTACAAACATAGGTGCATTATTTACTTGCACTTCTTCTGGAAGAGTTGTAACATATCCTTCTATAGTTGTACTGTTTTCTTTTGTATCTGTAGCGGTTATTTCAAATTTATATTTTGTATTTTGTGTAAGACCTGTTATATCCCAATAGATATCATCACCAGTTTTTTCATCATATGCGGTTGTCTCAAATTTTAAAGAATATGTTAATGTATCATTTAAATTATGAGTTCCGGTTGCACTAATTCTACATGAGTTTGTAGTGATATTGCTTGTTGATCCATATAGTTCTATTATAACTTTTGGTTCTGGAATCGGTATTCCTGAATCACCTTTGATAATCTGTCCTGGATATTCATCCCATGAATCGTAAGTATTATTTTCAAGAGTAATCTGATTTTCTGTTTCATTATTTGCCTTAGCTACTGTACTTTTTGCATTATCCAAAAACTTAGAATCCAAAATGATTTTAGTGGTTACTCCTGTAAGAATTAGTAGAATTATTATAGTTATTATTAATGCTACTAAAGTTATTCCTTTGTTATTCTTTCTCATAATCCTCATCTCTCTTTTTATATTTTCCTTTGCTTTTTATTAATATTTTAAATTTTGAGTATATCTATAAGCCGGGTTCTGTCGTGAACAGCCATTTATCTAGGATATATATTACTATATACCTCAAGCCACCAATTCAGAAGATGACGAGCCATCTTAGCCTTCCTTTTAGGTGTTGCTCCGGGTGGGGTTTACATTGACCCAAAGCTTGTCTCCAAGCTGGCGGTGAGCTCTTACCTCGCCTTTTCACCATTGCTAAAAGCCTGTAAGCTCTTAGCTGTTATTTTCTGTTGCACTTTCCTTAAGGTTACCCTCACTGGATGTTATCCAGCACCCTTGCTCTGTGGAGCCCGGACTTTCCTCATACAAATCCTTGCGAATTTTATACGCGACTGTTCGATATACTCTTCTATAATTGTAATGTTTTTTCCCCTACTTGTCAAGATTTTTTAATTTTAAATTTGAATTATTTTTATTTTCTCTAGCATATAATGTAGAGAGGAGTTTATATGGGAAATAAAGGTTTAGATTTTAGGCATAAAGAAGTTATTAATATACTAGATGGTCGCCGTTTAGGTTTTGTTCAAGATGTAAATGCAAGTTTAGAAACCGGAGTTATCACTTCAATAGTGGTGCCAGGGAATAATAAGTTTTTTAATGTCTTTTCATCTAATGATATTGTTATTCCCTGGCAGAATATTAAGTGTATTGGTGATGATGTTATTTTGGTTGAGTTAAAGATGTAGTAAATCAAGTTCTTCAATTTGGTTTTCCCCATCTTTTAACAAATCTACAATTATTTAGTTTGCTCATATTCTTTATCTTTTCTTGCATCTTTTATTGCTTCTTGAACACTTTTATAGCTATCTAAACATACTTGACCTATTGCACTATTTATATCTGATAAATCAAATTTGGCTTCTACTTTTTCATTTGTTTTATTGAAAGATTTATTTCCATTCTTTTTTAATGCATCAATCCTAGCTAATGCATTGTCTAATTCTGCCCAGCTATTCACCATTTGCATTGTTTCTTTCGCAATTTCTGGGTTATAACTTTCAGCTGCATATCCCAATCTTTCAAATAAATCCTTTTCTTCTTCATCAGTTCTAGTTGTTTTTGAATCTGAAAATAAATTATCAAACAAATATTCCAGTGCTTGTTCTTGTGAAAGCTCTTTTGTTTTTTCTTCATTTTCTTTTTTCAATACATCATCAGTAACCATATCATGTTCTTCTCTAAAATCTTTATCTAATGGCGATTTTAAGCAATATTTTAAATCATTCAAATGTTTATAGTCCCATGTTAAATCTGCATAATACCACTTTTCACCAATTTTTACTTTATTCCATGCATGTCCGCCTTCTTCTCCATTTTTTAAATGAACATCAGCACTTACTTTTTCAACTTCCAGTCCAACATACTTAGAAACCTGTTCAACTGCTAATGCATAACCCGCACATATGCCTCTACCATTAATTAAAGTCCCCATCAAACTTCTTGTTGATTTCCCAGCTTCTTCTGTAAATAATTCATTATCTTGACATCCTGATTTATCATAAACAATGTTTTTGCCTAATACATTATAAACAAATAAGAATTTTTCTAAGTCTGTACTATTTTCTGGAATTGAGTCTTTTATTTCTTCCATTGTAGAAATTATTGTTGAAAACTCATAAATATCATAAGCTTCATGTAAGTCATTTTTTACCTCGAACTTAAAATTAGCATTAGATGTTTCTTTTAATTTTTTTAATTTCTCAGTGGTTATGTCTTTGCAATCCTCTAATTTAATTAAAATATTTGAAGTTTGAGTATCTTCAATCCTAGCATCCTTTAAATTGCAATTACTAAATACTAGTTCAGAGTAATTACATTTCTTAAAATTCAAACCAGTACAGTCCGTTCCTTCAAAAGTTACTTTTTTATCTGTAATTTTGCTTAATATATCCAAATCTTTTTGTGTAATTGTTGAAGCTTTTATTATAAAAGTTTTATATTTTTGTATATCCTCTAATGTATAATCTTTTTTTCCAATTAATTCAGCAAAATGCTTATTTAATTCCTCTGTTTCAAATTTAATATATTCCATTTCTTCTCACTTTCCTTTTTTAATTTATATAATAAATAAATCTATCCCCAGCTATTCAATCAATTCGGAGAATAGTAGAGATAGATGTGGAATAAGTTTTCAGAAATGATTACAGCACGAATGTTGCAATCCATCTCATCCACTCAATTCCAAAAGGCGGAAAGGGGATAGAGCCATCACTCCGACGAATGTAGCGTCGGAATAGAATACGCCGTGTAGTAAAATACACAATAATTCCGAGTATGACCGCTATCCAAATAATTGCAGGTCTCGTGACAATCGGAAGTACAAAGTAAATCACTACGAGCAATACTGTTGTTATAATTCCAAGTCTTATTGCTAATTTGTGCACGAAATTGCTGTAATTACGTACACAAAAAGCTCCAACATAACATACAACTGCGAATGCGATGAGAGTTCCTTCAGCTGCTTTGCAATTTAACAGTACGCCAATGAGTGCTAAGCAAGCGTAATAAGTTGCGATACCTGCTGCGATAGAATATAACATGATACATTTTCCTCCTTCTTACAAATTTGCCCATGAAGACACAGGCTTAAATGAAAATGTACTTAATTATATTATATCAAAGTATTATGTTGATTTCAAACTTGTTGCCTCCCATTACCTATTTCATATTCCTTATTATTATCTCTTTCTTCTTTTATTCCATATTTACCTCATCTATCTAAATATACCCTTTATCTTTTCAAAAATCTTTTGATACCATTTTTTCTTTTGCACTACCATTATCTGCATATTATTTGTATCTTCACTTTCTCTGTTTCTCTTAAATAAATTGTAGGTATCATATAGTTTTCTTAATTCTTGTTGATGAATTTCTTCATTTTCCTTTAATCGTTTTTTATATTCTTCTCTTTGTTCTTCATTGTACCAATAGTTATATGCAATTATAGCTAAAATTTCCTTTGTTTTCTTTCCTTTTATTTGTTCATTTATTTCAAGATTGGGGTTCATATGGTTCATATAATTTTCATTTTGATTTTTCACTAAAAATTCCATGAATTTTGTTGATATTTTTTCTCTATAAATATCTTCCATATTGTTTATTATATCTAAAACTTCTGATATAGAGCTTTTGTATTCTATACTTAACATATTTATTCACCCTTCTTTATTCTATTGGTAAATTTCTATTAGCAAAGCTAATTTCTATATTCTTTTGCTTAACATACTCAATAAAGTTTTCTTTGTTTTTCATTTTAACTCCATCTAAATTTATTTTTTTCAAATTTACCATCTTATCAATATTAATTGCATCCATTTCCATCTCATTGATACTTAGTCTTTCTAAACTTATTAGGTTTGAAAGATTGTTAAGGTTTGCTATATTCCTACAGCGCTCTATTTTTAGCTCTTTTAAATTTGAATACTTTATAAGTTCATCTATATCTAATGTATCTATATCCTCCAACTCTAATATTTCTAGTTTTTCATTTAAAATATTGTGTTCAACATTATTGCATCTTATCATTCTTAAGTATTTTATATTTGAATTTATTTTTTGATGTACTTGTATAGCACAATTAATAAGTATAAGATTTCTTACATTACATATATTATTTAATACATCTTTTTCATTAATCTCAAAATTTTTAAGCCCTAATGTCTCTAAATTGTGAAATTCTGCTAACTCTTGTAAATCAATATCATTTTTCTTTCCAGTTATTGATAATTGATTTAAGTCTAATCTCCTAATTTCATCAGCGTTTTGTTTCGTTATACTTACCATTTTTTGTAATTCTTTACTTCTCATACTACCATCCTTTTCTCTGGTTTTCTATTTTCATGTATAATTATAACACAATGTAACTCTTCTTTGCTTTGTTTAATAGAAATGTAATGAAAATGTAATATTTGATGGAAATATTACATTTTCATTACATTTATGTTACAATTTTATGTCTTTCGTTTTTTTCCCATTGCTCCAACTCCACTAATCCCTTTTTCTCCCTCTTTAATGAGTTTTGAAATTTCATACCCACTCACAAAAGTGTTTTTATCAGTAACTGCTATTTTTCCAGCAACAATAAGTGGATCCACATAATCTATTAATATTCTTCCTGGAGATGATGCAAAATCTGCTCCTGCATCAATTAATGCCTCAAAAAAGCTTTCACATGCACCGAGCAAATATAACTAATTTATTAGAAGATTTTGCCCATTTTCTCGCCTCTAAGACTGTATTTCTGAAGTTTTTGGAATTTTTATAATTATATATATTTGAAAAATTAACTCCTTTTTTTATCATTGTATCATGTCCTGTTATTACTAAAATATCAGGATTATATTTTTCTAACAGTGGCCTAACCATTTGTGCTTGCTTGTTTTCCGGAATATTTTTTACAATAGCATCTAAGCCCATTTTTTTATAAGTCTTTACAGCCTTTTGGCTATATCTCCTATCTCCATCCAAATGAAGTATCTTACCAGTTTTAACCAATCTTTTTTCATTTACTAGCCTCACTTATATACCACCTCAAAAAATTTTCTGGTAGTATATTTTATGTCAAAAAACTATGCAATGTTAAAAATATAGCAAAAGGGTCCTTTTACGGAACCTTTTTGTTTTTATATTTTTTATGTACTTTTTCATACTTAAGCTTAGTTGCCATTCCTCCTCTTATGTGCCTTTCTGCTTTATTTTCATCTAGTACTTTTCTTACTTCTATTGCTAGAACTTGGTTTATATGTATTAATCTTTCGCTTACATCTTTGTGTACTGTTGATTTAGAAACCCCAAATTTTTTTGCTGCTCCCCTTACTGTATCTCCTGTATCTATTATATATTGTGCTAAGTGAATAGCTCGGTCCTCTATTGATACTCCCCTCATATAAAAACCCCCATATGAATACTTTTATTTAAGTGTATTCGTATGGGAGCTTGGTTATGTCATTTTACTTTTTCATTTCTCCTAGATTCTCTAATTATCTTTATAGTGCTTGAAACAAGTAGTTTAAGCATTTTCTCAATTTCTTTTTTGTCCTCTTCTTTTCTATTTTTATAGGTATTTAGTATCTGGCCAATTTTTTTGACTGTGTCTATTTTAAAATCGCTTACTTCTGTTGCTTTTGTTGCTGTTATTATTTGGTAAAGCATGTCGATGAAGTCTTTCCTTTCTTCCGGAGTTGTGTTTTTTAGCCAGTCCCTTAAGATGCCATTAAAAATCTCGCTGTTTGTGGTAACTCTTTCTATTCTTACTAATTTATCATTTTCAATTTCCCATGAGAAAATATCGTGTTGCATAAATCCTTTTTGGTTACTTTTTATAACTTGATATTCTTCTTCATGTTCTAACAGTCTTCCTACAACTGAAGATTGCGGAATGTATGTTTCTATTTTATTAAGTATGCTTTTATATTCTGGCTTTTCAATAACGCTTTTATCAAAACCTGGTCCATCTGCATTTATTATTTTTTTTATTTTTGGTTTAATTTCATCTTCGCAGAAAACTGCTGCATATACTGCTAAATTGCCTCCTTTGGAATGTCCTCCTAAAATTAAGTCTTCAGTATATTTCTTCGCAATATCATTCAAATAACTTACCGCTTCCTTTTGTGATGGAACATTTTCCATAAACCCCATATTCAAATCTTCTTTCCATCCTACTAATGATGAATCTGTTCCTCTATACGAAACATATTTTATACCTGGCAAGCTTATTGTTATTGCTGCAAATTGTTTTTCTGCTGCATTATCTAATATTTCTACATAGTCTGTTATAACAATATTTTTATATCTATTTGCTTTACCTAGCTCTTGTAAGAAAGGCTTATCATCTCCCCAGATGTATTTTGCTTGCTCTAAGTCCTTCATTTTTGTTGCAATGCTTTTTATTGTTTCCTCATGGCACATATCAACATGTTTAAATGGCATGTATGAAAGTCTTGCAAATATCATGTAATCTATTTCATTCATTGGTTCATCCGAGATTATTGATTCTCCATTTGTTTTTACATAATCTATCAAATTTTGCATAATTTAATTCTCCCTTAATTTATTATTTCATAAATTCATTTATTATGTTCATATCTTCTTTTGTTGTTATTTTTATATTTGTATAATCTCCTTCAAGAATTTTTACCTTATATCCACCTTTTTCGAGTAGCATGCAGTCATCTGTTATTCCTTCTTCGTTAAATTTTTGGTGCATTTGAAGTAATATAGATCTCTCAAAGCATTGTGGTGTTTGTATTATCCATGTGTTTTCCCTTTGTGTTGAATTTATTATTACTCCATTATTATCTGCAATTTTTATTGTATCTTTTGATTTTACTCCTATTGTTACTCCTTTAAACATTTCCATTGCTTCAATGCAATTGGTAATATAATTTTGTTTTATCATTGGTCTTGCACCATCGTGAATAATTACAATATCTGATTCATCATTCTTTATTGAATTATAAACAGAATCTTTTCTAGTTTCTCCTCCTGTAACTATTTGAACAGGCTTTGTACATTTAGCATTTTCAATTATTTCTCTTATCTCATTTTCATCTTGTTGCCTTACTGTTACAGTTATTTTATCTACATATTGATTTTCGTTAAAGGCTTCTAAGCTATATGTTAATACTGGCTTTTCCTTTACATTATGTAGGTTTTTATTATCTCCTGAACCAAATCTTGTACTATTTCCTGCTACTAATATTATTGCTGTTACTTTTCTTTTACCAAACATTTCTTGCTCCCTTTATTATATGATACACATATATATGTTTCATACTGATTTTTCAAAATTTCATATGCTTTTTTAGCCGTATTTTTATTATCAAAAATTCCATAGATGCACGAACCTGAACCTGACATTAATACTCCTTTTGCTCCATTTTGCAATATTTTATTTTTCGCAACTTCCACAGTTTTTTTATTTCCAATGGCTTCCTCAAATACATTATAAAGATTTTTTCCCAATTTGTTTATATCATTTTCTTCTAATGCTTTAACTATTTCGCTTGTAGTTTGTTTTTGGATTACAGTATTCTCTTGTGAATCTAACTTTTGATACATATATTTTGTATCACATGAAAATTTAGGTTTTATTATAACTATGTAATATTTGAAGTTTGTATTAATTTCCATAATTTCATTTCCTATTCCATGTGCCAATACAGCTTTATTGTACATACATGGAACAACATCAGCTCCAATACTTGCACCAAAGTCCTCCATCTCTTTTTGTTGCAAGTTTAATGCAAATAATTTATTAATGCCATAAATAAAGCTTGCACAATCTGTGCTACCACCAGCAAGCCCTGCTTGCATTGGAATTTTTTTATTTAAAAGTACTGTAACCCCTGTTATTTCAGGATATTTTTCTTTTAGTTTCACATAGGCTTTATAAATTATGTTTTGGTTGTTATTTATTTCTTGTATATTTGTTTTCAACTTAAACTCATTATTATTTTTCTTAATATACATTTCATCATAAAAATTGATTTTTTGAAATACTGATTCTATATTGTGGTAATTATCTTCTCTTTTATTTAAAACACATAAATTCAAATTTATTTTAGCTCGTGCTTTTAGATATACTTCTTGCATTTTTATTTTCCTTTCCCTTTTATTTAACTGTAATAATAGCTATTGCACTTATACCAAAACCACTGCCGCAATCTGTTAATCCCTCTCCTGTTGTTGCAGTTATTCCTATACAATTTTCTGGAACTTTTAAAATTCTTGCAATATTAGTTCTCATTTCTGGTATTTTAGGAGTTATTTTAGGTGTTTTACATTCTATTGAAATTGAAATATGAACAATTTTTTCCTTTAAATATTTTAGTGCTTGCTTTAAATATTCTTCACTATCTAAAATTCCATTTTTGCACATTTGGTCTGCTTTATCTCCTAGAATATTTACACATGTTATTCCAGAAACTGCATTTGTTATTGCATGTAATATAACATCCCCATCACTATTGGCTTGAAGAGAAAACTCATTTTCAAATTCAATCCCACCCAATATCAGCTTTTTTTCAGTGTTTTTATAATCTATTCTATGGCTATCTTGGCCTATTGCAACTTTCATTTTTCCTTACCTCACTATTTATACAAATAATCTCCACATATATATTGCAAATGTTATTACTAAAATACTAGCTTTATATCTTGTTAAAGTGTCTTTTTTGCCTATAAAACAGCATACCCAAATATACCCAATTGTTGCAGCTAAAAGCCATAGGTTGCTCAGGAACTCCCTTGTGAATTCAAGTGGAGTAATTATTGCACCTGTTCCTAGTATTAAGAAGGAATTTAAAATGCAAGAACCAACTAGATTTCCAACTGCCAATCCTCCTTCATCCTTTATGGTAGCTATTACTGATGTTACCATCTCTGGTAATGCTGTGCCTATTGCAACTATTGTAAGTCCTATCACTCTTTGGCTAATTCCAAAAATTTCAGCAAGAGAAGTTGCTTCATCTACAACTAAATCTCCTCCATATTTTAATAGTACTATTCCTATTAGGATAAACAAAATCGAAAGTGGTATATTTGCTTTAGGGCTTATATGTTCTTCCTTATTATGTCTTCCAGTTTTGCATATGTCTATTATCTCTATGATAATTGGATACATGAAGTATAGTAAATATAATCCTACTAGTATTTTTCCATCTCTATTGTTTATTACACCAATTTCGCTCCCCCATAATCCTACTCCCATAACTAATATGGCTATTGTAGAAATAAAGGCCACAGGTAAATGGATAATTTTTACATCCTTATCTAGTTTTATTGGTCTTAGAAGTGCAGTTGTTCCTAGTATTAGAAGTAAGTTACACAAATTGCTTCCTACTGCATTTCCGATTATTAAGTCTGTTGCTCCTTTTGATGCAGAACTTATTGTAATCATGAGTTCTGGCATAGATGTACCTATTGCAACTATTGTAAGACCTATTATCATTTCAGAAATGTGGAATCTTTTGGCAATGTTACTTGACCCTCGAACTAGTAAATCTGCCCCAACAATTAATATGGCAAAGCCTAAAACTATTAATAAACAACTTATTAGCACGTTTTCCTCCTTTGTATAGATAAATTTTTGTATTAGTATATCACAAAATGCAAAAAAATACAAAAATATCCTAAATTATTATATTAATTTAAGATATTTTTGTTCATATTATTTTAGCTCTTTGATAAAGAATCACAATATTCATTATATTGTTTTTCTAGTCTTTCATCATATATCTTTAAATCTTTATCTTTTCTTAGTTCAACAAAAGCTTTATCTGTTAATGCTGAATCTTTATTTAGTAAATCCGTTGCTAGTTTTTCTATTATTGTTCCTCTTAAATCATCATATGTTGATGTTGCTAGTTTATGAACTATGTGGTATCCATATGATGTTTTTACTGGAGTTTTGCTGTATTCTCCATCTTTTAATGCTACTATTTCATCTATATAGGTTTGTTCTAAGCTTGCATCTTTTCCTTGGTAGCCAAGTTCTTCATGTATTGTTTTATCTTTATATTCCTCAACTACTTCGCTAAATGATTTTCCTTCATCTAGTTTTGCGATAATTTCATTTGCAAGGGCTAATGCTTGTTCATCTGTTACATCATCTGTTATCTTTACTAGTATGTGTTCTGAATCATATGTTTCTAGGTCATCTTTATTTTCATCATAGTATTTTTTTACTGCTCCTGTTTCTAGTTTTCCTTCTAGGTAATCATATAAATATTTTGTTGATTTTAAGCTTGCTCTTATGTCATCAAGGAATTCATCGTAGTTACTAAACCCATATGCTTCTAAAAAGTCTTGCTCTGTTTTTCCACTTGCTGTGTAGTAGTCTACATATTGTTTTGCTTCTTTCTTTATGTCTTCTTCTTCTTTTTCTGTTAGTGTGTACATGTCTTTTACTATAGCTTTGTCTACTTCATTTAGTAGGTATTTTAAACCATAGCTTGTTTTCATTCCATTGTACACTTTTTCTGTTGATATTGATGTTCCGTTTACTGATGCTATTGCTTCACTTCCATATCTTAGTCTAGCCATTTTGCCTGATCCTATACAGAAACATATTAATAGTGTTACTCCTATTCCTATTACTAATCCTATAACTCCTGTGATTATAGATTCCTTTGTTAAAGCTAATTTTTTGTTTTTTTGATTTTCTCCCATTTTTTCTAATCCTTTCATAGTTAATTTGCATTATTATATGCAATGTTTATTAAATTAATATTAAAATCATGTTAAATTTTGTATTCGATGAATTGATGTGTTTTTAGGCTATTTTTCACATCTAAAATTCTTTGGTTTGATGACCCTCTAAATTTAAGTGTTGGGTCTTTTTTATCTAGTTTAAACTCTCCATCTACAAGTACATCTATATCTTTTAAGCAGTTGTTTGTGTCTGAATCGTTTCTTGCTAGGAGTTCATCTAATGTGTATCCTGAATAGCACCATACATTAAAGTTTGGTCTTATTGCTTTTACATCTTGTATGAATTTATGTACTGTGTTTATGTTTTCCTTGCAAAGTGGCTCGCCACCACTTATTGTTATTCCTTTTAGGATTGAGTTTTCCTTTATTTTATCTAGTATTTCTTGTTCCTTAAACTCTTCACCATAGTTGAAGTCTTGGGCTTCTTTATTGTGGCATCCTGGGCAGTGGTGTGGGCAACCGCTTACGAAAAGCACTGCCCTCCAACCTTCACCGTTTGATATACTTTCATCGTAAAATCCTGCCATTTTCATCGTTTATCAGTCTCCTTTATTTTGTTCCGTGTGTTACTCTATCATGTAATTCTGCTAGTTTTCCTTTATTCCAACGAGATGTTGTTCCTACTAAGTATCCTGTTATTCTTTGAATTGTATCTATGTTTTCACTGTGGCAAATTGGGCACTCTTTTAAATTTGCATCTGCATTTTCAAATCCACAGTCTAAACATCTTGATCTTGTGTGGTTTATTGAGCCATATCCCATATCATACTTATCCATTAAATCTACTACTGCCTCTACTGTGCCTGGGTTATGTGTTGCATCTCCATCTAGTTCTATGTAGAAGATGTGGCCACCTAGTGTAAGCTTATGGTATGGTGCTTCAATTTTTGCTTTTTGTTCTGCTGTACATTTATACCATACTGGAACATGGTTGCTGTTTGTATAGTAATCTCTATCTGTTACACCAATTATTGTTCCAAATTCTTTTCTATCCATTTTTGTAAATCTTCCAGACAATCCTTCTGCTGGTGTTGCAAGTAATGAATAATTTAGGTCATACCTGTCTGAATATCTGTCACAAGCTTCTTTCATTTGGGTAATTATTTCTATTCCAAGTTTTTGTGATTTTTCAGATTCTGCATGATGTTTTCCTGTTAATGCTATTAAGCATTCCGCAAGTCCTATAAATCCAATTCCTAATGTTCCATGTTTTAAAACTTCTTCAACTTTATCCGTTGGGTGTAAACACTCACTATCTTGCCATAAGCCAGACATAAGTAGTGGGAATTGTTTTGCTACTGCTGTACATTGGAATTTGTATCTATCATATAATTGTCTTGCTGCAATATCTGTATATACTTCAAGTTTGTTTAAGAATATTTTTTTAACTTCTTTATTATATTTGTCTGTCATATATTTTTCACTGTCTTTTCCAAGTTCGAAGTTCATTCTTAGGTTTGTTTGTGCTTCTTTTGCTGATTCTATAGCAATTTTTACTAGATTTACTGTTGTGAATGATAAGTTTCCTCTTCCTACTGAAGTGTTTTCTCCATGTCTATCTGTAAATACTCTTGTTCTACATCCCATTGTTGCACATTCATAGTAGTATCTATTTGGGTCATCTGCTTTCCATTTATCATGTTTGTTAAATGAAGCATCTAGGTTTATGAAATTTGGGAAGAATCTTTTTGCTGTTACTCTACATGCTAGTTTATAAAGGTCATAGTTTTTATCTTCTGGTAAGTAGTTTATTCCTCTTTTCTTTTTCCAAATTTGAATTGGGAATATTGGTGTTTCACCATTTCCAACACCTTTTTCAGTTGATAAAAGCATTTCTCTTATTATACATCTTCCTTCTGGTGAATCATCTGTACCATAGTTTATTGAACTAAATACAACTTGGTTTCCACCTCTTGAGTGTATTGTGTTCATGTTATGAATAAATGCTTCCATTGCTTGGTGAACTCTTTCAACTGTGCCATTTATTGCTAATTGTTTATATTTTTCATCACCTTTTAAGTCTTTAGTTTCAGCTTTTATATAGTCTTTGATTTCTGCATCATATAATTCTGGCAATTCTTTGTCTATTACTTTTTCAAGTTTTTTTACTTCTTCTTTATATGTAAGTCTTACATAAGGTGCTAAATAGTAGTCAAATGCTGGGATTGCTTGTCCACCGTGCATTTCGTTTTGTACAGTTTCTAGTGATATACAGCCAATTATACTTGCTGTTTCAATTCTTTTAGCTGGTCTTGAGCTTCCATGTCCTGCTCTGAAACCATTTTTTAGAATTTTGTCTAATGGATGCTGTAAACATGTTAAACTTTTTGTTGGGTAATAATCTTTATCATGTATATGTATATATCCATCTTTTACTGCTTTTCTTGCTTCACTTGATAGAAGGAAATCATCAACAAATGGTTTTGTTGTTTCACTTGCGAATTTCATCATCATTCCTGCTGGAGTATCAGCATTCATGTTGGCATTCTCGCGTGTTACATCATTTGATTTTGTTTCTATAATTTCTAGGAACATGTCCTTTGATTTTGCTTTTCTTGCTACATCTCTGTTATATCTGTATGTTATGTAAACTTGTGCTACTTCTTTTCTTGAAGAACCCATTAGTTTCTTTTCTACTAAGTCTTGTATTTCATAAACAGATACTTGTATTTTATCTTTTGTTTGGTTTCTTACACTATCTGCAATTTTTGTGGCTAAATCTATATCTACACCTCCAGGTGTGTTTGACATTGCTAATGTAATTGCCTTAATAATTCTTTGTTCATCAAATTCTGTAATTCTTCCATCTCTTTTAATTATTTGCATATTTTATATCCTCCTTTTATGTTACATTTTTTTTACATCATTTGTTTTATTTTTTACTCCTTCATTTTATATTATTAATAAACCAATGTCAATACAAAAATGAAATTTGTAATATTACATTTTTGTTACAAAACGATAAAAGCCTTGTAATAAAAAAGCTAGAGGATTTTTAAAATTCTCTAACTTTTTTACTTGGCTATCTTCTTCTAATTCTATTGCATCCACACCCACAATTATTAGTGTTATTTGAATTATTTGTAGAGTTATTACTTAATAAATCTTCAACTGTATCGCATATATTATTGTCCTCATCAGTGTCTTCATTGTTAGATAATAGATTTGATAAAATTTGGCATATGCCCTGTTCTCGTTCCTTTCGTTCACACAATAAATGTACTATTAGTGCTGTTATGAATGATATTATTGTATATGCAAGTGTTGCAATTAGGAATGTAGTATCAAATGCTGTAAATGCCAGTATTAAAAATACTGCAAATATTAAACCTGCTACAGCAATTGGATTTTTAAGTAATTTTTCAAGCACTATTGAAAAAATAATTACTGCTATTGGAAATGCAAAGAAAATTAATAAAGTATTCATACTATACCTCCACTATATAGTATGAATACTTTATATTTTTTGTTAATTATACCAATCAAATTCCCAATCGTTAAAGTGTATTGTATCTCCGGTCCTCAGCTCCTGCTTTTTTTAATGCTTCATCTACTCCCAAATTTGCAAGCATCTTTTGGAAATAGTACATTGATTCATTATCAGCTAAATTAACTCTTGACATTAACCTATCAATATCAGGTCCAGTAACATAGTACTCGCCTTTTTCTTTGTTAATTTCAAATCCTTTTCTTTCTTCTTTTAATGTATATACAATTTTTTCTTCTTGTTCTACTATATCTTCTCTTGGTAAGTTTTTTAGTTCTTCTGCAACATCTCTAAATAGTTCTTTTAACCCTTGGCCTGTTGCTGCAGATACTTTGTATATTTTTAAATTTAGCTTCTGAGCCATTTTTTCCAAGTCTTCATATAACATCTCATCTTGCATAACATCAGCCTTATTTGCCACAATTATTTGTTTTCTAGTTGCTAATTTTTCGCTATATTTTTTAAGTTCATTATTTATTGTTTTAAAATCTTCTACAGGATTTCTTCCCTCTGTTCCAGAAACATCTATTACATGTAATAATAACCTTGTTCTTTCTATGTGGCGTAAAAATTGTAGTCCTAAGCCTACTCCTTGGCTTGCTCCTTCTATTATTCCTGGTATATCTGCTATAACAAAGCTATCTCCATATTCTGTTTTTGCAACTCCAAGGTTTGGTTCAAGTGTTGTAAAGTGATAGTCTGCAATTTTTGGCTTAGCTTCTGTTACCATTGAAAGGATTGTTGACTTTCCAACATTTGGAAAACCTATTAATCCAACATCTGCAAGCATTTTCAATTCAAGAATTAGTTCTTTTTCAATACCTTTTTCTCCACCTTGCGCAAAATGTGGTGCTTGTCTTGTTGCTGTTGCAAAATGCGAATTTCCTTTTCCTCCTCTTCCGCCTGGTAAAACAAGTTCTTTTTGTCCTTCTTTAGATAAGTCTGCTATAATTTTCCCTGTTTCTTTATCCTTTACAACTGTACCTAAAGGAACCTTAATATACAAATCTTCACCTTTTTTTCCATAGCAATTACTTCCACTGCCATTTTCGCCATTTTGAGCTTTGAATTTTTTATTGTATCTAAAATTAATTAATGTATTTGAATCTGGGTCAACGATGAAATATACATCTCCACCTTTTCCGCCATCTCCTCCATCTGGTCCACCTGCTGCAACATATTTTTCTCTTCTGAAAGTTATGGCACCATTTCCGCCATCACCAGATTTTACATATATTTTTGTGTAATCTACTAGCATTTTGTCCTCCATTATTCAAAATAATTTAATTTCATTGCTTTTTTGACTTTTACCATCGTTTTTTTAGCTTTTGCTCTTGCTTTTTCCGTGCCTTCTTTTAGAATTTTATCAACTTCTTCTGGATGTTCTTCATAATATTTTCTCTTTTCTCTTATTGGTCTTAATGTTTCAATTATATTATGTGCTAATTGCTTTTTGCAAGCAACACAGCCTCTTTTGCCTTCTCTACATTCTGTGCAAATTGTATTTACATCATTATTATCAGTAAATAGATTATGGTAATATGCTACCATACATACATCAGGATTTCCTAAATCATCTTTTTTTATTCTTTTTGGGTCTGTTACTGCACTCATAACTTTTTTAGTTATTTCTTCTTCTGAATCTGATAAATATATAGCATTTCCTAATGATTTTCCCATTTTATCATTTCCATCTAAGCCTTTTATTCTCTTTGCGCTTGATAGAACAGCTTCTGGTTCTATTAAAACTTCTCCATAAATGCTATTAAATTTTCTTACAATTTCTCTGCATTGTTCTATTAATGGTAATTGATCTTCTCCTACAGGAACTAATTTACCTTCAAATGCAGTAATGTCAGCTGCTTGGCTTACTGGGTATCCTAGGAATCCATAGGTCACACTTTCACCAAATACTTCTTTTTTTTGTGCGATTTCTGTTTTTACAGTCGGATTTCTTTGAAGCCTTGCAATTGTTACTAAGTTTGAATAAAATACTGTTAGTTCTGCTACTTCTGGTATCATTGATTGTATGTATATTGTTGTTTTTTTAGGGTCTATTCCGCAAGATAAATAATCTATTGCAACTTCTCTTACATTTTTTCTTACTTTTTCTGGATTATTGAAATTATCTGTTAATGCTTGAACATCTGCAATTAGTATGTATGGTTCATAATCCGGATTGTTTTGCATTTCCACTCTTGTTTTTAGTGAACCGAAATAATGCCCAATATGTAATCTTCCTGTTGGTCTGTCTCCTGTTAATATTACTTTTTTCTCCATAAATAAATCCTCCATTTAAACTTAAAAGGACGCTCTTCGGTTTTGAATATTTACCGACTACGCCCTTTTTTCGTTTCTATTTTGTTTCTACTGGGTAAACACTTACTTGTTTTTTGTCTTTACCTTTTCTTTCGAACTTAACTGTTCCATCAGCTGTAGCAAATAGTGTATCATCACTACCAATGCCTACATTATTACCTGGATATATTTTTGTTCCTCTTTGTCTAACTAATATATTTCCAGCTAAAACGAATTGACCGTCAGCTCTTTTCACACCTAAACGTTTTGACTCACTGTCACGACCGTTTTTAACACTACCTTGACCTTTTTTATGTGCCATCTATATTCAACTCCCTTTTTCTAAAATTTTTCAACCCTATAAATTGCAAATTAAGCTTCAACTTTTTTTGTTGTTTTTCTTGTTGTTGTCTTCTTTTCAGTTGTTTCAGCTTTTTCTACTTTTTCTGCTGTTTTTTCTGTTTTTGCAGCAGGTGTTTTTATAGCTGTTATTTCAACTTTAGTATAAGGTTGTCTATGTCCTTGTTTTGTTCTTTCATTCTTTTTAGCTTTCATTTTGAAAACTATTATTTTTTTAGCTTTTCCGTGTGATACTACTTTGCCTTCAACTTTCACACCTTTAACATAAGGATTTCCTACTTGTACATCTTTGTCATCAGATACTAAAATAACTTTATCAAAAGTAACTTTTTTACCAGCTTCTGTATCTAATTTTTCAAAGAAAACTACATCTCCTTCTACTACTTTGTATTGCTTTCCACAAGCTTCGATTATTGCATACATTATCGAAAAGCACCTCTTCTTTCTTTATATACTCGCTAAGTTTATATTTAGGTAGCCTCCATAAAGCCTTTTACACCCAACTTAAGCGGCTTACGAATAAATATTTTACCATAAAATTACATACTTGTCAAGCTATAATGTGATTTTTTTTACATGGTGAAATATTTATGATAAATAAAGTATCTTTTATCGGCTCTTTATCTACTCACATCTTCGATTGAAGTATCCCTATTAACTAAATGTAATTGTTCTAATTGTCTTTCAGTAATATTTATAACTTTACCACAACAAGGATTAAATGCTTTATTACCATATACTAGCCATATAATATTTTCTCTTTTTAGATCTTCTTTTGGCATTGTACCAGGGCAAGGATAACCATCAGTAAATACTATTTTGTTGATTTCTCTCTTTTTAGTAAAACTTCTTACTGCTAAATCCCAATCCTCTGTCCATGCAGATTCTCCTCTAGCTCCTCTAGGTATTGTAAAGTTGTCTATATCTCTTACATTTTTAATATCTACAAGCCCCCAAAACTTCTCATTAAAGCATCCTACTTTTAATTTTGATTGCTTTAACATTGGTTTTATTTGTCTTAGAAATGATTTTACTAATTCTAAATCTACTGATCCAGAAACATCAATCATAACTTCTGTTTCAGCTTCATCTTCTATATCATTTTCTTCTAATCTATATGCGTAATTATTTTCTGCAATAGAACGCCTTTGACTCCAAATTGTTTCTGTTTTTTCTACTTCTCTTCGTAATAAAACTTTCCAATCAATTTCTTCTTTACTTTTTCCTATATTTCCTAATTCTATTGTCCCTTTGTCGGTACTTCGTATATCCTTTTCAGTCTTTTCGCGTCTAGATTTGAATTTTTCTCTTTTTTCTTTCCTATTATCTTCAAATTCTCCTCTTTCATCAAATTCCATAGTAGATTGTTCTTCTACTTGTTCTTGACTTTCTGTTTGGCTTTGTTCTTGTTTTTTTGCATTTTTGCCTTGTTTTTTTCCTTGACCTTCTTGTTGTTCTCTAAAGGCTTCTTCCCATAAGCTATGGTCATCTCCTTGCTCTTGTCCACCATTTGAATTTTGATTATCATTATCTTGCCCTTTCTCTTGTCCGTTTCCCTGACCATTTTTTTGTTCTTGATTCTGTTCATCTTGTGATTGATTTTCTTGTTCTTGGCTTTGCTCTCCGTTTTGTGAACTTTCTTGTTGCTGGCTCTGTCCACTTCCTTGCTGATTATCTTGCTCCTGTTTTTGTCCATCTCCTTGGTTTTGATTATTTTTTTGTTCTTGCTCTTTCTTTTCCTTTTCTTGTAATAATTTCTGATAAAATTCTTCTGCTGAATAATTTAATGCTTCTGGCATATTTACATATCCTTCTTTAATTGTAAATCCATCTCTTTCTAAATTTGCATTTATAATAGCATCAGTCGCTATATTCCAAAGTTCTGGATCTTTTTTTACTCCACTTTTATCCTTTAATCTAAACATGTGCATAAATTTTATATGCATTATTTCATGTGCTATTGTAAATAGTCTATCATTTTCACTTAAACTTGAAAAATAGTTCGGATCAACATATATATTTTTCCCATCTGTTGCTGCAGTATGAAAAGGTAGATTATCTTTAAATTCAATATTTGCCACTGCAATTTCGCTTCCAAATCGAGGATATTTTACCAGCATTTTTCTTTTTGCATCATAAATCAAATCTGTATTAGCACTCATTTATACGCTTCTCCTCTCTTAAAATTAACTACCATAATTTTTATGGCTAATTATTTTCTTTCATGTTCTTCATTCATAACTTCTTTAGCATCTTTGTCTAAATATGTACTATACATTTGT
>ULVD01021133.1_pt1 | contig 27983 bp, 22 predicted proteins | sample 1959101 | NCBI WGS metagenome assembly ULVD01 (sample SAMEA4835777, study PRJEB28245) | human gut metagenome | biome: gut microbiome; material: fecal sample | place: Denmark | collected 2008
TGCGCCCAAGCCCCTCCTCGCCGGGAATTCCGAATGGGATCATGCTATCGCGGTCAAAAATTCCGAGTATGCGGCAAAGGGTATCGTTCATGCCTCCGCGCGCCGCGTCAAGACGGGCGTGCAAAGACATTGCTCCGATCCCGCGCGAGATCAGCAGATCGCGGGCAATATCCTGCGGGCTTCCCTTTTCCGGCTCTCCTCCGTACAGCATCGGATGGTGAGTCAGCAAAAGATCGGCGTCCGCTTCTACTGCTGCGCGCGCCGTTCGAGGATTGGCGTCGAGCGCCAGGGCTATCCGGCGCGCTTCCCTGTCGGGACACGGCAAAAACGCGGTGCCGTCAAAATCCTCGCATCCCTCAAGCGGCGGTATTTTTCTCTCAAGCGCCGCACAAAGCGCGTCAAGTCTCATAGTAACCATCTCCTGTGTACGAATTGCCGTGAGCCACCGCGGAAAGCTCCGCCGCAAGACCCTCGTCGATCGCGGCGGCGGCAGGATCCCCGCCCTGCCGCTTGCCTGCCGCTTGGCGCAACAGCTCGCGTTCAAGGCGGGAGCAGTATTCGCAAAGCACTTCTCCTCCGCGCCCAAGGTTTATCGCACCTACGGCAAGGGACGGTTCGTCGGCGGAACGGCGCACGCCGTCATAGTGTGCGCAGATTATCTGATATATTCTGTCTCCGTCCTCTTTTACAAGCTCTTCATCCTCAATGCAGAAGCCGCCGGAAAGCAAAAAGCGCCGAAGCGCCGCCGGGCGGGTCATTGGCTGAAGCACAAGACGGATATCTTTATTTTTTATATATTCCGACTTACCGCAGATGCGTGCTATAAGCTCTCCGCCCATGCCGAGAATAAAAATATCCTCGGGAGCGAACGCCCCGACTCCGTCAAGACCGTCCGCAAGGCGTACTGTTATACTGTCAGAGAGTCCCGCCGCCGCAATATTGGCGGCAGCGCGTTCAAGCGGCGCGCGGTTTATGTCGGTTGCCTCGGCGCAGACCGATACACCTCCGCCGACCAAAAAAACCGGAAGATATGCATGGTCGGTTCCGATGTCGGCAATTCTCCTGCCGCGCCGGGCAAATCCGGCGGCGGCAAGAAGCCGCGCGCCGGGAGTCCTGAATGTCATTACCTGATGCTGACGGACCTGCCGCTCAAGCCTTTTCGCCCGACTTGTTGGCTAAAAATTCGTTTATCTTAGCCACCAGAGCGTCAGCATCTGTGCCGTGAACGGCGCAGGCTTCCTCAATGGTTTCACCGCGTGAGGCGGGGCAGCCGAGGCAGTGCATTCCAATGGCAAAGAAAAATTCGGCGGTGTTGATGTCAAAATCAAGTACGTCTCCGATTACGGATTGCTTTGTAACAGTCATTTTTCAATAATTCCTTTCAAAAAAATATAACTGATCCCGCATATATTATACCCAATAAAAGGCTCAAAGTCAATAGTCTTGCAGGACTTTGCCCAGGACTTTGAATGCGTCTGTGTATGTAAATTATTCCGCGATATCATATACATCCTGCGCGGAACACGTCCGGGAACAACACACGGCAAAAAAACAAAACCGTTCGCCGCTTTGTCACAAAGCATTGAACGGTCTTGCGTTTATCCAACGGGGTTCATGAAATAAAACCGCGCGGGAGCATCACGAATGCAGGAATCTATCGCCGCACGCAGTAAAGCTCATAATTCTCTCTTTCTTCTGCGCCAAACTGTCAAGACCCCGGCGGGAATCATAGCCGCAAGCACGGTGGTCGCGGCAATGAACGCCACACGCGCACCGTCCGCGTCGCCAGTGTCGGGACTTTTCCCCACGCGCTCGGAATAAAGCGCAAGCCGACGGGCAAGCTCGGCTGCATTTTCGCCGCTCATGCTTGCGTTCCGTGCTATCGCGTTATCTTCATATTCCGGTCTTTGCGCCGCGTCGGTGTTTAAAAAACCGATGAAGCTATAATAATCATACCAATATTCGTCGGAATATCCCCATCTGTCAAGCGTGTCGAGCGAAGTACACAAAACAGTTTTGGGATCTGCAAAAAACATCTGATTGGCATAATGCTCAGAATATCCCGCCTCTGTATACTTCTTCAGCTTCGGCTCGTCGGAATTATATCTGTCCATGTCAACAATATATTCCGGAGACATGAACGTCTCAATAACGGTTCGCGGGTCATCGCTGAAGTATGCCTTGACAGCCCACCCTGCGTATTCCATGTTTTTTTCAACGCAGTATTTCAGCATCGCCTCTTCACTTTCCGACTTTGATATTCCGCTCCATCTGACCCGGTAATAGCTTTCGGGGAATCCCGTTTCGACCGCTTGGGAAAAATATCGGTCCCAATTGCTTTCCCAATCCAAGTCACTCACATCGGAATACTTCAAAAATCCGCCGCACGCATCGTAACCGTATCCGCTCAACATGATTTTGGTCGAATGATCAAAAAGCTTTCCGTAGCCGCTGTACTTTTGATACTTATCCATCCTCGTAAGCAACCCGGCATAGTCAAGCTTTTCGGATGAACCGTATGCGTTATCCGCACTTACACAAAGAGATAAGTGGGTCATGAAAATAAAAGCGACGAGCAGCAAAACGAATGCTTTTTTGACAACATACTTTATCACCATTTTTTTCACCCCCATATTGCCGTGTCAGATTGTTTCTTTTCGCTTTTTTGAACCGACGATTATCGCCGCGGGAATTATCGCAGCAAGTACGGTGGTCACGGCAAGAAACGCCACACGCGAACCGCTTGCGTCTTCGGTGTCCGGAGAGACACGCGGCGGATTTATTTCCTCTCTGCCGATATCGGCAAGAAAGGCAAGGTATTCGTCCTCTGAGATTTTGGTAAGGATCTTACCATCGTAAAGCGCCTCAATGAGTGTTCCTCCCGCGATACGCCATCCGTCGGCAGTGTTTGAAAGCTCAAGTGTCGCTTTGAACGCCTGATTTCTGACAGCCAGCTCGTCAAACATGATCACCTCGACAAGCGCCCGTGTGTCGTTTGCCTCTGCCACTTTGTATAGGTATTTATCTGCGACCTTTGCGTCTTTGTAAACATACCCGTGATATGGGTACAGATGCGCATTAACATACGGCTTCAAAGCCTCAAATTCCTCCTCGTCGTACCCAATTGCGCTCTCTTTACCAAGCAATTCGTATCTTGTTCCAATTTGTCTGCTAAGAAGGTACATAAAATCTTCCCCTCTGCTTCTGCAACAAACATAAAGGCTACCGTCTCTTTCTATAAACTGCTCATATGTTTGGTAGAAAACAGGATAAGAGCCACTTTTCTGTCCTGCTATACTATGCACCGAACGCTCGACCCATTCCCCGCAGAATATTTTCCGTGCCTCGGAGTACATATCCTCCAAGCCGTTCCAATTGTGATACGTAACCTTGAAGTAGTCAAAATCATAAACCGTCACATTGGTATGTATATATGGTGAGGTAAGGTCATATTGCAAAGTGATCTTAACAGTTTCGTCAATATAATCTCTCAGTGTATTACAAGTGCCATAATAATCCGCTGAGCTTGAAGTTAAGGCATCTGCATAAATGTGAGTAAGCAGTAACCAATCCACGGCGTCTGACAACAGCTCATCTATAACAGGGTCATCAAGTTCCTCGGCACAGATACCAACAGAAAATAACGACAATATGCAAAACAGGGAAAGACATGCGATTATTATTTTTTTTATGAACAACCGACCTCTCATTGCCTAATACCTCCAATTATACTATCTGTACTATCGTTTCGTGAAAATTGAATATTTGGATAAAACCACAGTGGGTCAAATGTATGAATATAATTATTTGGTCCATTTCCACTCGAAGCAGAAAAAATCAAATGCAAATGTGCTCCTGAACCCCAACCAGTAGAACCCGTTAGCCCAATTGTTTCTCCTTTAGATACTACTTGGTTTTCTATAACGTCTATACTTGATAGATGATAGAAATGGGTATAAAGATTACTGTATTCATTTGATTTCAATACAATGTACAATCCGCGTTCATCACTTGAATTTGTTCCAACAAAAACAATTGTACCATCAAATGTGGCTTTTAAGCCCACATTATATACCCCAATATCCACACCGTCGTGGAAGCGATATCCTGTATACTCACGAAATCCATACCCACTTGTTATACTAGGATCACCGCCAACAGGAAACACTATGTCTATACCGGAGAATTGAAGTTCATCACGAATGCGAGAATAATCCGCCGTAAATGTCCATTTTTGGTTTGTAGCTGAGGACGAATAACTGCTGTACACTACGCTACTTTCTGAATCTGCCATGGCGTAGCTCCCACACTTTACAGTATATGACGCTCCCGTTCCTGCGTATGTTATATCAACCTTATCCATTGACGTAGAACCGTAATTTTTCAGCACCACCTGTCCCGCTCCGGAAGAAGCTTTTCCTATCACACGTCGGCTTCCGTTCATACTGCAAATGGGATAAAGAAGATATCCGCCAATATCATCCTTATAAACGATTCTGTAATGTTGGTTGGAATCAAGATCTTCCAATGAACCCGCAGCATTAACGCTCTCTGTAACGATGTTGACTGTGATACTATTATCCGCATTTGAAGGATCGGTATCATACCCATCTTGGACTGTCATATATTTACCCGTCGAGGCATTGACAAGCTGATACACTCCGCCTATTCTGAATGTCCAATGCGTATTGCTTACGTCTGCTCCAGCAACCGGTGTTCCAGATGTATTCACATTCAGAAAGCGTGTTGTAGTTGGATTCCATAGAGCAAAGCTACCGTCGGAAAGTTCAAGTATGCGCCAAGTAGTGTTGTCTGACGCTGCAGAAGCGAGACTGAGCGTTCCTGAGACTCCGGCAGAAAGATACTTGTCGCTTTTCACCGACTTTACCGTGAAAAGGTCAGAGCCGGAGGAGACGGCACAAATGTAAAACTGTGTATTGTAATCATCAGGTTTTTTTATATTAAGCGTTGTGTTTGTTGAGCTATGCGCCTGACTCTGCGAATATGTCACACCATCCGCGGAGGTATTTGATGTCAGATACTTAACATTCGATCCCGATACCTGACATAAATTAAATATCATATTCTGAAGCCTTACTGTTGAGCTATCAGACCCGACTATAGTCGGTATGATGTGCGCACTCAGTGATTTATATGCATACGATATAGTTATGCTCCCCTCATATTCATCATTGAATGCTATTTCGCTACCAGTATTTACATCTTCAATTTCATCCGGAAGCGTCAATGATATATTTTTATATGTGGAATTTGACGGAACATATACTACTTGAAATTCAAATGTTTCACCCGACTTACCGAATATTGCCTTGATGTCGGTAGTTGAGTTAGGAAGCCGGATATATATGCCGGTAGTTTCAACAAAATCAACATGGTTTGTAAAAGACCACGAGCCTGAAACAGTCAGATCGCATATTGACATATCTGACCCAAGGGCAACTGTGTGATCGTTTGACGGCGACAACCTCCCATCATCCATATCATAGAACCATACGCACGTTCCGTCCTCAGGGTCGCCCACTTCAACTTCAGTATCCGACACTGCGATAAGATAATTATCCTGATTTGACTGCGATCTTATCATATAGTTTCCGTATGTCTGATACTCAAGCAGCCATTTACCCCGAGGAGCGTAAAGTGATGAAAGCATTCTGAGACTATTGCTCATGAGGCTACTATTCACATTGGAAAGATACTTATTAGCCGTATCATGCTTCAATGCGTATTCTCCGGCTATTGTAGAATATGTCATTGAAATACATATGATATCGCCCGCTGTCACGGAATTGCCTATAATTGCAGTACTTCCCGACATATTCTGAAGGTCTGCTGAAACGATTGAAAAAGTGTTTTTCTGCTCATCAGATGCCTTGCCCCATTCACGGGCTGAGCGTGTAATATCGACTCCGTCTGAGGAGATACCTCCGTAAAGCTCTGCGCTTCCAATGCGCATTACGTCACAATGCCCGATGTTATAATCAAATAAAGGATGGTCTGAAGCAGAATTCCCAAGCCGTTCCGCAAGAAAATCGCCGCCAAATGTCACCGAAGCAGCTTCTGATGTACAGTCAAATCCTACTCCTGCGGTTGCCACAGTGGTCTGCGATATAACGTCCTCTGCCCGCATATCGCTCACCGACCCTTAGATTGACTGACTCTTAACCGGAACAGAGAATATGTACACTGTTTTTCCGCCATCAAGATTTTGGAACATCACAGTATAATCGTCCGGTTCCTGTTCATAAAGCCTATTGACATGCTGTCTTTCGTTAGCCAGCGAACGACTGATTACATACGGAAGATCGTTATCTGACAGCGAAGCGTTTTTCAACTGATCGAGTGACAGATCTCCATCAAGAAGACCTAACACCCACGTCTCCCCAGCTATCGGTACACATTCTTGTGCATCAATGCCGGATGTGCTTAACGCTTCGTCATCAGAGGCGCCGACTGGCATCGAAGATGCCGCGAGCATTGCAAATGCAAGGATAAAAGCGATAGTTCCGAAAATGTGTCTGCGTTTTTCTGTTGTTTTCATGGTGTTCGTCCTTTCTGTTTTATTTTTTAAGCGAAGCCACTCTGCGCACCGCCTTTTTCCTCGTATTACATTGTAACATAAATAAAGCTGTTTTTCCATATTTATTTATCACAAAAAATATTTTCAGCACATTGCACAATAATTCACTAAGAGTATCAGATTCTCAAAATGATAAAAAATACCCGTGACGCATTTTCCGGACTGAAAAATCAGAATTTTTCGCTTTTCCTATTGCAATGTGACCGCATTTTATGGTATACTATACTGAAATGAAATCGTTAAAACAAATATCGGAGTATTATCTGTCATGATAGTTGCACTTGAAGAGGCAAAATACAAGCTGGTTTCAATGCGTCCGGTTCTGAAGGAGCTGGGTTCGGCGCTGCGTGTTGACGAGCTGCGTCAGAAAGCCGAAGAGCTTGAAAAAGAAACGCTCGAACCGGACTTCTGGGGAAACCAGGAACGCTCATCGAAAATTTTACAGACGATCAAGCAATCAAAGGACACAGTAGCCGAATACGAGGCGCTGTGCGCAAGACTTGAGGACGCCATAACCCTTGCCGAAATGGCGATAGAAGAAAATGACGAAGGCTCGGTTCCCGAGGTTCAGGCTGAGCTTGAGGCGATAATGAAGCAGGAGGAACACGAACGCACCTCTATCCTGCTTTCGGGAGAATATGACCACAACAACGCGATCGTCTCCTTCCACCCCGGCGCGGGAGGCACTGAGGCTCAGGACTGGGCGCTCATGCTCTACCGCATGATAACCCGCTGGGCGGAGCAGAACGGATATAAGGTCAAGCTGACCGACTGGCTTGACGGAGAGGAAGCCGGCATAAAAAGCGCCACGATCTTTGTTGAAGGACCCAACGCCTACGGATACCTCAAGAGCGAGAACGGCGTTCACCGCCTTGTGCGCGTCTCCCCGTTTGACGCCGCCGGAAGACGTCAGACCTCCTTTGCCTCAATTGAAGTCATGCCGGAATTCGACAAGCTGGACGAGGTAGTCGTGCGCGACGAGGACTATGACTTCATTCCCTTCCATTCAAGTGGCGCGGGCGGACAGAACATCAACAAGGTAAGCTCCGCGGTTCGTCTTGTACACAAGCCGACGGGCATCGTGGTCACCTGCCAGACAGAGCGCTCGCAGCTTCAGAACAAGGAAACTGCAATGAAAATGCTCAAATCAAAGCTGATGGAGATAAAGATACGCGAACGTCTTGACACCATCGCAGAGATCCAGGGCAACAAAACCAATATCGAATGGGGCTCGCAGATACGTTCGTATGTCTTTATGCCCTACACACTTGTCAAGGACAACCGCACGGGATATGAGACCGGAAACATCAACGCCGTCATGGACGGAGCGCTTGACGGCTTCATGAACGCATACCTCAAATATATTTCCAAACAGGAATCCGAAAACTGATTGATTTTTTCTGATATATTACAAGAAACGGAGATAAGAATATGAAACAGCAGTCAAACGCAGCAGGTTCGAGAAGAATAAAAAAGCAGCTTCGCCGTGCTTTCAGACTTTCTGTCGCAACGGCAGCGGTGATTTCGATTTTCAAGCTCTGCGTATATGCAGAGGAACAGCGCCGCGATCTTCTCCGGCGCGAACGCCGTCGCTCAGCGGCAATAACGCTGCTGTTCAGCATCTCGGCGCTTGTTGCACTGTTCACGGCGCTTGCCTCAGCGATCGCCGAGGTCAAAAAACGCAACGGCGGATATGCCATAGACCTTTTTGACCGCGACGAATACGACATCGTATCCCCCGACGAGGAGGATGAGCTTGAAAGCATAATGCACGGAGAGCTTGACGGAAAAAACGATGGGTCAGCCTCGCACGGACATAGTGTGAGTGAACATATCCCGGTTGACGACGAAGCGACAGTTGAAAATTTCTGATAGCCGGTATCAGATAAACGCAATATCTTACGCGGATCGGTAAGATCAAATATTTCCATGCGACGTTGCGCTGAATGCGTGACGCCGCATTTCTTTATTTATTTTTTGCGTGACGCGTTTGATTTACACTGCGCGTTTTTTCTTTTTTGATCATAAAATGATCCATTCGGGGCTTTATTACGTGCGGTTTTTTAATATTTTCATCATAAAATCGCGTTTTTTGCGATATAAATAATCTGATCTTTCTCTTTCAATGAAAAGCGGCAACTGCAAAAAACAATTGTGCAACCGACAGTTGACAAACATTCCATTTAAAATTGCTTGATTTGACAACCCCGATGTGGTATCATATATTCAGCAAACTGAATAAACTGCCAATACAGCGTCAAACTAAATTAAAACGGAGGATAATCATGACCATTGGCGAGAAGATAACGCATCTGCGCATTGCAAACAAGATATCCCAGGAACAGCTTGCCGAAAAGCTCGGCGTATCGCGGCAGTCGGTATCAAAATGGGAGATGGATCAGTCACTGCCGCACATTGACAAGGTTCTGCTTATCTGCGAGTTATTTTCGGTATCTGCGGACGAACTGCTTCACAATGACGTTGTGATACACCGCGACACATCCGGAAGCAGTGCTTCCGAGGATGGCGGCGCGCCGCGCGGCAACAAATATTTCGGCACTGACGGTTTTCGCGGCGAGGCAAACGTGTCGCTGACCTCGGAGCAGGCGTACAAGGTCGGGCGTTTTCTCGGATGGTATTTCGCTTCCCCGCTTTCGGGCTGCCGCAAGCCCGGCTACCGTCCGCGCATCGTCATAGGCAAGGACACGCGCCGTTCAAGCTATATGCTTGAATACTCCATCGTCGCAGGACTTACCGCTTCGGGGGCTGACGTATATATGCTCCATGTCACAACCACACCCAGCGTTTCATATGTTACAAAGCAGGACGAATTCGACTGCGGCGTAATGATTTCAGCCTCACACAACCCATATTATGACAACGGCATTAAGCTGGTCAACAGGTACGGCGAGAAAATAGACGACGCGGCAGCCTCGCTTATCGAGGCATACGTCGACGGAGACATGGCGCGCCTTGGCATTGACGGCGACGACCTTCCCCTTGCCCGCCGTGAACGGATTGGCTGCATCGTTGACTATGTTGCCGGACGTAACAGATATGTCGGATACCTTATTTCAGTGGCATCCCATTCGTACCGCAACCTTCGCGTAGGACTCGACTGTGCCAACGGCGCCTCGTGGATGATAGCCAAGGCGGTATTTGACGCGCTGGGTGCACAAACGTATGTCATAGGCGCTTCCCCCGACGGCACAAATATCAATTCGGGCTTTGGTTCAACCCATACGGAAGCCCTACGGGAGTTCGTGCGGGAAAATCATCTTGACCTCGGCTTTGCCTTTGACGGCGACGCCGACCGCTGCATAGCGGTGGACGAAAAAGGAAACGAGGTAAACGGAGATCATATCCTCTATATCCTTGCAAAACGTCTCAAGGAACGCGGAAATCTTGACGGCAACACCGTCGTTGCCACAGTGATGTCCAACAGCGGACTTATAAATTCCCTTGAGGCGGAAGGCATTCACTGCGCCGTGACCGCCGTAGGAGACCGCTTTGTGTACGAATGTATGCAGCATAACGGCTACCGTCTGGGCGGCGAGCAGTCGGGGCATATAATCCTTCAGAAATATGCCACCACCGGAGACGGCATCCTCACCGCTATTATGATAACCGAGGAGATGCTTGACAACAAGACGACTCTCTCAAAGCTGACAAAACCGGTAAAGCTCTATCCACAGCTGTGCCGCAGCATAAAGGTAACCTCAAAGTCCGCGGTGATGGCTGACGAGGAAGTAAAGCGCCGCCTTTCCGAAATAAACGACGCTATCGGAGGACGCGGCCGTGTCCTTCTGCGTGAATCAGGCACCGAGCCTGTGATACGCATAATGGTCGAGTGTGAAAGCGCCGACGACTGCGAGGCATATGCCGGAAAGCTTGCCGCTGTAATCAAAAAGCGCGGTTACTGCTGTGAATGACACAGAATAATAATAATAGCCTTGACCGTCATTACGCGGGCGTAAAACGTCGCATAACCGCGTGATGACGATCAAGACGGAATGAAAGGTGTCTTTTATAAATGAACGACTGCGATATGTTAAAAAACTCCGACCTGTTTGCTAACATTCCCCCTCTTTTTTCACCTCTGTTTGATGGCATTGAATACCCGTGGGAGCTACTGCCGCGGATAAAAGACTTTATTCTACGGCTTTTGTCTGAGGGTGCAGAGGGATATTCCCTGCTCTTTGACGGCGTTCTCGTCGGCAGAGATGTGAAGATCGCACCTACCGCAGTTATTGAGGGAACTGCCGTGGTAGGACACGGCACCGTGCTCCGTCCCGGAGCATATCTGCGCGGCGGGGTGCTTATCGGCGAGGGCTGTGTCATCGGCAACTCCACCGAGCTTAAAAACTGCCTCATAATGAACCGCGCTCAGGTGCCGCATTATAACTATGTGGGCGATTCGGTGCTCGGACGCGGAGCGCACATGGGGGCGGGAGCTGTCTGCTCAAATCTTAAATCGGACGGAAAAAACGTTGTCATCCACGGCAAGCGCGACTATGAAACCGGACTGCGCAAGGTCGGCTCATTTCTCGGAGACGGGGCAGACATCGGTTGCGGCTGCGTACTGAGTCCCGGAACTGTGGTCGGATGCGGAAGCTCGGCTTACCCGCTGACGCACCTGCGCGGCGTGATACCTGCCGGATGCATTGTAAAATCGCCGGATAACATTGTAAAGAGAAAATAACCACGGCAAACAGCATTATATTTCGGGCGGGGATATTTTTTTGCGCTTTGTGATGTATTTTTTTATATTGATTTAATATTTTTTGTTTATCAAGGAGACTTACCATGTGCGGAATAATCGGATATACCGGTAAAAAACAGGCGGCGGAAATACTTTTGCGCGGGCTTGGGGCGCTTGAATACCGCGGCTACGATTCGGCGGGAATTTCAGTGACCGGAGAGCAAGGCATAGTGACGGTCAAACGTCCCGGCAGAGTAGCACAGCTGTGCAGCGAAGTCGAGGCGCGCGGCGGCGTTGAAGGCTGCTGCGGGATAGGTCACACCCGCTGGGCGACCCACGGAATGCCAAGCGAGGTGAACTCTCACCCGCAGATCTCTGAAGATCTTGTTCTGGTTCACAACGGAATTATTGAAAATTATCTTGAGCTGCGCCGCGAGCTTATATCGGCAGGCTACAGATTTGCCGGAGATACCGACACCGAGTGCGCGGTACATCTTATTGATATGCTGTACCGCCGGAACCGCGATCCGCTTGAAGCAATAAAAGGCGCACTTGCCCGCATTACCGGGTCATACGCTTTCGGAATAATATTCAAAGACCGTCCCGACGAAATTTACGCGGTGCGGCGAGACAGTCCGCTGATTGCCGCGCATACACCTGACGGCTCGTATATCGCCTCCGACATTCCCGCACTTTTGCCGCACACACGTCAGATAATACGTCTTGCCGAAGGCGAGATCGCGCGACTCACCCCTGACGGAATAGAGTTTTACGGAGCTGACGGCAAAATTTCAAGAAGAACGCCAGAAACCATCGACTGGACGGTGGACGCGGCAGACAAGGAAGGCTACGCTCACTTCATGCTGAAGGAGATACACGAGCAACCGGACGTGATACGCCGCGCCGCGTCGCACCGTATAAATTCTGACGGTCTGCCCGACTTCTCCGCCGACGGAATCGACGATGAGCTGCTGCGCTCTGCGGACAGTGTGTCGATAATAGGCTGCGGCTCTGCCATGCACGCGGGACTTATAGGTCGTATGCTGATAGAGCGGCTTGCGGGGATCCCCGTAACCGTCGACCTCGCATCCGAATACCGCTATGCTCCGCCCGTGACCGTCGGACACACGATAGCGGTACCGGTTTCGCAATCCGGCGAAACGTCCGACACCCTTCAGGCGCTCAGGCTTGCACATCAGCGCGGGCTTTCCTCGCTGGGAATAATCAATGTGGTCGGCTCGGCAATAGCGCGCGAATCCGACGCGGTAATGTACACAGGCGCAGGACCGGAAATTGCCGTCGCCACCACCAAAGGCTACGCCTCGCAGGTCACGGTGCTCGCCATGCTTGCAATAAAGCTCGGATATCTTCGCGGCAAGATAAACGCAGATCGCACCCGTGCGCTTTGCAGTGAGATCTCCTCCACACTGCCGAGACACATTTCCGGAATAATCGCACGCGGCGATGAGATCGATACGCTTGCGCAAAAGCTGTATACTCACAACGATATCTTCTTTATCGGACGCGGAGCAGACGCCGTCGCCGCCCCCGAATGCTCGCTCAAGCTGAAGGAAATATCCTATATCCACAGCGAAGCATACGCCGCCGGAGAGCTGAAGCACGGAACTCTCTCGCTTGTGACCGATGGAACTCCTGTCATAGCGCTTGCTACAGAACCGGGATATTATGATAAAATGACGGGAAATATCCGCGAGGTCAGAAGCCGCGGCGGATATGTGATACTGGTTTGCGCTCCCGACTTCCCCTCTCCCGAGGAATACGCCGACGATGTGTTTGTACTTCCCGCCGCCGACCCGCTGCTCTCACCTTTGCAAAGCGTGGTGTTCTCCCAGCTGCTGGCATACAGGACGGCACTTCTGCGCGGCTGTGACGTTGACCATCCGCGCAATCTGGCGAAATCGGTAACGGTGGAATAACAAACACATTCCGCGCCGTGAAGTCTAAGGATATTAACAAACAAAGTCAAAACGTGGCTGCCGCTTAAAGCGACAGCCACGTACATATTTATATCCAGTTTACGGACTGATCAGGCTATGTCCTTTTTGCGGTATTTCAAAAAGGCAAGCAGGATACATATCACTGTGATTACAAGACCGACCGAAAGATAACCGATATCTATGGCTTTGTCGGCGATGATGTCCGCGCCGTCCGTATAGCCAAAGGGGGTAAAATACTTCAGGAAATATGCCTTTTCAGTCAGATTTGAGATTATGTTGGTGAAGTAAAACACGGCGGCAAGTCCCAATCCGACTCCCAGTCCGCGACGGCTGAGAAAAGCGGAAATGCCGAATGTCACCGCCGCCACCTCAAGCTGCATAACAAAGTATGAAAGAAAGAGCAGCGCAAGCGTCCCGATCGGTGCGTCCTCGCCTATCAGCATGACCGAAAGAGCCGTAACCGCTATTACGGCAAGGTTAAGAATTGCTATCTGCGCGATAACGGCGCACAGCTTTTCCGCAATTACTCTCGTTCTTGAGACCGGATGAGTCAGCAGAAAATCCGCCGTGTGCTCGCTTTCCTCCTTGGCAAGCGCGGAAATTCCAAGAAGCGCCGCAAAAAATGCTCCGCCAAGCCCCAGTACATTCCCGCACTCCACTCCGAAAAAGCCGATGAACTCACCGAAATTTATCCTATCCATGCCAAATGCCTTTGAAAAGCTGCCCATATCCGCAAACATGGCACTTATATCCCCCATCTGCGAGGACATTTCCGGATAAATTATTATGCAAAGCGCAAGCATAAAGGCAATTGCAGCTGTCCATACGATGAGAGATATTCTTCCGCGTCTCAGCTCGTGCTTAAATACCGTCATTTCGGTTTTCCTCCTTTGCATAGTAGTGCATGAAGATCTCCTCAAGATCAGGCTCGGATATGGTAACGTCAGTGACAGGCAAAGCTGACAGTGCCTTCAAAAGAAGATCGGCTTTGCCGCTGTAAAGAAAGCTGACTCCGTCCTGTGACTTTTTTATATCTCTTACACCCTCAAGATCCGGGACATCGCTTACCCCGGCAAGTACAACGCGCTTTGCTCCGGTGTGCCCGAGCTTTTCCACGCTGTCGCATATCAGGATCCTACCGTCGCGTATGACCGCGGCACGGCTGCAATACTTCTGCACCTCGGAGAGAATGTGCGAGGAAAGAAACACCGTCGCGCCCTCTTTGTTGCGTTCTCGCAGCAGAGAATAAAATTCCCTCTGCATCAGCGGGTCAAGTCCGCTTGTCGGCTCGTCAAGGACATAAAGCCGCGGTCTGTGCTGCATAGCGCAGACAATTCCGACCTTCTTGCGGTTGCCGAGCGAAAGCTCGTCAATTTTGCGGGAGGGGTCAAGCTCAAGCCTCTCGCACAGCCGTTTTGCCTCCTCGGTGCAATCCTTTTTGTGCAGGTCGGCTGACAGTCGCAGGATGTCCCGCACCCGCATCCCGCCGTAAAACACAGCCTCGGAGGGGAGATATCCGACCTCCGACAGAATGCCGGTCTTGTTTTTGCACACATCCATACCGAATATCTCCGCCGTTCCTCCGGTGGGCGACAGCAGACCCATAAGCGTTCTTATCGTCGTGCTTTTTCCCGCGCCGTTCGGTCCGATAAAACCGAAAAAGTCGCCCTCGTCAACCGAAAGGCTGATGCCCTCGATCCCCCGGTGCTTCCCGTAGTATTTTGTCAGCCCGTCAGTTTTTATCGCCTTCATTATGATCCCTCCTGTATACCGACTTCCAGAACTTCATAAGCTCGGAAAAATCCTTTTGCATACGAGCGACGTCAAGCTCGCCGCCCTGAAGCATCTCCCATAGATATCCCTCAGACGCCAGATACATCTCGCGGTACATCATTTTAAGGTCAAGCCCCGGAACGTAATCCGCCGGGTCAAGCGCCGCGAGCGCCCGCGATGCTTTCATATCAAAAAACTTGTGATAGCTCTTTTGCACCTCACAGCATATCTGCTCATCCTTTTCGTAAAAAGCCTTAACGGCAAAAGCCGCCATGTGCGGATACAGCTCCATTATCCTGAATTTTGTCATCATCCCGCGCTCCATCATCTCAAAAAGATCGGTCGGCTCATAGCAACGGTATTTATTCAGGTACTCCATTGTGATCTCGGCGCATCTGTTCCACAAAAACAGATAAAGCTCCTTTTTGTTGCGAAAGTAGTGGAACAAAAGCGATTTGCTTATCCCGGCGTCCGCAGCAATTTCCCCCATCGGACTTTTGCAGTAGCTGTTCTGAGAAAACACCCTGAATCCGGCATTTATTATCTTCTGCTGTTTTTCGGGTGGGAGAGAGAAAAATTTTTCGTTCATGCCACATCACACCTTTCCGTACTTATCTTTCGTCTGCTACTGCAAGACCGCGCAACGCGGTTTTTTATTGACCGCAAGGGTGAGAATGACCTCCTGCATCTTTTTGGGGCTGCTGCACCTCAGTGCAGCAGCCCCTGAATGATTGCTCTGCGGTCTTCAGTCACATATAATTATACTCTGTTGACCGTTTTTGAGAAGACCCTTTTTTTATTTTCCGCTCAGTCCTCGCGTCTGCGTCTGCGCGAAATGACCGCCGCCGGAATTACAGCTGCAAGCACCGCCGCAGCCGCCGCGGAAGAACCGCAGCCTTTTTTATCTGCCTTTTCGGTATCGGATGCGGCAGCCGTCTCGGATGCGGGAGCATCGGTTTCGGGTGCAGCCGGAGTTTCCGGAGCCATGGTCTCCGCCTCTGTCTCCGCAGGCTCTCCCGCCTTCCAACCGGTAAGGGAAGATATCAGCTCGATTATCGCCTCACCGCGCGATACATACGCCTCAGCAGTGGTATGGTTGAGCAGCTTTTCGGACGCCGAGCAGGCTTTAAGCTGCAAATAGCTTATATGTGAATCCCCCGCGCTCTGCATTTCTTCCACCACCGATTTTATTTCAGCAGAATACTTCGTCGAGGTAAGACCGTAAGCGTACACGATTTCAGCATTCGGGTTCTTTGCGCGGACGTCCTTAAGGAATGCGCGCAGTCCTGTCTTGAACTCGGCGGCTGTCAGCGAGGAATTGTTGCCGCTGGCGTCGTTGGTGGCAAGATTGATAACGATAACGTCGGGCTGGCGGGCAAAATCGTATGCCACGCCCGGATTATTATACTGGTCAAGATAACCGTAAAGGAAGGGCATCAGCTTGTCGGTATCCCCTCCGGTATTGCGCACGATGCCGCGCCCGGATATTGCAACAACATTGTAGTCGGCGTCAAAAGCGTCGGCTATCTGCTTGACATACGTGCGGGTCACGTCCTCGGTCGCGGTGCTCCATGCAGTAGCTCCCGGCGCCGTCTTTGACGCCGCATATCCTACGGTAAGCGAGTCGCCGATAAACTCAATAAGTCTTGAGGAGTTTTTCTCCGGTGACAGCTTTTCTCCGTCTGTCAGCCTGATATCCGTAACGGCGGCTGTGGAGGAGCGGGCATTGGTGCGCTTGAGCACTCTCACCGTATGCTCCTTTGAGGGGTCAAGACCTGCGGCAAGATTTACGGTCTGAGTCTTGCTTTTCAGCTCGACGTCCTCCATCTCAACACCGTCAACATAGATTTTCAGATATGCGTTATTGCTTCCGCCCGGCGCGCTTGAGGTTATGACCGCGCTGACTCCGCTGCCGCGGAAGCGCACGGAAAATCCCGACGCCGACCAGTTGAAGAAGTACGCGCCGTTCTCTGCGTATGTGCGCCCGAAGAAGTGAACCTCGCTTGCAAGGTCAAAGGACAGAACATCCGGCTTCGAAGTGGTGATCTTTGCCTCGTACACCTTTGTGAGTTTTCCGCTCATTGAACGAATCTCCAGATAGAATGTATTTTCCTTTGCGCTGAGGCGCACCGTATTTCCAAGGGACTTTGTCAGCTCACGGTCGGCATAAACACGGAAGGTGTTGTAAGCCTCGGTTCTGATAGCAAAGGTGTAGCTTTCGGTATCAACGCTGTCAGTGACTGTTCCGGCAGAGGCATCAACCTTGCCCGCCGCAGGCACACCGTCAAGCCGCTCCTCAACATCGCGGCTGGTTTTCGTCATTTCCGCGTCGAGATACCACCATTCGGTCTTATCCGGACCGTTCACCACCGGCTTTGCGGCAACTCCGTCAGGGGCAAAATAACTGCCGGAAAGGTCAAACGCCGTGGTGCTCTGAGGAATAGACAGCGCGGTCGGAATACCGATAAAGGAATTGCTCTTCAGCGTGAATTTTTCGCCAAGCGGAAGCTCAGAACCCGCACCGTGAATGGCAATGAAGTTATCCGCCGCCTTTTCCGTCTGCACAAACAGGTTGTTTGAAATATTGAAGTAAACGTTCCCGGTCGATATCTGCGGAACGATTATGTTATTGTTGGTTGACGCTCCGGAATCGCAGTTATAGAAAACGCAGTTCTCCACCGTTGCGTTGACACTCTTACGCTGACTTATGTTTTTGTTGAAATTGTGTCCGCCGGAGTTTGTTGTAAAGTTGAAGTTAAGTACCTGATTTACCTTCTGCCTGAACATTGAATCCTTCACCGTAATATTTACGCTTTCCTTTGACGCCGCCGAGTCGGCAACGGTGACAAAGCCAAAGCACTTTCCGGTGCTGTTCCCGTCAAAATAAATTCCCGAAGCGGTCATGTTCTCAACGGTAAGGTGGAAGCCCGTAGCCGTGGTATGACCCTCAAAACGGATATTTTCTAACGTCAGATCGCGCAGATAAAGGTTTGTAGCCTTGTCAGGGTAGTAGGAATAGCAGTAAAACGGACCGTTTCCATTCGTCGTATACCCGCTGACAAGGATATTGCGGTATGTAAGCTCAATGTATCCCGCTCCGCCGTAGTTGGAACGCAGCATACCGGCTCCGGAAATTGCAATACCGTCGATGGTGACCTTGTGGCAGTCATACACCGTTTTGGAGGAAGCGTATATTCCGACGTGCCAGCTGGTCGTGAGAGTCGCCTCGCCGTTGCCGCGTTCGGGATTGCGCGTCCAGTCGTCGGACCTGTTCTTCCCCCTGACGTTCGGGTCGATTCCCGCCTTCGGACCGAGGATAGTAATATCGCGGTCAATTATAAGCGCCTCGGAATATGTACCCGCGCCCAGCCACATCGTTCCGCCTGCGGAAAGCGCTTTGATGGCTGTCGCCGGGCTTTTGAAAGCAGTCTTTCCGATCTCGGCATTATATTTCTTTCCGCCGAAATCCACTTCATACGCCGTGCCGTCTGACCCCGAAAGCGTGGGAGAAACAAATACCGTGTTCTGCGGCATTTCCTCGGCGGCGGCAGCCGGGATCACCGGGACAAGCGGCAGCACAAGCAGAAGTGAAAGAAAAATTGCAAATGTTCTGATTTTTTTCATAGTCTCAACCTTACCTTTCAGACCGACCTGAGAAAGCATGCTTGACAGGGCGGTGCAGTAGTTTATGTGAACAACTGTTCCGAATTGTAATAATATAATACAACAAAAAAGGAAAAAACGCATTGTTTTTTTACAGAAAATATTTTTTCAGCATCATGCACAATTTCAGCGCTCCGAATTTGTTCAATATGACACACTTTCAGCGTCAATGATGATAAAACCGGAGCTGTCTCAAGCGCTATATCACACTTGCGACAGCCCCGGTATAAACACGAACAGCCTGTGACCCATTGACAGCTGCCCTGTCACACGCGCTCAGATATCAGTATCTTGCAACGCGGACCTGTCCCGGTCGTGACATTATCACAGATGAATCGAAGGATCGTTTCATCAGATCAAACTTCAGCGGCATAGCACTTTCCTCCTCCCAGAGGTTGTGCGTCTCCTGAGGGTCATTCTTCATATCGTACAGCTCACCGAAATCGGCTGTATGGTAGACCACAAGCTTGTATCTTTCGTCACGGTACATTGTGGCATATGTCGGCGGCATCGTGTCCGCCTTATTGGAATCGCAACACTCGGAACGGACAAACTTACGCGGGCTGTACTCCCTGTCCGGACTGTTGCTGAGCAGCGGAACAAGTGAATGACCGTGTACATCCGTGAAGGATATTCCGCACAGCTCGGCGATCGTAGGCGCAATATCGGTAAGCTCGGCAAGCGTATCGGTGGCAAATCCGCTGCGCACCGTTCCCGGCATCGAGAAGATGAGCGGCACACGGACAGCACCGTCGTAAAAACGGCAGCCCTTGAGGCAAAGACCGTGGTCTCCCAGCATCTCACCGTGATCCGAGGTATAAATTACAAGCGTATTATCACGCAGACCAAGCCGGTCAAGCGCGTCAAGTATCCAGCCGACGTGCCTGTCAACTATCTCGCACATTCCGTAATATGATGCCTTTTTACGGCGCACATCGTCGTCCGGCGCTTTCGGCGCGTGGGTCTGATGCTTGACATTTTTCAGAACATCGCCAATGTAATAGTCATAATCGCTGAAAACAGGCTCGGGCAGATTCCGTGACAAATATTTTTCAACATACTCTTTCGGAGCATCGTAAGGCGGATGAGGGTCAAACCAGTTTACAGACAGCATCCACGGTTCGTCACGGTGGCGCTCCATAAAGCTTATTGCTTCATGAGCGCACCACGCGGTCTGACGCAGATCGGCCGGAGCATCGTCGCGGTACCAATAGTAATCATGAACGCCATCATTTGTAAACAGAGTCTGCCACGGTATTCCCTGCGCATCCAGCCACTCGCGGTAGGCATTGCATCCGTTTTCAAGGTCATGACCGGGACCGAGGCTGTAAATGAATTCTGAGTATCCGTCCTCTCCTCTACGCTCTGAACCGCCCCACGCAGTGGTGATATGCAGCTTTCCTATGTTTCCGCAGCAATACCCCGCATCGGCAAGAGCTTTTGTGATCAGAGTACAATGCTCCGGCAGATTGGTACCGCCAAGGATATTTGAGTTTATCGCCGAGGGATATTTTCCGCTCAGAAAGCTGGCGCGGCTGGGCGTGCAGACCGGATTCTGTGCGTATGCACAGGTAAGCGCCGTCCCCTCTGAGCACAGCCTGTCAAGGTTCGGCGTGTCTATGTAGCTGTTGCCGAGCGCATGGATCGTATCCCAGCGCTGTTGGTCGGAACAAAGCCATAAAATATTCGGCGATCCGGGCATTGGTTCAATTACCTTCCTTATTTATTCATTTAACGGTGGATATCATTCCGACCATATACAATCCGGTCGCATAAACCGCAGTCATGCGCATATGAGCACGATCCCGACATTGCACGGCGGCACATATCGCCTATCTTTTTTTCAGTCTTCCCAGAACCTTTCCGGCACAGGATATCTCGGAGAAGTCCTTGAGGAGTATTTTCCCGTAATCGGGATTGAGAGAGATCAGGCAATCCCCGCCGAAGATCTTGAAATATCCGTTTCCGTCAAGAATATAAATGCATGGCTCTCCCACTTCGACAGCGTCGCAGTTCTGAACCAGAAGCACATCGCCGTTGTGATATTTCGGCTCCATACTGCTGCCGCTGATCCTGAGGGCGAAATCCGCTCCGTCTGTCTTGCGGTCACGAGGGATGGTTATATACTCCGCACTTTCTCCGTCAAGATATTCGCCCGGACCTGCCGACACGGGAAGGTCGTAAAGCGGTATCTCGCGCTTTCCGCCAAGCGCCCCGGTCGCTTCGCCGTAGCGGCGGCGGACTGCATTTTTGCTCTTGATGAAAGCGGGTTCGGGAGTGGCAGGAGATGTATAGACGGCATGGCTTATGCGCTCCGCCTCCTTGCCGAGCACCAAAAGCACCAGCTCGCGCCCGTGAGCATCAAGCCGACGATAATCCTCGATAAGCTTAATTTCTCCCATGTCGAGAGTATAGTTATTTGTATTCTCCGGCTGACCGCTTATAATGTAATCAAGCGAGCAGTCAAGGGCGTTGCAGACGGCTATAATATTCGAAAGCTTAACGGAATCGGATATGCCAGCAAGAAATTTACTCAGCGTTCCGAGCGGGATCCCCGTCATCCGGGAGAGCTGTTCGTTTGTTATCTTTTTTTCTGATTTCAGCTTTTTTATACGTTCAAGATAGTTTTCTTCCATAATTGAAATCAAACCTCCGTGCAAGTTATCTTACGACGGTCTAATTATAGCACACATTTTCCGTTTTGTAAATACCTTTTTCAAAATATTTTTCGTTTTTGATATTTTACTATTGACAAGTTGCTTTTCGTGTGCTATAATAACGTCAGAATGATTCCGATAATGGAATTTTGGAGGTTGGCAATGAATAAATGCTTCAATGAATATCCCGTATACCGCAACCGCAGATATGTATCTTCATACTCACGCCGCACGCGCTCACGCAGCACCGCCCGCGACCTTTACGAGCACGCCCTCAGCGTATGCGAAAGCATTGTTGCATTCTTTGAAAACTCGCTTGTTCGGCTTGTCATAAGGATAGTCGCGCTGTCTGCGGCGTTCATAGGCTTCTTCATGCTCGTTGCCGCCGCTGAGGCAGGCAGCATAGGCTTTGCCACCGGAATGTTATCAGCTCTCGGAGTTGTCGCCGCGTCTGCTTTCGCGCTGCGCATATAACGTATATAAACATATAAATTTGGAAGCGTATTTTCCCGCAGTCCGCTTCATTTCATTAATTTTATTACTGCGTCGGCAAGTATGCGAGCGGAGCGCAGACCGCGCAATGCGGAAAGGCTTCCGTCAAGCTCGGCGTGCAAGGAAAGCACTCTCAGATCCTGATTATACCTTCCGCCGTCAACGGTGACACTGCCGCTGTATGTATCCAGCTCATCGTTGACCATTGCGGCAAGCGCGGCATTCATCTGCCATCCGGCGTCATCCTCTCCGCCCCCTGCCGCGCCGACAAGCAGACCGGGGCTGTCTCCGGTGTGAATGTCGATCACAAGTGCAAAGCTGCCGCTGTTCAGCATTCCGCTTATCGCCTCGCGCGCTCTCGCATATGAGCCGAGCCGTCCGGGCGTGTCAAAATCCCCCGTACACTGAGCTGTGTACACCCCCGCCGCCTCAAGCGCCTGACAAAGAGCCGCAGCCGCGTCTTTGATCGACGTGCCGTCGGAAAAGCATTCCAACGGATGTGTGCACACCACCAGAACGCCACCTTTTTTCAAACCTGAGCTGACAGCTGTCCCCCACCTCTCCACCAATGCGTCAAGGCTGAGGTCAAACCCGGTTTTGTTTATAAGACCAGTGTGATCCATCTGAAAGCCGACATCGGTCGTTACCGCAGTCTGTTCGTTACCTTCATCCATGCTTTCCGCCGGAGTCTCTCCGTGCTCGACAGGAGCTGTGGTGACTGCTTCGCCTCCCGACGCAGTGCCATCATCGGTAGCCCTTGTGGCTTCCCCGGTCATTTCTTCCGGTGTGTAAGCTGTGATCTCGGGAGTGCCGCCAAAAAGCAGCTTCCCGGCAAATCCACCTGCGGCTTCACGCGGATCTCCGCCCATACCCGTCACAACAGTACAGGCGAGAGCCGTGAAAGAGGTCGTAAGAAGTAATACAGTCAAGACAAGAGTAATAAGCGAAGATCTGTTTTTTGTCGGCGGTGCGGTGCTTTCAGCCGTGCCGTCCTCATATTTTACCGGAAGTCTGCCCGGATTTCCGCCGTCGGGAGCTTCCTTTTCGCCGTACTCACCGAAAACATCCACTCGCTCCTTTCCGATGCTCTTTTTCTCTTCCGCATTTTCATCAGCGTCAAGGTGATCTTTGCCATATCCGTATACCTGCTCTTTCATTGATTTGGCACCTCCGTTTTTTCAAATGATATGACGGAGGCATCCGGATTATGCGGTGCGGTCTATCCTCCCCCGAATACTCCTTCAATTGCTCCTGCAATTATTTTTGCCGCCTGTTTGGTTATTATATCGCTCTCACGCGGACTCACAAAAAAACTTTTTCCGTTTTCAAGCACCTCGCGCAGCGACGGCGGAAGCTCGTCCTCCGAGTCCGCTCCGGTCATTCCTGCCTTCTGAAGTGCTTCCCATACAAGAGTCGAGGAATCCACCACAGTCGGAACGCCTATCGAGATCACCGGAACGCCGAGAGTCGCTCGCGTCAGCGCCTGCCTTTCGTTTCCCACGCCCGAACCGGGTGTTATTCCCGCGTCCGAGAGTTGAACCGTCCGTCCCAGCCTTTCACACGAACGCGCCGCGAGCGCATCCACAGCCACTACAAGATCGGGGGTTGCCGCTTTTACCGCGCCGCGAAGCAGCTCGGCGCTCTCTATCCCGGTCTGTCCGAGAACTCCGGGAGCCACTACCGAGATCGCCGAGCAACCGAGCGCACCGTAGATCCCGGCTTCCAGCTCACGCAGATGCCGTGTTGCTGATATCATAGCGGCTGACTCCGGACCTACTGCATCGGCTGTCATCGCAGAATTCCCAAGACCTGCTATCAGCACACCGAATCCCGAATCTATTTTACGTCCGCAAAGCGATTCACAAAGCTGTCTCAGCTCATTTTTCAGTATTCCCGAAAAAGCCTCTGCCGAAAGCTCGTCAAACTCCGCAAAGCTCCTGCCGGACGCTGCGGTGATGTAATTTCCGCGTCTTCTGCCCAATCGCTCGGCGGCGGCACGTGTCACTATCCTCATTCTTGTCACAGATACGCCCACCGCCGCGGCATTTATGCTCTCCTCACTGCATATAACGCCGGCACTGCCGTCCCAAGACTCGCAGGCAAGGTCGGTCCGCGCAAATTCCTGCTTTTGCCTTGTTTTGCCCCCGCGTCGGTTTGCGGCACAGTTTTTTTCGCTATCGCTCATAGGATCACTTCCTGATTTATTTCGTTATCCGGCACCACCCGGATTATTAGTATATGTTTTTTTCACAAAACTATTGCTTCCAAACTTTTTTGCGCCATAATAATGCCGATTTTATTGAGAAGTCGGCACTCCCATGGTCAAAATGAACAATTTTTATCGTTCGGATTGTGCAATCCGCCGAACATTCAAAGAGTTCGGAATCTCCATTGAAATTTTCGGTATTTGGTGATATAATATAGTGAATCAATACGTTCCGAGTTTTGATTTTTAACATGAGGAGGATTACACAAAAATGACAAAACGGCTATTGGCTGTACTTCTCTGCCTGGTCACTGTAACGACCTTACTTGCATCCTGCCACGATTCAAAGATCGACGGCAAGGATATCAAGGGTGCAGAAATCACTATGTATCTCACTGATATGATTTACGACCTTGACCCCGCCGTCGCATACAACAACGCATCGGCGCTTAAGGTGTGCGGGCTTCTGTTCGATACGCTTTTCGCGCTTGATTCGAACGGTAAGGTTACGCCCTCCATCGTTGATACATATACATACACCAAGGACGACAACAAAAAAGAATACACCATGATGCTCTACTTCAAGAGCAACAACTGCTGGTCTGACGGAACGCCCATTTCTGCCCAGGATGCAGTGTTTACCTGGAAGCGCCTGCTTGATTACGAAGCGAGCTTTGAGGCGGCGTCCCTGCTTTATGAGATCAAAAACGCCAAGCGCGCCAAAGAAGGCGACTGCTCGATCGACGACATCGGTATTTACGCTGTCGACGAGTTGGTTCTTGAGATAAAGTTTGAGAGAGACATTAATGTTGACGAGTTCCTTCTCAACCTGACAAGCATTGCTCTTGCTCCGCTACGCGAGGATATCGTGACCCGCAACGTGGACTGGGCGAAGAAGCCGGCTACTATCGTGTGCAGCGGTCCTTTCAAGCTATACCGCGTAAACTACGGTACAAAGGACAGCACCCAGGCTGCAATGTATCTTGAAAGAAACCCCTACTACCGCCGCAACTACGAAAAGGATTATCTCGATAAGTCGGTAACTCCTTACCGTCTGATCGTTGATTTCTCAATGACGGCTGAGGAACAGCTTGAAGCATTTGCCGCGGGTGAAATATTCTATGTGGGAAACATCGCGCTTTCCGCAAGATCCAACTATCTGGACTCCGCCAAGGTCAGCAACGGGCTTTCCACGCACACCTATTACCTGAACCAGAACGCTGATATTGCAAAGTCCGACGGCACAACAGAAAAGCTGTTTGCAAACAAGGAAGTTCGTCTGGCGCTTTCGGCGGCGATAGACCGTCAGGCGCTTGCAAATCTCGTTGTCTTTGCCGAGGCGGCGACTGCTCTTGTTCCTTCCGGAGTATTTGAAGGCACAAGTCCGAAAACCACCTTCCGCAGCGTAGGCGGAAACATCCTTTCCACCGCGGCAGACACCGCAGCCGCCCAGAGCCATATCAGCGCCGCCGGAATCACCCCGTCCGACTACACCTTCTCCATCACCGTCCGTGCCGAAAACGCAGTACACTGCGCGATCGCAGAAGCGGTATGCGAAGCATGGAAGGGACTCGGATTCAACGTTTCCGTAAATGCTGTTTCCGCAATCGAGAACGACGATATGTATAACGGTGAAGTTGCAACTGATATCAACGACGATATCTTCAACGAGAAATTTGCCGCTAACGATTACGATGTTATCGCCATAGACTATGTTGCATATTCAGCCAATCCGTATTCAATGCTTGCTCCCTTCGCATTCGGTTACACCGGCGAAAAGCTGACGCTTGAAAAGCCTGAGGATTCCTTCGACTACAATTATATACTCAATCCTCACAAGACCGGATATAACAACGAAGCCTATAATGCAATTTTCGATCAGGTTTCCGCAACCACTGATATCGCCGCCCGCAGCGAGCTCTATCATCAGGCAGAGAAACTTCTGCTTGAGGATATGCCTGTAATTCCCGTGATCTTCAATCAGGATGCTTACCTCTGCTCAAAGGATCTGAGCAATGTCAAGAGCAGCTATTACGCCTTCCGCATCTTTACCACGACCAAGCAGAAGAATTATACAAAATACATTACAATATCTTCTCAGGTTGAGACCGACAGCGCCGAAGAAGGATAAAAAACACACAAGACACCTTGCAGTGTGATTCAAAAATCGCCCCGCTGATTGTGCATTTTGCACAATCAGCGGGGCGTTGTTATATGCATTTCGCCATAATTTAAGGAAAGTCATTGACTTTTTCGTTTATCCTGTGATATAATAACAGAGTATAAACCACTCGTTTGGTTAATCAAAAAAGCGTTTATAATTCAGGAGGTATCCACTAATGAAAATGCGTAAAACCATAACGCGCATTATGTCACTTGCGTCGGCGATGTTGCTGGTTCTGTCGCTTGCAGCATGCGTTGACAAACCTTCGCAGGGCGGAGAGACCACTACAGACGTGGCGGCAACAGTAAACACTGATGTCGATGAAACAACATCTGCCTTTGTTCAGGACAGCGTCCCCCAGATGAATCTCAATACCACAATAGGCGTTCTTGCATGGAGCGACGTCGAGCATTTTGAGTTCAATGATGAGCTTAGCGGCGAAAAATCCGTAAGCGACCTGGTACTCAACAGACTCAACTCACGTCTTGACACCGTTAAAAAACGTCTCGGCATTGAAATCGAGTTTATCGGTATCGCCGGTAACGCCGACAACCTAGCATCGTGGAATTCATATATTGAAAAAGCAATGCAGGGCGGAGACAAGAGCTTTGATGTTATCGCAGGCTATTCCCTTTCTGTCGCAAAAAATGCCGCATCCGGATTCCTTTACAATCTGCTTGACTCCGAATGCACGTATCTTGACTTTGACAACCCCTGGTGGTCTGACCTCCTCGTCAAGGAAGCAACTGTAAACGGAAAAATGTTCTTTGCATCGGGCGATATCTCAAGAAACGCACTTGAGATGATGTATGTCTGCTATGCAAACACCACTCTCCTTACCGACTACAATCTTGAAAACCCGCAGAACTATGTCGCCACCGGCGAATGGACGTATGAAAAGTTCATCTCGATGTGCGAAGGTCTTTACAAGGATCTTGACAGCTCCGGTTCAAAGACCTGCACAGGCACAGAGGGCGACCAGTTCGGATATATCACTTCCGGCATTCATGTTGACCCTTGGTTCTACGGTTCTGGCGCAACCATCTGCGATAAGGACGCTGACGGAGCTCTGATCCCCGCCGAATCCTTCGCCGGAGAGCGCGTAATGAACACCGTAAGCATGCTCAACAAGTTCCTTTGGGATACCGATGACGGTATGTACACCTCCAAAGTTGCTCACCAGCGCGCCTTCGGACAGGGCAGAAGCCTGTTCATGATGGATCGCGCACGTGTTTCTCACAAGGTGCTCAAAGCCGAATACGAAGTCGACTATGTAATTCTTCCCTGCCCCAAATATGACGTTGACCAGGAGAAATACATAACCGTTATGGGCAATCCCTTCACTCTGTATGCAATCAGAGCGGATGCCGAAAGCCCTGAAAACGCCTCCGCCTTCATCGAGTGCATGGCATCCGAGGGCTACCGTCAGATCACTCCTGCAGTATTTGAGCTTCAGCTTAAGACCAGATACGTTGACGACCCCATATCCAGTCAGATGTATGACCTTATCAGAGAAAACCTTACATTTGACCTTGGCCGTATCTTCTCTGACTCGCTTATAGGCCAGAGCAACTTCAGAAACGCTATCAAGAACAATTCAAGAAACTGGTCCACTGCTGCTACTATAGCGACCAAGCTTCTCAAGACAAAAATAAGCGAACTCATGAAGATCTTCGAGTAATATTCTTTTGATGAATGTTTTCATTTATATAGTCACCGTGATCAGGGGGCATATAAGGAAAAATTCGTTAAAATCCATCCGGGCTGCCG
>ULVD01076126.1_pt1 | contig 27963 bp, 24 predicted proteins | sample 1959101 | NCBI WGS metagenome assembly ULVD01 (sample SAMEA4835777, study PRJEB28245) | human gut metagenome | biome: gut microbiome; material: fecal sample | place: Denmark | collected 2008
GGTGTGAAAATGGAAGCTATCACAACAGCTATAACAAACGCTATTACATGCGTTAGTACTGCGTTTACGGCTATGATGGATAATACGGTTATTGCAATATTCCTTGGTTGTTCTTTAGTCGGCGCGGCAGTTGCTGTTTTCGCTAGAATGAAGCGTTCAGCAAGATAACATACGGTCGGCAAGGATTTAATAGTTCTTGCCGATTTTATTTTATAGAAAGGGTGATTTTATGATAAAGCAGGGAAGTGCAGTAATGCGAATAGTAGCTATTGCCGTTTCAATTGCTATTTTGCTTGGCATGGCTTCGGTGATGTTTCAGATTACTGCAAGCGCTGAAAGTGTAGAATCTGTAGATGATACTGTTGTTTCATTAGGAACTATCGGAAATTACAGATCAATTAAATTTACAGCAGGTCAGAAATTAGATGTTGAATTTCTTTATTCTGCTTATAGCAGTTCAACTTCAACTAATTTATTTGGTTGTGTTTTCGGCTATAAAGATGGTAAATTTGTTAGCTTTACTAACAATAATTTTAGTATTCGCCCTGATTCTTCGGGTCAGTATCATTTTATATATTTTTGTGGTTCACAATTTGCTTATGAATGGATTCCTGATTCTTTTGAAAGTGCATATTTTCAGTTTGGTTTTTACAATAATAATTATTGTAATTCCTGTATTCGTATTAAGAACGGTGAACCATCAATGGGCGGTGTTACAATTATAGGTGATAAAAATGTAAGTTTTACTGATACATACGGCGATACTATGTATATTATATTTACTGCGGTACAAGGCTCTTGGTCAACAACAGATCGAAATAATTTTATTGATGATGTAATCAATAATTATAAGGATAGTGATTATAAGGATTCTTCAATTTCAACTCCCTCTGCTGAATTTGTATCATGTAAATCCGCACCTACCGGCTATCCTGAAGGCGTTCTTTGGTTTGAAGATTGGATCAAGGAAGGTATGCAATATCCGTATTTTTCTTGGTACATACGCGATAACGGTAATCATCATTCGTATTCTGTTAAGTTTTCCTATAATAAGTCGCAAGTTGAATTATGTGATCAAATTTTTAATTCAAAATTTTATGAGGAAACTGAAAAAGTGCAAAATGATCCTTTAGCTGTATTTAAGCAAAGCGGTATTATGTTACTATCTGCTCGTTTAAAAACTATTTGTGATAAAGTTAATTTGAGTTCTCGTGTGCTGTCTATTGTATGGGAAAATTTGAGTTATATAGATAGTTTTACTTTAAATTCTTCTGATATGGATTTTACCAATTGTGAAAATAGCGGTAATAAAGTTTATTCTGTTTGTTTATCGGATTATTCCGATATAGGTCGTTTTTTTATATATAAAGCTGATATTATCGATAATGTAACCGGACAAGTTCTTGATACTACATATTTTTGTCCTTTAAATAAATTTGGTAAGGGTAATTCCGGATATGGTTCTAAGATTTACGATTACGGCGATAATGGCGATGGTATGCTTGATGATCTTATCAATAATACACCTTCGGTTGATCCGTCTATCAAAGATTCTTTTGATCTATCGGGTGATGTTATAGATAATAATTATGGCGGCGGTTCGCTTTCTGATTTGAATATTTCTGATATAGCATCATCACTTGAAAGTTCGGTAAATTCGGTCAGTGTGTTTTTTCGCTTTTGCTGGACATTATTTCCCTCGGCTATCTGGTCGATCATACTACTTGGATTATCGTTAATTATTGTATTGCGTTTGTTGGGTAGGTGATTATATGATTACACATATACAACAGTTATTATCCGGTGTTGTATCTGTTCTTCAGATTCCGATTGACTTCGGACCGTTCAGTGTGTCTATATTTGATATTATCATAGGTCAATTGCTTGTTTTTTTAGTTGCCTATGTGGTTTCTAAGATTTTTGATTAGGTGGTGTTTATATGATTGGTGCTTCTGGATCTATTTTGCTTCGGCAGCTTGACACTTTGACTTTGTCCGAAGCTTGCTTGTTTTCTCTGTTGCTTTTGGCTATATTGTTTTTTATCGTGAAAGGATTGACTAAATGACTGATGTTGTAGCTGTTTTTTTAGACATGTTCGGCTGGTCGTATGACATGATCACGATTGCCGATGTTATAAATAATATTGTTCGCCTGGCTATCGGTATCGGCGTTTTTGTGTTTGTTATGAAAATGCCTGCTATCTTCCTTGGTCGGCGAAATCGTTTATTATAATATGAGGTGTAATTATGGATTGTAATAATTGTTTTTTCTCTGATGACAACGGCGGTTGTCTGATTGACGGTTGTAGCTCTGATCGTTCATATTCTGTTACTGATGATGATTTGATTTCAGCTGCTGAGTCTGCTTATGATGAATTTCTTGATGCAATATTAAATGAATAGAGGTGATTTTATGGCATTGATTGTATTTTTCCGCAAGATTATTGCAAATTTGATACGGTTACCGTTGTTCCTGGCATATCAGATACATGACCGATTTCTGTATTATAAAGAAAAGCGTTACAAGGATTTTGACTGTTGGGGTATACATATTTTTACGTCAAAATTCGGCGCCGGTAAAACATCATCTATGGTCTATACAGCGTTTAAGCTGTGTAAGCGGTTTCCGCAAGTGCAGATATTATCTAATATCAAATTATCAGGTTTTCCCGAACATACGGTTATTAAATCGCTGGATAGCGTTGATGATATATTTTCGTGTGCTGATAACACGATAATTTTGATTGACGAAATCGGTACTATCTTGAATAGTCGTGACTTTTGCAACGGTAAATCCATGTCTAAGGCATTGTTTCAGTACTTCTGCCAGGTCAGACATCGACATGTTGTATTGTTCGGCACGTCACAGCGCTGGCATTTCGTTGATAAGCAGATCCGTGATGTCGCTACAACTGTTCGTGTGTGCAGTAGTTTTTTTTCGCATCCGTTCACCCGTTGCGTAAACGTTACATATTTCGATGCTCAAGATTATGATCTTTCTTATAGTAATCCGATGATTTCTCTTGCGCCGATTGACTGTATGACGTACATTCAATCGGACAAGCTTCGCCAGATGTACGATACCACCGAAATGGTGCAGACAATTTTACATTCGGATTATTTCGACACTGCCGAAGATGATAATCGTTCGTCCGTTGCAGTGTCAGACCGCAAGACTTCACGGCGTTTCAAGCGTGGTGTAGGTCGTTTAGGTTGATGTTATGCCGTAGCCGCCATCGGCGGCACGGCTGGGGGGACTACGACCCCCCAATATAGTTCAGTGTTCACGGACTATAAAATTATAGTGAGGTATAAAGTAAATGGCTTCATTGAAAAAGGAAAAAGAGACACGTACTCGGTCTTGGACGTTCGTATTATATCCCGAATCCGCTCCGCCTGATTGGCGTGATAGGCTTGATGATTTTCATATCGAGTGGGTAGAGAGTCCGTTACATGATAGAGATATTAACGGAGATGGTCAGCCGAAAAAACCGCATATTCATGTGCTTTTGTCGTTCGGTTCTGTCAAGTCGTATGATCAGGTTAAAGAAATTACAGATTCGTTAACTTGCCCGATACCGCAAAGATGTCATAGCATACGTGCAATGGTGCGTTATATGGCTCATATCGACAATCCCGAAAAGGCGCAGTACAGCAAAGAAATGATTATCGCCCATGGTGGAGCTGATCTTGATGAGTATTTGCGACCTTCGGCAAGCTGTGAACTTACATATGTCAAAGAAATGCTTGATTTTGTTCAATCGAATCATATAACCGAGTTTTTTGAGTTAGTCGATTATGCAAGAGAGAATGAGTTTGATACATGGTTTTCGTTCCTTTCTCGGCACAGCTGCTACATGATTATCAATTACATAAAAAGTTCGCGTTATCGTAATTCACAAGGTGATTGATTTATGGCTGAGTATTATAATAATTTTTATAAGCACCCATTGAGCGGTTATGATCCTCGATATTTTAGAGTACCGCCTAAAGAGTGTAAAAACTGTATTTGTTATTTTTGTTATAACAAATTGTGTCCGCATTGCTTTGGCTATCGTTACAGTCTTGCAGCTGATATGTGTGTCAAAGAAAAAAAGATACGTTCTAAAGACATGATACCGCATAGATGTTTTAAATGTCATTTTCTCTGGAATAAGAAAAAACCGATTTATGATTGTGATTTCTTCGTGAATTTCCGCAGAAAAATTACATTATATACTGTAGTTCGCAAGTATCGAAAAAAATCTGCGCTTGAACTTCTTGCTGATCGGATCGAAAGTCTTGAAAAACGGATTGAAGAAATGTATAATTATATTAACAGAAAATAGCATGCAATTTCGTAAAATAAATATTTTACGAAATTAGAAGTACTAAAAACCCGAAAGGCAACAAAAATGGCATACAACATAGATTTCAGACAAGCTACATCAGATGCACCGGCTTGTCTTACCGAATACCTGAATTATCTGACTACCATCAAAAACCGTTCACAGCTTACGGCTCTGAACTATTATACGGACCTGCGTATGTTCATGCGATATCTCAAGGTCAAGAATAATCTTGTCCTTCCTGATACAGATTTCTCGGATATCACTATAGCCGACCTTGACGACAAATACATCAAGGCTGTAACACTCAGCGATGCTATGGAGTTTCTGAGCTTCACTGTAAGTGAACGTTCGAACCAGGCTAAGGCACGTTCACGAAAGGCTGTATCTCTGCGCCAGTTCTACAAATTCCTCACTAATAATAAGGCATGGTTTGCGGCTAGTCCTATGCTTAATTTAGAGCTGCCGTCACCTAAAAACGCACTGCCTAAGCACCTAACTTTGCAGGAATGCGATCAGCTGTTGCACGAAGGATTCAAGGAATTTTCAAGCTGGATGGATTTCCGCGACTATGCAATGATCATAATGTTCCTCAACTGCGGAATGCGTCTGAGTGAATTGGTAGGTATAAATGTAAACGATTTCGTAGAGAACATCGATCCGTCACAGCCGGATATAAAATACATATCAGTCAAAGTGCTCGGTAAAGGCAACAAGGAACGTATAGTATATCTAAATAAACAATGCGTTGAAGCTGTCGCAAGGTATAAAATTGAAAGAAATTCCGTTGCAGACCCTAAGGAAAAAGCGCTGTTTATAAGCAAGCGAGGCAACCGTATAACAAACCGCCGCGTTGAGCAGATAATCGATGACCGTCTTAAAGCATGCGGACTGGCAGGTAAAGGAATTTCGGTGCACAAGCTCCGTCATACAGCGGCTACACTTATGTATCAGAACGGTGTCGATGTCCGTGTGCTTAAAGAGGTTCTCGGGCACGAAAACCTGAATACAACACAGATCTATACCCATGTGGTAAACACTCAGCTCCGTGACGCTATAAACTCAAATCCCGTAATGGATATAAAAAACGACCTCCCCGAGCTTGATTTGAAGCACGGAGAGGAAAAGAGCAAAAAGTAATTTCGTTATAATTTCAATTTTACGAAATAAATTCACAAGTACAACCGCCGTGATAATCATCAAATTTAACACGGCGGCATAGTTTTATTTACTTACAATCTCATTGAACAACGCCTTACACCCCAGCAAAACATCTCTGTAGGTGTCGTCAAAGTTACCGGTATACCACGGGTCGGCAATACTACCGCTCATTCCTGCGTGCGACAACAGCAGACTTACTTTACCCTCGGGATCGCTCTTTATGATCCGCATTATATTTCTTATATTCATTTCGTCCATAGCGATTATGTAATCGTACTTATTATAATCGGATTTTGTCAGCTGCACTGCTCTTTTGCCGTCACAGGAAATACCGACTTCTGCGAGCTTTCTCCTTGTGCCGTGATGCACCGGGTTGCCTATTTCCTCGGTACTTGTCGCACACGAAGCGATATAGAATTCATCGGACCTTCCCGCTTTTTTCACTATATCTTTCATTACAAATTCCGCCATAGGTGAACGGCAGATGTTGCCGTGGCAGACGAATAGTATCTTGTACATGGGGTCAATCCTTTCTGAAAGGCTCTGTTATGCGCTTTACTGCCGCGTTTTGCTCGCTGTCAGATTTTACATATTTCCGTTCGGATTCACAGAAAATGCGCAAATCGGGGCAAATTGCGGACGTGTGTAGTAGTCAAATAGTAGTAAAAATCTGCGGGTTTACTACTAAGGATTTTGCAGATGATTATATTATTGCATATTTTTCTGGGTTTGCATAGTACCCATGAGCAGTTCTGGATTTCCTGGATTTATGGCAAATGGGCGTACATCTCTGTACGCCCATAACTATTTTATCCCATCACTCTGAACATTTCCTGTGTTTTCTCCCCGCCAAGCTTATCCATCTCCCTGCGGGCATTTTCAATCTCGGCTATCCGACCGAGTTCGTCCTGAGCGTCCTCAAGTCCGAGATGTGTGTAAGTATTCAAAGTAACACCGATGTCGCTGTGTCCCATAAGGTATTGCAGCGTTTTCGGGTTCATGCCGGATTTCGCCATATTGCTGCAATAGGTGTGGCGGCAGACGTGCGGCGTTATGCTTGGCATTTGCAGGCGGTAAATCTCGTTGTACCGATTCACCATATGCTTTAATCGGTGTTCCCAGTGCATTGCGACCAGCGGCATTCCATTTTTGTCGTAGTACAGAAATCCCGCGTACCCATCTATTATATGAAGTCGGGTCTGCGATGTCCCTTTTTGCGATAAAAAATTACGCAAGTGAGTATTTATCCGCTGTTGATAATGATTTTAAATTAGGGAAACGTTGAATAAAACAAAATCGACCCGCTCACATGAGTATACTCACAGGTCTGATTTTGTTACGCTTCGCTTTATTCAGCGCGTCCCTAGTATAGATTCGTTTCATCTCAAACTTATTATAATAGACATATGGAATTTCTAAAAAAGGCTCTGGCAACTCAGTTGTCGGAGCCTTTTATGTATAAATTAGACTTTCAGGAGTTTACAGCAGGATGTGTTCCTGCATTTGAGGAATCGCTATAAAGCGAGAAACTCTTAACCAACTGCTTGAGCATATTAGCCTGGCTGCTGAGCTCTTCGGAAGCGGCAGCAGACTGTTCAGATGTAGCAGAGTTTGTCTGAACGACATTTGATATCTGGTCAACTCCGATTGTAACCTTGACGATGGAGTCAGCGGCTTTCTTGGAAGAATCGGCAATCTTGTTGTTTATGACCGTAACCTTGCCGGCTGTTTCGCCGACCTTGTTCATCTTTTCAGCAACTTCGGCGCAGAGCTGATTTCCGCTGACGATGGAGTTAACAGTGCTTTCGATGATCCGAGTCGTATTCTGAGCTGCTTCAGCAGATTTTCCTGCAAGGTTTCTGACTTCTTCAGCAACTACTGCAAAGCCCTTTCCGGCTTCGCCGGCTCTTGCTGCCTCAACTGCGGCATTGAGTGAAAGAATGTTTGTCTGGAATGCGATATCCTCGATAGTCTTGACGATTTTCTTGGTTTCGCTGGAGAATTGGTTGATCTCGTTCATGGCTCTTACAAGCTCTGACATCATGGCATTGACTTCCTGGACGGCCGTTCCTGCGGCATTTGCTTTATCACTTGCTTCCGCTGCGTCCGAAGAATTAGCCTTGATAGATTCGGAAATAGACGCAATATTTTCAGAAAGCTCCTGGATAGATGCTGCCTGCTGCGTTGCCCCCTGAGCAAGAGCCTGAGCGCCTGATGAGACTTCTTCTGTGCCGCTTAAAAGCTGGTCGGAAGCCTGGTCAACATTTGAAAGGGCAGCGGAAAGATTATCGCGTATATACATCAGGCTGTCGCGGATCTCGCTGGTTTCGCCAACGTAGCTATCGTAATTCTCGCAGGTACAGTTGAAATTTCCGTTGCCGTAATTCCTGCACACATCTGAAATGCTGGGCAGCACGGCCTGGAAGAATCTGATGACCTTCCTTGCTGCATGGGCAAGTACACCCAGCTCGTCCTTGGATCGGTATGTGATAGTGCCGTCAGCTTCTTTGAGCAGACCGTTTGAGATAAGGTTCATGGAATCTTTAATCTGAATTATTGGCGTGACTATTGCCTTTGTGAGAACGACTGTGAGAGCAACCACAAGTATTGCAGCCGCCACAACTACTGCAATTATTATGACAATATTGATTGTTTTGGTAGTCTGTGCATTATTGTATCTTGTGGTAATTGCTTCTTTGAGTTCGGTTGTAAGGTTTTCCAGAATGCCCGTAACTTTCGTGAGGTTAGGCTCATATTCGTTCAGATATATAGAATACGCTTCCATATTGCCCTCATAGCTGAATTTTGCGCTTGCTTCTACTATTCTCTCACGAATAGTAGCTGCGTCGTCCATGATAGTGTGGATATTTTCGACTTCATCTGAAAACTGTGGGTCATATTCAAGAAAGCTGTCGAGATAGGCGAAGAACGCTGACCGGTCGCTGCTTATGTCTTCAACGAGCTTGTCTAAATCAGCCTGATTATCAGTACAGGTGGCTTTCAGAATATTACCCTGGAATATTCTGATGTAACGTCTGGCGCTGTCAAGATTTGACAATGCGGGAATAGATATATTGACGTAATTGTCAGACGTAGAAGCTATGTTGTTTGTTGATACCAGGGAAACAACACCCAGAACAAATGTCAGCAGAAGCACAACTGCAAACGTGCAGATTATCTTCTTGGAAATCTTTAGATTTTTCATTGCTTTTTTCTCCTGTTCAATTGAAGTTGACTTTTAATTGCAGTAATTTAAAGTTGTTACTTTTATAATTGTAATTTTATCAGTTTATTTACTAAAAATCAACACATAATTCTAGTAAAAATGCCACATTTGTAACGTTGCACAATTTATTTGTTTTTGTAAATTTGATTTTGTCAAAGTGTATAATAATCCCGTCTTCCTATTTGAATTGAAAGGCGGAGCAGTGTTATTTTATAGAATTCCAAAGCAGCAAGTTCCGTGTGAGTTTACTTTGTCAGAGATTTTATCACTTACCTTGAAAAGGTAACTTTTTCATCAATATTGGCTTGCAACCCGTGTTACGACAACTCTGCTGGGCTATTTAATCAGCGTTTCCCTAAAAGCTATACTGCCTACAACATCACCTGTTTCATTCAGAGCGATAACATTGAAGCAATCGCTTTTGATCTTGTTATCATAATTGAATCTGACGATACTGTCAGCCCATTCAGGCTTGTTCCATAATGCTGTTGCGATTTTTTCAGCAAGCGTAGTTGTGATAAATTCCCTTACAGTGACAGTTATTTTTCCACTGTCTGTTGTGTTGCTACGATACGGTTTATCCGCTTTGATAAAATTCAATTTGTTCATAATAACTCCTTATAAAAAAGTGTTCCCGATAACGAGAACACTTTGAATTTTATCATCGCACAATCGCTATATCAAAAGCATAAATGTGAATGACAGCTATTCCCGTTATCTCTGATAAATAATTTCATGTCATTCACCTGCCTTTCTTTGTTTTTTATTATATCAAAACAACATCTATATGTCAACATTACAGCCATATTACGCCTGAACTCGTCGTGTATTTCGCAATAATTAAAATTTTACGCAATTGCTTTCTTCCTGCTACAATATCCCCTTGACCTCGTTCAGTTCGTCTATAACATAATCCGCCTTGATAATATCGCTCTCAACGCCGCTTACATTGTAAAAGCACGTTTTCATTCCGTAATTTCTGCCACCCTCTATATCAGAAGTAAGCGAGTCGCCTATAATAATCGTATCGGTTGGCATTATCGCTTCTTCTCTGCCACCGTTAAGCTCTGCGAACGCACATCTGAAGAACTCCTCAGACGGCTTTGACGCTCCGAGCTTTTCGGATATGAATATGTAGTCGAAAAAACGTTTCATTCCTGCAACTTCAAGCCTGTGTACCTGCTGTTCATACGGTCCGTTGCTCGCCGCACAAAGTGTATATTTATCACTCAGATAGCGTAACATTTCATCGCTATACGGCATAGGAATAGCGCTGTCATAAAGCGCACCCCTGAAATACTTTTCAAACACAGTACCGTCAAATTCGATCCCGAGCTTTGCGAATATAATGTTCCACCTCATCTTTTCAAGTTCCGAAAAGACAAGCGTTCCCTGCTCTATTCTGCGCCACAGCTTGTTGTTTTCCTCGGTGAAAATATCGTACATATACGGCTCGTAACGCTTCAGCCCGAAATGCTCAAATCCCGTCTGCATTGTATGTTTTACATATTCGCTGAAGCTCAGCAACGTATTGTCAATATCTATAAATACAGCTTTCATTGCTCTCCTTTTTCTGTTGTTGTTTATATCGGTCGTTATTTTATGTACGCAAACTATAAATAACATCAGATATCAATTGACGTTAAGTCCGGCGTTGAGGAAAGTATATCATGATAAAAAATTAATGTCAAGTGACAGCCATGTTTCCATGATGTTTTTTGCATAATGTCATTTATTGTGCTTCAATTTATTGACAGTCAAAACTTAATGTGGTAAAATCAGTATGACTTATTATTTATTTATAATTGAAGTTGGTAAAATAATTTTACTGAAATTGACGGAGATGCATTATGGATAAAAGAAAAGGGTTTGTTTTTGTAATTCTGCTTACAGTAATAACCATTATACTATTCGGCAACGCATACTATTCTTATATATCAAGAAAAATTTTCAATGAAAGCGCAACTCACCTGACGGAAATATATTCTCAGGTAGGAAAATCACTGAGCAATCTTCTGACCGATAACTGGAGCGCCATGAAAATGTGGATACCATATTTAAAAGATGCGGACAATGATGAAAATATCAGAGATTATATCTATAATATCAGAGCTACGAGTGCTTTCACAGACTTCTATTTTCTGTCAGATAGCGGCAGTTATTGTACCATTGACGGTAATAAAGGCAGCATGGATCTCGGCAAGAATATGAAAAAGCTGATGAATGATAAAGAGAATGTTGTATCCGATACAGCGCTTATCGATCATTCTGAGCTTGTGGTATTTGCAGTTCCTTGTCCTCAGAGCAGATATATGGATTTTTCCTATTCAGCGATAGCTATCAGCTTTAATAACAAGGACATCGTTTCGCTGCTCAGTGCAAGGACATTCAAAGGTCAGGCGGTAAATTACGTTATTTATCCCGATGGCAGAGTTGTTGTCAATAATAAAGGCGAACATGGAGATGAGATAGACAATTTCTGGCGTATGCTCACTGCAAATTCTCCTCTTAATGATGAAACAGTCAGACAGTACCGCACATATATATGCTATAACGGCTCAGGCGTTGATACGCTGACTATAAACGGAGTTACGCATTATCTGACGTATGAGCCTATTGGTTTTAAGGACTGGATACTTATCGGTATCGTTCCCGCAAGTGTAGTAAACGAAAGCTTAAATGAGCTTCAGACAGTAACAATAACGGCATGCGTCTGCTTTGTGGCTTTAATCAGCTTTCTCTCAATACTCTATCTTATTCGCAAAAATTACATAAGCATAAGACTAAAGGACACTGAGATAAAATATCGCGAAGAGTTGTTTTCAGTACTTTCAAACAATGTAGATGACATATTTCTTATGCTTGATAAGAATAGTTTTGCTGTCAGCTATGTAAGTCCGAATATCGATCAACTACTGGGAATTTCTCCTGATGATGCAATACGCGATATCGGTTTGCTTGAAAGTGCGCTTGAAGATGGGACAAACTATGCCGTTCGCAGTAAGCTTGCAGGTATGACAAAAGATGAACGCATTGAATGCGACAGTGTATGTACCCATCAGAAGAACGGAGAAAGCAAATGCTTTCACATTACCGTACTATGCCGAATAATAGGCGGTCAGGAAAAATACATAATTGTACTGTCTGACCGAACCAAAGAGCGCCTGATAAACCGGACACTCAAAAACGCAGTAGATGAAGCAGAACGCGCAAACAAAGCCAAAAGTACATTTCTGTCTAATATGACGCATGATATATGTACTCCGCTCAGTGCAATAATCAGTTTTGCTATGCTTGCAGGCAGGGAAAAAGGAAATACAGAGCTGACAAATGACTATCTGTCAAAAATAATGATATCAGGTAATTACCTTCTCGGACTTTTAAGCGATATTCTCGACATGAGCCGTATCGAAAGCGGTAAATTGACATTTGATATTTCCGATGTGGATATTTCTGAAATTCTGTTTGATATAAGGACTGTAATGTACACATTGGCGATTGAAAAGAAGCATAAATTGACTATCTCTATGTCACAAGTAATTCACGAAACAGTGCGTTGTGACCGCCGCAGGCTTGAACAGCTGCTCAACAATCTGCTTTCAAACGCCATAAAATTCACACCGGACGGCGGTATTATTACGCTAGACATCAGCGAAGAAGCAAGCAAAACAGATAATATATCGATATATGAAATTCGTGTCAGCGATAACGGAATAGGTATGAGCGAAGAATTTAAGAATAAAATATTCGAGCCTTTTGAACGTGAGCGAAAGGTAACGAGCAACATTCAGGGAACGGGACTCGGAATGCCTATAACCAAAAATATAGTCGATGCCGCAGGCGGCACTATTAAGGTAAATACCAAGAAAGGGAAAGGTACTGAATTTATAGTACGTCTGCCTTTTCACATTACGGAAAAAGGCGTAAATAAACCATTTCCTGAACTTTCTGCTTTCATAGCAATCACAGACAGTAAAATCAGGGAGGAAACGTGTACTGCGCTTAAAAAGCTGGGAATACATACTGATATAGAAAACAGTATCACAAAACAAAGACAATGTACCCGGTATGATATTATAGCAACAATCCCGGACAGAATAACCGAATTTGAAAAAGGGGATACAGACACTTTGTATATTGCCGTCACCGATAGTGCACAGTGCAGTAAAATTCCATGCTCTCTGTCACACTCGGTACAGATATGTACTGTGCCGATTCTGACATATGAGCTGAGGAAAATAATATCATCACATTTTAACTTGGAAGATAGCAAAGTAAGCAGTACCGTAAAATCCTCCGTCTTAAGCGGCAAACGTATTCTGCTGGCGGAAGATGTCGATATCAACTGTTGTATAGTAAAGACGATGCTTTCACCATATGGAGCTGAAATTGAAACGGCGGAAAACGGCGCAGTTGCATTAGATATGATAAAATCTCACGATAAAGGCTATTACGACTGCATAATTATGGATATTCAGATGCCGATCATGGATGGTTACGAATGTTCTCGCGCCATAAGACAACTTGATAACGGATATGCACCGGATATACCTATTATTGCCATGACCGCAAATGTATTCAGTGAAGACAGAAACAAAGCCGCCGAATACGGTATGAATACATTTCTGACAAAGCCGGTCAGCACAAAACGGCTTGTAGAAACCCTGACCGAATTGCTATCCTGATAATACCGGATAAGTGCTCTGCTCCGCTCTTAACATTTCCTTCGTATTTTCATATAATGTATTACATTAGCTGAAAGGTGAAAAATATGAAATACGATAAAGAATTTACGGTTGCGCTTGCAGGCAATCCGAATGTCGGCAAAAGCACGGTTTTCAACGCTCTGACCGGGCTAAAGCAGCATACAGGAAACTGGGTGGGCAAAACAGTCGGTAATGCGACAGGAAGCTATATATATCATAATAACAAATACGAAATAACCGATCTTCCCGGTACATACTCATTGTGTGCTCATTCTGCGGAAGAAGTGACGGCACGGGATCATATCTGCTTTGCAAGACCCGATGTAACAGTAATTGTTTGTGACGCGTCCTGTCTGGAGCGTAATCTCAATCTTGTGCTTCAGATAACCGAGATCACAAATAAAGCCGTGATGTGTGTCAACATGATAGATGAAGCCTCAAAAAAGAATATAGCGGTCAATGTAAAAAAACTGTCGGAATTGCTCGGCATACCTGTTGTTGCGACCTCGGCTCGCAATAAAAAGGGTCTGGATAAACTGATGGCAGTAATAGAAAGTGTAGCGCTGAGCAAAGAAAAAAATCGCGATATCACAGTTATCTACACAAACCGCACGGAAAAAGCGATATCAGAGCTTATGCCGCTTGCAGTAGGAATTACCGATGACATAAGAAAACAGCGTTTCATATGTCTCAGATTACTGCAAAACGATGATGATATCAAAAAAAGCCTGTGCAGCAAATTCGGGATATGCTCGCAGAAATACGAGCCTTTACTGCTTAAGGCTGGGGAGCTGATATCAAAATCGGAAAAACCGTTTACCGATGAGATAGTGTCATGTATATTCATTACCGCCGAAGGTATAGCGGCAGAAAGCGTAAAAAAATCGTGCGACAGAAAATTATCCCGTGACAGAAAGATCGACAGAATACTTACAGGAAAATTAACGGGAATACCTATTATGTTTCTGATGTTGCTCGGCATATTATGGATAACAGTCACAGGCGCGAATTATCCCTCTGCGTTGCTTTCGGAATTTTTCGGAAATGCTGAATTACTGCTTTATAACGGATTATCATCAATAGGTATACCGGAAATAATAAACAGTGCCCTTACACAAGGTGTATTCAGAGTACTTGCATGGGTCGTATCTGTTATGCTTCCGCCGATGGCGATATTCTTTCCGCTGTTCACAATACTTGAAGATTACGGCATATTACCCAGAATAGCATTTAATCTTGATAAAGCATTCAAAAAAGCGGGAGCGTGCGGAAAACAGGCTCTGTGCCTATGTATGAGTCTTGGATGCAACGCCTGTGGAATTACAGGAGCAAGGATCATAGACAGTAAGCGGGAGCGGCTTATCGCCGTTATCACTGCGTCGATTATGCCTTGTAACGGTAAATTTCCGACGATAATCAGCGTTATAACAATGTTTGCGATAGGCGTACCCGCTGTTGCAGGCTCGGGATTTATCGCGGCGTTATGGCTTGGTGTCGTTATAGCTACTGCAATTGCCGCTGTCATGATGGTGTCAAGATTGTTATCCAAAACACTTCTCAAAGGAATACCGTCATCATTCACGCTTGAATTGCCGCCGTACCGTACTCCCCAATTCGGCAAGGTTCTGGTAAGGGCTTTCCTTGACAGAACATTATTCGTTCTCGGAAGAGCTGTAGTCGTTGCAATTCCTGCGGGGCTTATAATATGGATTATGGCGAATGTAACGATAGATGGTGCATCATTACTATGCCACTGTACGGAATTTCTCGATCCGCTCGGACACATTATGGGACTTGACGGCGCGATAATACTTGCGTTCATACTCGGTTTTCCCGCAAATGAGATAGTAGTACCCATAATCATAATGGCTTACTCAAACGGCTCGGCACTGACCGAGATATCCGAGCTTTCAGCTTTGAAAGAACTGTTTACGGCAAACGGCTGGACTATGGTTACAGCGATATGTATGGTCATATTCGTACTGTTTCACTTTCCGTGCTCTACCTCCTGTATCACGGTGTACAAGGAAACGAAGAGCATAAAATGGACCGTCGTAAGCTTTTTAGTACCTACCGTAATCGGAACTGTACTTTGCATAGCCGTGAACGGAGCTTGTGCTCTTCTTGGTATAGGCGGTTGATAAAATATTTATTCATCACCCTTAAGATACCTTACCGCTATCTGTGTCCTGTGTTCAAGACCTGTTTTTTCGAGGATAACACTTATATAGTTTCTGACTGTGCCGTTTGACAAAAACAGTTTTTCGGCTATTTCTGCGTTGGAACAACCTTCGGCAATAAGCTTTACTATATCAAGCTCTCTTTCCGTAAGCAGGTCGAACACGGCACTTTTTCCGTAACACTTTACAGCGGCGTCACGGATATACGACAGAATATCCTGCTGGAATACCGTGCCGCCGTTGTAAACTGTTCTCAGCGCACTGAAAATCCCGTCTGTCTGTGTGTTTTTGAGAATATAGCCGCTGACCCCGACTTTAAGCGCACGCTGTATAAGCTCCTGCTCGTCAAACGTTGTCAGTAAAAGCGGCTTGCACAGATTTTCCTCAAGCAGTATTCTTGCAGCTTCAATTCCGTCCATAACGGGCATTCTTATATCAAGCAACGCTATATCGGTCTTGTATTTCCTGCAAAGCTCTACCGCTTCTGTGCCGTTACAAGCGACACTGACAATTTCAAAATCAGGCTGTGACGATATTATCATTTTAAGTCCCTCACGGATTATATTGTCATCATCTGCAATAATTATCTTCATATGCTTTCCTCTTTCAGACTGAATATGTTTACTACCGAAAATCCGTCAGGCTGGGCCGGAAATATGCACTTTCCGTCCGTAAGCACTGTGCGCTCCTCGATTGCCGTAAGACCCGTACCCTTCTTGAACTCATCGCTACCACCGCCGTTATCCTTGAACTCGGCACGGATCACCTTGTTCATAACCGATATTTTTAGTGAAAATTCATCTGCTCCCGAATGCTTGAGCGTATTGGTAAGCGTTTCAATGAGATTTTCCTTTATACAGTTCCATATGCGGAATGTGACTCTGTCAGCGTCGCCGTTGATTTCAAGTGTTGTTCTTATGTTATATTTTGCCTTATATTCACCGAGTATCTCTTTAAGCTCGCTTATTCCTATAGTTTTGCTGTCGGGACGTTCCTCACGCAGTGCCTGCCTTATATCGTCAACGCCGCTTCTGAGGTTATCGGTTACTGTTGTAATACATTGCTCCGCACTGTCGGGGTTTGTCCTTATGTTCAGCTTTGCCGCCTCAAGCAGAATTATACTTCCGGAAATGCTGTGTCCGAGCTTATCGTGTATCCTTGCGGAAAAACGTCTGCGTTCTTCGACAGCCGCAGATTTCTTTGCTGTTTTGGCGTATTCTTCAAGGTTTGCTATTCTGCGGTTGAGGCGTACAGTTTCCTCCCTGCTGTCTGCAAGCTGTTCACGGCATTTGATAAGCTGTCCTGCGGTAATATGGGTGACAGTGAATGCCACAAGCATTATAATAAGTATCAGCACATCAATAAACGGCGGTTTTACTATAAAAAGAACAAGCAGTACAGAAACAGCGCCGATATGTCGGAAATACTTTCCCGCACCGAATTTATCTACAGCAAAGATTATGGCAAAGCACAGCACGAATATCAGATTGTCGCTGTATATAAGAAATGCGATAAAAGCCGAAACGCACGAACAGACCGCCGCCGCTTTATCCGACTTTTTAAGCACCGACAGCAGATATTCAGCCAGAGCAAAGCAGGAAAAGGCGAGTACGGTAAGCACCGTATCGCCCGAATCACAGTTATTCATTATATTCATAGTGCCGAATGCGGCAGTTGCCGTGAGTTTGAATACAAGATATATAAGTGACAATTCGTATTCCTTTCGTTACGCCTTTGAAACTACCGACTTTCTGCCGAAAAGTGCGGCGCTTGCAAGCATTATAAGCAATGTGTAGAGTATAAGCACGCAGATGTTTATCACAGGCTGTTCAGCCTCGCCCGACATAAAATCGACATACCAGTATTGCGGCGTGATATATGACAGATATTTCAGCATACCTGCCGTTTCGTCTATCGGGAACCATGCACCGCCGAGCAGAGCGCCTATCGAGGTGATACAGCCCGAAAGCGTGGCAAGAGCCTGCTTTGAGCTTATCAGCTGTGCGAGCATTATTGATAATGCCGAGTTGAACAGCGAGTAGATTATTACGGCGACAAATATAAGCGGATAGCCGGCTGTCATCTGAGCGCCCGTGATAAGCAGGTACAGCGGTAAAACGATAAGTGCCGTAAAGGATATAAGCACACTTGCACCAAGCGTTCCGACAATATACTGTACGCCAGTTACAGATGAAACAGCCATTCTGCTGTATGTTCCGTATTGCCTGTCTTCCATTACCGCAAGGGTTATGAACATTCCGATAGCGGTAACAAGCATTATCATAAAGCCCTCGGAGAATGTAAAGCCTGCAGCAACATACTCATTTTCCCTGTCTGAAACTACTGCGTTTTTTACGGTGAGCTCTGTATCGGCGACCTTACTGTTCATTATCTTCAAGAGTAGCTGTAAATCGCCGTTTGCGGCGTTTGAAGCGACATCTACGCTTCTCATAAAGCCTTCTATGTATACCGAGATATATGCACCGTTTTCGTAATCGTCAAGAGTTGTTGATTTTATCTTAACGTCTTTTCCCGAAGCTACGTCAGCTTCAAAATTCTGCGGTATCTCTATTATAGCAGAAACATCGCGGTTAATCAATTTATCATTGAATTTTTCTTTACCGTCCTCGGTAATGTTCATATTTATCCTGTCGCTGAGATAGCTTTTCAGCATTGCGGAAAGCTCCGATTTATCGTTATCGGTCATGGCAATGTCTATCTTGTCGTTTACCGAGAACACGTTTGCTATCGGTCTGCCGCAGTAATAAAGCCCTATACTGCCTGCCCCTACAAGAAGTGCGATTATAAGTGCGTATTTAAGACGCTTCAGCATACCGAAAAATACCGTTCTTATATTATTCATAATACGCTCCCCTTTCAGACGGATTTTTTTACACGGAATATTGCCGCACCGATAAGCGATACAGCAACCGTTACGGCAAGGCATACCGCAATTACCGCCAATGCACTGTCGCTTTCACCGTAAAGAGTGAGTCTGAATGCCGCTTGCTGAACGATATAAGGCGGCAGCTTGTCGCTGAAGCCTTCGATGAATACCTGCTTTGAAAACGAGCCTGAGAAGAACAGCAATGCCCATGTAAGCGGTATCACGATGCTCTCCGCAGGTATTTTTATCAGTACCCCTATCAGCATACCTACAGCTATCGTCGCAAGTGAGCAGCAGGAGAACAGCAGGAACAGGATAAGGTTTCCGACAAAGCTGTCGCAGTATTTCGCTCCGAACACAAACACCGAAAACAGCATTATCACCGCATTTCCTATAACTGCGGGGGGGAGCGTACCGATGAGCTTTCCGAAAAACAGCTTTACTTTGCCGACAGGTGAAAGATAAAGACGCTGTAGGGTGAATATCCTTTCCTCGTCCTTAAGAGACGTACTGCCCATTATCATATGCGACATGAATATCATCATTACCGCCATACTCACCGCATAATAGTCCATCATACTCCGTGTAACGCCAAGTCCGTCCTGCTCTACAAACGACTTTCCGTTATCGGCATCTATATTCATAAGCAGTGACGGGTCGGTCGATGCTATTTTATAATATGTATCGGATACCGCAATATAAGAATTCAGCACCGAGCCAAGCGCCCTGTTTGCAATTTCGTTTCTGCCGCTGTATAACAGAATTTTCCCGTTTTCAAGCTCGATATATGCGTCTATATCACCCTTATCGGTAAGGCTCAGTGCGGTTTTTTCATCGCTTGCCTGTTCTGCCTTTATCATTCTAATATTGTCGAGAAACTCGGCAAATGCCTTGCCGCTTTGCTCGTCTGTTTGCGAAATATTGTATTGCAGTTTAATTTCTCCTATGTCATAATCCGCTATATCAAGATTCTGAAGCATCGTTCCGAGAAAGAATACCAGCAATACCGGGAAGAAAAGCCCCATGAATACGTTTGCGGGGCTTCTGAAATACTCCCTAATCTGTTTTATTATCAAACTAAGCATATTTCCGCTCCTTAACGTATCTCGTGTCCTGTAAGCGACAGGAACACAGCGTCCATATCCGGCTTTTCCGTGCTTATCTCGATTACAGGCAGATCGTGCTTTACAAGCTCGCTTATAACGTGTGAAATATCGTTACAGCTGATACTCATATCAACACTTATCACATTTTCTTCAAGGTATACTCTGTTGACATCAGGAAGATTGGATATTGCCCTTGACACTCTGCTTCTTGTTTCGCTGTCACAGGGTTTTGTAGTGATATGTACCGTACAGCTATCGGTTATCATTGTTATAAGCTCCTGCTGTGTACCCTCTGCCACAAGCCTGCCTTTGTCGATTATAGCGACTCTGTCACAGATTTCCTCTACCTCATGCATATAGTGCGAGGTATATATTACTGTCGCTCCGCTTTCACGAAGCTTCTTTATCGAACTCATTATATGCTCTCTTGATTGTGCATCAACTCCTACTGTAGGCTCGTCCATAACTATCAGCTTCGGTCTGTGCGCTATACCGCAGGCAATATTCAGTCTGCGCTTCATACCGCCCGACATTTTCTTCGGCTTCATATCCGCTTTATCGGCAAGCCCCGCAAATTCAAGAGCGGTCATTGCGTTCTTATGAAGCTCCTCGCCCTTGAAGCCGTACAGCGAAGCGAAAAATTCAACGTTTTCCTTAGCTGTAAGATATGGATACACGGCTATTTCCTGCGGTACACTGCCTATTATGCGCCTTATTTCCGCTCTTTGCTTTGCAATATCCTTACCGTCTATCATCACACTGCCTGATGTCATTTCATCAAGGGTTGTAATTATATTGATTGTAGTGGATTTTCCTGCTCCGTTAGGACCTATAAGTCCGAATATCTCACCCTCATTTACATCAAAGCTCAGATTATCTACGGCGCAATGATTGCCATAGTTCTTGACTAGATTTTTTACGCTTGCAAATATCATAAGTATTCCCCTTTCGGCTGTTTATTTATCTTACTGTAACGATTATACACCTGCAAAGCGGATTTCACCAGTTACAAACGGTATTTTCCTGTATGACATTTGTAATAAAAAAGCTCTGACGGAGCGTTAACCCCGTCAGAGCCTTTGATTTATTAAGTTATTGATTATTCGTCATCGGTTGAGATGCTTTCGGTTCTATAAATGAACTTTACAGTGCCCTCTGTCTTATCGGATTTACCGCCGAATGTATCGTAATCCTTGCCTGCGGCTACTGTAGCTTTCAGCTTGTCGATAAGGCCTGCAATATCACCGTCAACAGCGTCAACTATCTTCTTGACAGCCTTTTCGTTGAACTCGTCCATACCTTCGTTCAGCTGCTTAGCACCGTCCCTTAACTGCTTTACACCGTCAATAAGAGTTGCTACACCGTCATTAAGCTTATCAGCGCCGTCCTTAAGGTCGCCTGCGCCGTCATGAAGCTGTAATGCACCGCTGTGAAGTGTGCCTACACCTGCTACAAGGCTTACTGTACCGTCCTTTAAATCACCTGCGCCGTTATCAAGCTGTGTTGCACCGTCATAGAGTGTGCCTACACCTGCTACAAGGCTTGCTGTGCCGTCTTTCAGATCGCTTGCGCCCTTGTTGAGGTCAGTTGCACCGCTCTGCAGTGTGCCTACGCCTGTCACAAGGCTTGAAGTACCGTCCTTTAAGTCGCTTGCACCCTTATTGAGGTCAGCCGCACCGCTCTGCAGTGTGCCTACGCCTGTCACAAGACTTGCTGTACCGTCCTTCAAATCGCTTGCGCCTTTATTAAGCTGTAATGCGCCGCTGTGAAGTGTATCGACACCTGTGACAAGGCTTGCAGTACCGTCCTTTAAGTCGCCCGCTCCCTTGTCAAGCTGATTTACACCTGCTATAAGTGTCGAGCCGCCGCTTGTGAGCTGCTCAGTGCCGTTCTTGAGCTGAGTAGCACCGCTGTGAAGATCCTTAGTACCGCTGTAAAGCTGTGATGCACCTGCTGTCAACGTCTGTGAACCGCTGTATGCACTGTCAACACCGGCTGTATATGTTGTAAGACCTGTATAGAACTGATTGTAGGAGTCAAGCTGAGTGATAAGGTTATTTATCGTTGTCTGACCTGCCGCAGCCTTTGCAACCGCTTCATTTATCTGAGTTGTAACTGTGTCACTCTTCATATTCTGATCAATAAGCTGTTTCTTCTGAGCTTCAACATTCGTGCTTATCTGAGCCTTTACGTTGTCTGTTGCCATCTGTGCCGTTACTGCGGCATCGACCTGCTTCTGTACCGCTTCCGGGATTTGTCCTGTCTTTACTGCGGCATTGTACTGCTCAGCGGTCATCTCATAACCTGCTGTCTTGAGGACCGCCTCAAGAACCTTTGCCTGTACAGCCTGAGTAACACCTGCTGTTATAGCATCGTTATTTTTTTCAACCTCAGCTGTAACCTTTTTAAGAGCCGTATTATATGCGAGGTCGTATACCTTATCTTTATCAAGTGAGCTTACAAGCTTGTTGAGCTCTGTCTTGTAGTTCTTTATCGTAAGCGTATTAACAGTAAGACCCGATGCCTTTATCTGTGTTTCGGCAGTTGATAATAACGTTTCAAAAACCTGCTTTGCACCTGCATTAAGCTGTTCGCTGTTTGAAGAAAGCTGTCCTAGTCCCTTGCTGAGATCAGAGGCTCCCGTGCTTACCTGTCCTGCGCCGCTTTCAACCTGTGCCGCGCCGCTGTCGAGTGAAGCAGCTCCGCTGTTAAGCTGATCTGCGCCGGCTATAAGATCCTTTGCGCCGCTTACAAGAGCTGTTGTACCGTCCTTCAGCTGTCCTGCACCTGTATTCAGTGCATCTGCGCCTGTCTTAAGGTCATTTACACCGCTTACAAGCGAACCTGTACCGTCCTTTAGCTGTCCCGCGCCGCTGTCAAGCGCGCCCGCACCGTCTTTAAGGTCATTTGCACCGCTTACAAGCGTTCCCGTACCGTCCTTTAACTGTCCTGCACCGCTGTCAAGTGCGTCTGCGCCGCTCTTTAAGTCATTAACGCCACTTACAAGTGTACCTGTGCCGTCCTTTAATTGTCCCGCACCGCTGTCAAGTGCTTCCGCACCTGACTTCAGATCCTTGATGCCTGCTACCAGAGAAACCGTACCGTCCTTTAACTGTACCGCACCCGTATTCAGCGCGTCTGCGCCTGTTTTAAGATCATTTACACCGCTTACAAGTGTTCCTGTTCCGTCGTAAAGTGTGCCTGCACCGTCTGCGAGCTGCTTTGTGCCGTCCGCAAGCTCACCTGACTTCTCAAATAATGTCACAAGCCCGTCATAAAGCTGTGAAGAGCCGTCTGAAAGCTGATCTACAGCGTCTGTAAATTCCTTGATAGTGCCGTCTATATCGTCCATATTGAGCTTATCGGTATCGACCTCGTTGAACAGCTCTGTCGTACCTACCGTCATGCAGGTCATAAGCTCGAAATTCTTAACATCTGCGCTGATTTCAACATATGAGGGGATTTCATAATCGTCCTTGTCAAGTCCTAAGTTTTCCTGCATACCCGGAAGTGCAAAACCGAGAACTGCGGATCTGTCGCCATCGTTTACAAGCTTACCGTTTGTGACCTTAATGTTCGTGAACTTCTCGTTATCCAGAACTGTTCCCGTCACCATAAGAAACGGAACGTACATTTCCATATCCTTGCCGTCAACCTTTACGGTACGCTTTTCATTATTTGTATAGTCAAAGCGGATCGTGACTTTGCCACTCTTGCCCTTTATCTCATCGGGAGTTACTGCCTTGCCGTCCAGAGTATATGTAATCTTCATATCAACGGGAAGTGCCTTATCAGTTGTGCCCTGGTAGTAGATATCGCTACCGTTGGCAGCCCATGTGTAGTTTTCACCGTTGTTTGTGAAGCTCTCGTTACCCTTGACGTTCTTTATATCTTTAAGTGAGGTTTCATCAGAAATTGATGCGCTCTGTGAGCCGTTCTTCAGCCAGTCGCTGACGATGACCTTCTTTGTTGTACCATCTGCGTTTGCAATGATATATACCGTTTCTTCCTTGCCGTCCGTATCAGAGCTGCTCTTTTCGCTGCTGCCGGTTTCCGTGCTGTCTGAAACCGATGACGATGTACTGCTATCGTTACCGCTCTGTGCGGCGAATGCAAGCAGACCCGAGGATGTGCCTATCATTGCGGCTGCAAGTACTATTGAAATTATCTTTATGATCTTTTTTCTTATCTCTTTCATGCTGTTGTCCTTTCTCAGTTCGTTTTCTTATCGGCTTCTCTTGCTTCCTTGAAGCCAAGGCTCGTGTGGATTATAATCTTATCGAAGAGCTTGAGCATAGCGGGTAATAACAGGATTACCGATACCATACTGATGATAGCGCCTCTTGCCATAAGAGCACACAGCGAGCTTATCATATCTACATTTGAATAAATACCTACACCGAATGTTGCGGCAAAAAATCCGAGCGCACTTACGATGATCGAAGGTATTGAAGATTTAAGAGCCGTGTAAACCGCTTCATTCTTGTCGTTACCCTTATTACGTTCCTTTTTATATCTTGTAGTCATCAGGATCGCATAGTCAACGGTAGCACCGAGCTGGATCGTACTGATACAGATAGGTGCGATGAATGCAAGCTCTGTACCTGTGTAACAAGGAATACCGAGGTTTACGAAGATTGCAAACTCGATTACCGCCACAAGTATCAGCGAGAGTGAAACCGACTTGAAGGTTACCAGAATGATAAGAAAGATTGCGGCTATCGAAATTACATCGACTACCTTGAAGTCCCTGTCGGTTACTTCGATAAGGTCCTTCGTACAGGGCGCTTCACCGATAAGCATTGCCGAGCTGTCATACTTCTTTATAATGTTGTTTATCTCTGTTACCTGATTATTGACTTCGTCTGTTGCCGTACCGTACTCACTGCCTACAAGCATAAGCTGATACTTATCACCCTTAAGCACTTCGGATATTGAATCGGGGATCATCTCTGAGGGAACAGCCGAGCCGATAAGTGAATCAAAGCCTACCGCAAGGTTTACACCGTCAACCTTTCCGACCTCGTCAAGCATCGCCTTTGCGTCCTTCTGCGACAGCTTTGAATCTGCGAGTATCATATGAACGTTCGACATTCCGAAATCGTCCTTCAGCTTTGTGTTGGCGATAACGAAGTCCATATCCTGAGGCATTGTCTGGCTCAGATCGTAATATTTCTGTGTATTGTTATAACCGTAAACCGCAGGTCCTATCAGCACTGCGAATACTATAAGGAATATCCATGAACGTTTTGTTATAAACCTTGCCACCTTGTCAAACTTCGGCATAAGCTGTTTGTGTCTTGTCTTTTCGATAGCCTTATCGAATACAAGGATAAGTGACGGAAGAATTGTTACGCAGCCGATAAGTCCGAAAACAACGCCTTTAGCCATTACTATACCAAGGTCCGCACCAAGCGTGAAGCTCATAAAGCACATTGAAAGGAAGCCGGCAATTGTTGTGATAGAAGAACTTGCTACAGAAATGATACTGTTTGAAATGGCGTGTGCCATCGCACGTTCCTTATCGCCGTCAAATCTTACCTTCTGCTCGTTATAGCTATGCCACAGAAATATTGAGTAGTCCATTGTAACACCAAGCTGTAAGATAGCAGAAAGTGCCTTCGTTATGTAGCTTATCTCGCCTAAGAAGTAGTTACTGCCCAGGTTGTAGAGAATTGCCATACCGATACTTGCGAGGAAGATGATCGGTATCAGGAACGAATCCATAAAGAGCATCATTACTACTACTGCAAGAACTACTGCGATAGCGACATATATCGGCTCTTCCTGCTCACAAAGGTTCTTGAGGTCTGTTACCATTGCGGACATACCGGAAACGAAGCACTGATTGTTCGTTACATCTCTTATCGTGTTGATAGCGTCCATTGTTTCGTCGGCTGATGTCGATGTATCGAAGAATACCGCCATCACTGTTGAATGATCGGTGTTGAATGCGTCTTTTATCTTATCGGGAAGAATATCCATAGGTATTGATATGTCTGCAATCGAATCATACCAAATCACCGAATCAACGTGATCTACCGCTTCAATTTTTTCTTTAAGAGCGGAAACATCTTTCGGTTCCATATCCTCCACAATTATCATACTGAATGCGCCCTTGCCGAAGTCATTCAGCAGAATGTCCTGACCCTGTATGGTTTCCATAGTATCGGGCAGGTAATTTAGCATATCATAATTTATTCTCGTTGCGATCATACCGAGTACCGAGGGTATCAGCAGTACGACCGCAACAATAAGAATGATCACTCTGTGCTTTGTTATCCATTTGCCTAGCTTAATCATCTTTGTCCTCCCTATCGCTTGTTTCTACATAAATTTTGTCATCGGCGTGTATTTCTTTTTTAATGGCCTTGACTGTGTAAGCGGCGATCCATATGTTGGATAAACCGTCTGCAAGCAATGTGATACCGAGCAGAACCGTAAGGGCTACCGCACTCTCAAAAGGATTTATGAGTAACAGTATTCCGACAGCACCCGTAACTATCGCACTGACAAGTATCAGCCACCAACCGTTTACGCCGAAACGCTTTGCATCGACAGCAGTCTGGATTTTCATTATGCCGTCTATCATAAAGTAAATACCCATTATAACAGGTACCAGAGCCATTACATTGCCCGGATGAAGTATTACGATCAAACCCAGCAGTATTGCTATGACACCGAATGCAAAGTCAAACTGGAACGCCAACCCGTAAGGGTCTGACGAAAAATAACCCGTGATTTTAACGATGCCGAATACTATAGCGGAAATACCGAGCATATAGCATACGGCAAGCATTGAGATCTCCGGGAAAATTATCAGTATAAGTCCGATGACCGCTATTGCGGCACAAGCAGAAATATAAGCTACTTTTGCACGTTTTATAAATCTCATGGTTTTCAGTCCTTTCTTTTTCTTTACAGCTATATTTTATCCCGTTTTCACTATTTCTACAACAGTCAACCGCGTGTCAATGTTCAAATTTCAGGCAATCGATAAAAATTGACTGTTTTTTGGGCAAACAAGCTTTTTTGCCTAAAACTTGAATTTTTAATAGAAATGTTGTATAATATGTACCGGAAAAAAGAAAACAGCTGAACTAAAGCTAAAACGGAGGTTATATGTCGGCACTTACCAAAAGAGCTATACAGGAATCTTTCAAAAAACTGCTGAGTACTCAGCCTTTAGATAAAATAACAGTCAAGAATATAACAGACGACTGTGGAGTAAACCGTAACACGTTTTACTATCATTACAGCGATATATATCAGCTCCTTGAAGAGATCTTCCTTACAGAAGCACAAAAGTCGGTAGATGAGATGGTGATCGGTCAGTCATGGGAGGAAGGGCTAAAGACAGGGCTTTGTTTTGTCAAGGAAAACAAGAAGCTTGTCTACCACGTTTACAATTCACTGCACCGTGAAACGATTGAGCGTTATCTTTACAGTGTTTCACTGGATTTCGCGAATAAGTTCATCGGAAATGCATCAAAGCAACTTGAACTTAATGTATCGGATGAGGATAAAAATTTTATAGCATCATTCTACAAATACGGTATAGTGGGGATAGTGCTTGATTGGCTTGAGGGAGGAATGAAGAGCGACCCCGATGAGCTTATCACGAAGATGTCTACCTTACTGACGGGAACGCTTAAGACAGTTCTTGAAAACGCAAGTAAAAAATAATACATAAAGTCGGTTGCTTATCCTCTGCAATCGGCTTTTTATGCATGTCGGAACTGTTTATCCGTCTTGACTTTTTTTCTGTTTTATAGTATGATTATTCTGATAAATTCGGATCAAAGGCGGAACATAATGGACATAAAAATAACACCGACAAAGCTCGGAGGTAAGCTTATCGTACCGCCGTCAAAAAGCATTTCGCACAGAATGCTTATATGCGCGGCTTTATGCGACGGTATGACTCATATAGATAACCTGCTTGAATGTATGGACTCACACGCTACTATAAATGCGCTGACCGCACTCGGAGCGGAAATAAAAGGCAAAAACGGAAGCTATGATGTAAAAGGAATAGTAAATCCGAAAAAAACAGCAGCTGTAGACTGCTTTGAAAGCGGTTCAACACTGAGATTTATGATCCCGATATTCTCTGCGTTTGGTTGCGAGGCTGAGTTTACAGGCAGAGGAAAATTACCGGAAAGACCGATAACACCTATTATTAAGCCGATGATCGACAACGGAGCGACATTTGAAACGCTCACCATGTCTTATAAGGTAAAAGGTAAGCTTCACGGCGGAAAATATTATATTGACGGCAGTGTATCATCGCAGTTTATAACAGGGCTTTTATTTGCGCTTTCTGTACTGAAAGAAGACAGCGAGATAATTCTTACCACAAGGCTTGAA
>ULVD01067920.1_pt1 | contig 27932 bp, 37 predicted proteins | sample 1959101 | NCBI WGS metagenome assembly ULVD01 (sample SAMEA4835777, study PRJEB28245) | human gut metagenome | biome: gut microbiome; material: fecal sample | place: Denmark | collected 2008
CTTTTCAAGACCTTCATCCAGCACCTTGTTCAGAGCGTTGACGGCTGTGCGTACCGCCGCCATAAAATCGTCCCATGCGAAGTTGCCGCCCTTAACGAATTCCGCAAGGTTGATCGCGCCAAGAAGGCAGGACCCACCAGCGGGAAGCGGTTCTTCCGCGCAGGGATTCACACCAGCATACTCGAATTCCGGATCGTTGCTGAGAAGATTCCAGTTTGCAATGCGGTCCCAGTACAAAATTCCGGGTTCCGCATAATCCCAGTTGTTCTTGCAAAGCAAGTCGAAAATATCTCTGGCTTTTACTGTGCGCTTGATCTCTTCGCCCGTAGCATCACGCCGGAAGGAAAGCTCCCAATCCTCGTCGTTGCGGACGGCGACCATAAATTTATCTGTGACTCTGACGGAGATGTTGGCAGAAGTCACCTTGCCGAGATCGGACTTCACGGTGATAAATTTTTCAAGATCTGGATGCGTGCAGCTGATGCTGATCATCAATGCTCCCCTGCGCCCATTCTGTCCGATCTGCTCTGTAACCTGGCTGAATGTGTCCATAAAGGAGACCGCGCCAGAGGTGGATTTTGCCTGATTATTTACCTTCGCTCCAGCCGGAGCGAGCTTGCTGATGTCGATTCCGCAGCCGCCGCCAAAACTATAGGTTCGGGCGAGTTTTTTGGCTGTGTCGTAAATGGATTCGATATTATCTTCCGGCGGAGCAATGACATAACAGTTCGAATATGTGACCTTCTCCCCGGTGACACCGCGGTTGCTGAGGATACGCCCGCCGAAGAGAAACTTTCTCTCCAGAATAAGCTTTGCGGTATCAGGGTCTCCCCCGCTGACACGGTTGACCCATGCGTCAAATGACTCATTGCCTCGCTGATACTTTTTCTTCCAGATGTCGATGCCGAGTTGGTTATCGGCTCCAAGCCATTGTTCAATCGTCAATATGCATCACTCCTGTTCGATAAGATACTGATAGAGGGCGTCGGCTGTACGGGTAGAATCCACATTGGTCAGGTAGAGATCCGCGTCCTTGATTGGAAAAATCTTCGCATCGAGCTGGATACGCTGCTCAACGGCACAGTGTCCGTCGCCGCGGATCAGCATACGCTCACGGCGCTTCTCTTCGTCCACGATTAGTTCAGCGACCACGACCTTCTTGGAGCCGTGATATGCCTGGCGGAAAAAATCAACGCCTGCCGGGTCGATCACATAAACATCATGCGTCTCGGCCTGCGCCGCCGTCGCGCAATAACGATTGCCGTTGTAATTCGTATAGCCGACGAGATCCGTAAGCTGGTCAAACTCCTCGTCCGTCACAAAGGTGTGACCTCCCTCCCCGCAATAACGGGGAGGTCTGGTCGTATAGGAGTCGATCTGCTTCAGCCCATATTTCCGGCATAATTTGTTTGCCACAGTGGTTTTGCCGGAGCCTGATGCTCCGACCAAAAGCAAAATTGTTTTCACGATTTCCTCCTTAGTCCAAAAGATCTGCCATTGCAGCAGTCTCGCTGCGCTCCGTTTTCTGGAGCTTGACGTACCCGAATCTCGGATGTCCCTGAAGCTTGTCGATCGCAATCTTGAGGCCGCTGTTCTGGCGGAAAACCTCTGCATCGGTCTGCTTGAAATCGCCGTTCAGCCAGAGAGACGAGCCTTCGCCAACACGTCCGATCAGGAGCTGAATATGTTCCCTCGTCATGTTCTCCGCCTCAGAGCAGAGGATGATCGAATTCCTGAAATCGCGGCCGCGGATGAAGCCAAGGTGGACGACCTCGATGGCGCGCTTATCCATCCACATCTGGAGGCTTTCCACGCCGCCGAGGTGATCGCACAGAGGCATTGCAAACGGGAGCATCTTCTCATTGTAAGTTCCCGGAAGATGGCCGATCGGGTTGGAATTCTTGACCTCGACATTGTTGCGGACATACACGATCTTTTCGTATTTGCCGCGCTCGATCATATCAATTGCCGCCGCAGACATCAGAAAATCCTTGCCCGCTCCGAAACGGCCCGTAATCACCTTGATGGTCACATCCGGGTTATACAGCATGTCGATCGCAAGAAGCTGCTGCGGATTGCGCGGCTTGACCGTGCCGCAGAACTTGCCGTTGATCTTCTTGTACGCCACACGGACAAACGCGGAGCCGTCCCAGCGGAAATGATCGACGATATCCTTGCCGTCGGTCAGCAGGAGATATTCATTCGTCAAAACCCCGAGCGGATTGGCGCTCGGTTCTTCATAAATGCTCGGGATCTCCGTGATGTTCGCAATGCGGTATCCAAGATATTCGTCCATAACACACCTCACACAACTGTGTCGATATCACAGTCTACGCCGATGATCTGGTCGATGAAACCTTTCTCCTTGGCCTCGTCGGCAAAGAGATACCATTCCACGCGCTGCTTCTTGTCGTATTCCTTGGAGGTCAGCGTGCTGTGGTCGAGTATGTATTGCTTCACGCGGGCTTCCACGCGGCGGTTGAAATCTGCCTGATCCTGCGCCTTGGAGCCGGAGGTCCAGATGAAATTCGAGCCGTCGTGCATCAGGAAGGTCGCATTCGGCATTGCAAACCGCTTCTTCCCGGCAAGCCCAATCAAAAAGCCCATCGAATACCAATAGCCGGTATTGATCGTATAGACCGGAGTCTTGCTCGTCTGAATGGCGTCGATCAGCGCGAAACCTGCGTCCACGCTGCCGCCGTTAGAGGCGACATACAGGAGAATCGGCTTACGCTCCTCGACGGGGAGGTCTGCGTCCTCGCGGTTGTACTGGTAAATGTTGTGGATCGCGCCGCTGACCGTCTCAATGTCAATCTCGTCATGCAGCCAGATCTTGCGCTGCTGCATGTCCTTGACCATCATGACTTCCTCAAGGGAAGAACGGTCGGTTACAAGCAATGCTTCATACTCTGCGTCGATGTCGAAATAGCCTCTTGTGTTTTTCATGCGTACCTCGCTTTCTTTCGGTCACATTTTGACCTGCATCAAAAAATCCTTCGTGATCAGCGGCTGGAACTCCGTGAGCTGCGCGACCTGCGCCTCGGCGCAAAGCTTCACCTCCGGGTTTGCGGTGCCATGCGCACCGCGCTGCTTGATGACATGCGCGTAATTCGCAAGGTCACACTTAAAGATGAAGTTGCTCGGGATACACAGGCGATAAAGCCCGCGAAGAACATCCTTGTTGTCCTTCATTTCTTCCAGAACGTAGCCGTTGGGCGTCCAGACATACTGCTGCCCTTCATAGAAAAGCCGCGCCGGCATTTTCATGTCGAGCGCGGTGAGAGCGACCTCCGTCGGGACGATCTTGCCCTTGTAGTAATCAGAAAGCTCAACGCCGAATGTGGACAATCTGGTCGAGCTTCGAATGATGCGGTTGTTGTAGCGTTTAGCGTGGCTGTCCCAATCGTCCATCCCCGCACGGTGCAAACCTTCGACGGTGAACGACAGGTCGATGAACTCCAGCATGGTGGTGTGGTTGACGCCCCATTTCAGAAGCTTCGTCATCCAGTCGTTGTATTCCCGGAAGGCTGCCGCTGTTTCCTCATCAAATGGATTCATATGTCCGTGGCGGTCCATAACAAAATCGCACACCTCCCGGATGTGCGATTCCATTTCTCTTGTCCACGAACGCTTGCTGAAATACATGGTGGTGATGGCATCTGCGATGCCGGTCACTTCATTGAGATAAACCTTCAAATTATTCCTCCTGCATGGCAGTAATTTTTCTGGCAAATACTTCCGGCATCAGCCCGCTGCGCACTGCGGCTCTCGTAGGAATCACCACATCTGCATCGTCTGGCTGGATGTTTCCCCCGTACAGATAGGCGATATACTGCCCGAAGGCGTCAGCAACAAAGGAACGTCCGACGCCTCGCCCAGAGCTTACACTGAGTCCATCGCAAAAAGCCTTCAGCATTACTTCCTGATACGGAAAAAGCTGGATGCCGAGCTTGTCTTTAATGAACTGCGAAGCTTCATCATAGTTCACTTTCATATGGAAGCCTCTCAGGAATAGCGAACTTTTCTGGTGACGCGGACGATCACCGGCTTGCGCGGCTCTTTCTCGGTTTCCTCCGGAGTGCCCTCGCAGTCGCAGTGCTCACGCTCGCAGGTGTCACAGCGGCATTCCTCTTCGCATTCGTCTTCCTCGTCGGCCATATATGCGAAAACCGAGAAGATATCCTCGACGGCGGCGTTCAGCTCTTCGACGTTTTTCTGAAGGGCGCGGATCTGCTTGCGCATGACGCGGATCTGGGCGGCGTTATCCGTCTCAGTCTCGCGTCTGTATGTATGCTCTCTTACCATAAAAATCCTCCTCAATAGATATGTGTGTAGGAATCCAACTGGAAATACGGTCCGTCCTTTGCGTAATGCTTACACAAAATCAGGTCGTTTTTCTGAATCGGATCTTTATCAAAAACACGGTTGAAAACCGTGAATCTGGACTCTTTGCCGCTTCCGAGCGACTGTGTGATGATACTGTAGCCAAACTGCCTGTTGTCGCTCTTGCGGCAGACGGGGTAGACTTCCTTGACGAAAAGCTTTGGGCGGTCCTCTTCCCTACCAGTCGCAAGGAATACGAAACCGAGATACTCGTTTTGATAAGCGGCCTGCATCTTCGCCGAAAAATCCTGAATATCACACCGCTTCATATGATCCTCGATGGAATTCAGAATGCCGTCGATATCCAGAATCGTGAACTGCTTAAGCTCCACACCCTTCGCGTTTCGGTCGCTAGAATATTTTTGAATGACTTCATACAGAAAATCAGAGCTGTCGAGCTTATCCTTCTTGATCTTGCTTCTTGCGCCGAACTTGAAAAGCTCCAGAAAGTCAAAAACCCTGAGAAGCTGCTTGGCGTTGCCATACTCGGAGAAAAAGTTGAGCTGTATTAAAATTCTTATTTTAGATTTGTCAAGACCGGCTTCAACCATCTGTTTTGCCAGCATCCAGAAGTATGGTTCGGCGGAATCCCGGAATTGATAGACCACATCGGCACATGCGGCGTTGCAATCGCGGATCAGCGGGATCGCATACAAGATCCTGCCGTCCTTTACACTGCATTTTCTATGGTCGTCACGGAAGGAAAACGGTGCCAGCCGCACCTTATGCCTCGACACATCTGCCATGATCTCCGCCGCATTCTCCTTGACAAAATCACTTGCGCCAAGATAGGAATTGCACAGGCCGGCAAAAAACTCGGCTGGATAATACGCCTTTTGCTTGGCGGTCATGTAAGCAATGATCGCATACGCTGAGCTGTGCGCCTTGTTGAACGAATACTTTGCAAAATCCAGCATGTCCGCCCACAGCTGATCGAACTGCTCCTGTGACCAGCCTCTGGCCTTCAGCTTTTCTTCAAGCTCCGGCTTGATCTCCGCCAAAAGCTTTGGATTCTTTTTGCCGGTCGCCTTTCGGAGAAGATCCGGATTGTGAAGCCCGGCCATTCTGCCGATCTCGATCAGCTGCTCCTGAAAAACGATGATGCCATATGTATTTTTCAGGATCGGTTCCAAGTCTGGATGCAGATATTCAAAGGTCTCTTCGCCCTTTTTGCGGCGGCAGTAGTTGTCGATATACTGCATGCTGCCTGGACGGAATAATGCGTTGGCGACCGATAAATCTTCAATACCGCTGACATTCATTTTCTTGAGCGTCTGCTTCATACCAGGCGACGCCATCTGGAAGATACCGAGCGTATCGCCATTGCGGAAGATGTCCAAAACCTTCGGGTCGGTATAGCGCTGGCGCGGGTCAAGGAAGGCCATGTCCTGATTAGACATTTCCAGCGTGTCATACTCCTGATCGAGCGTTCGAAGACCGAGCAGGTCAATCTTGACCAACCCAACATCTTCAACGGCATGCATGTCTCCCTGTAAAAAACGGACGCCATCGTCGTCATAACAAGACGGCAGGAAGTAGTCGAGCTCGCGCGTGGAGATGATCTTTCCGCAGGCATGGAGGCCGAAGGACTTCGGCAGACCATTGAGCTTCCGGACATACTCAAAAAGCTCGGGGTATTTCTCTGTGTATTTGATGGCCGCTTTTGCGGAGCTGCTGACCGGGATAGCCCCGGAGATCATTTGGTCGATTTCGTCGATCTCGAAGTTCTCAAACGATTTTGCGATCGCGTCTGCGGTGCTAAGGTCGATCTCAAGAACCTTGCACAGATCGCGGATAGAACCTTTCGTTTTGTTGGTCCCGAACTTTCCGATGCTCGCAACCTTGTCCGCCCCGTATGTGTTATACAAGAACATCAGGACGTCCTTACAGGACTCGCCGGAGAAGTCCAAGTCGATATCCGGGATCTTCAATTCCTTGGCAGTGATCTCACCGGAAGCAAGCCTGTCAAGGGCGCCGACATCAATAAACCTCTCGAAGTACAGGCCGTGCTCGATCGGGTCGATGTTAGTGATATTGGTGAGATAATTGATCAGGCTCCCGCCGCCGCTGCCTCTCGCAATGCCGCGTCGCTTGCCGACGTTCGCGTAGCTGTATACAAGCAGGATGTAATCGACAAACCCCATTTTAACCAATGCGTTCAGCTCATAGTGATAACGGTCGATATACTTTTCGATCTGCTCACTGGTCAGCTGGTATTCCTCTACGCCGATCTCTTCGCCGTCTTCGTCCAGAACAGAACGGTGCAGCATTCTGGACGCATCTACGATCGTATGCGTGTCAAGGTCGATATTCAGCTTGGATGCAAACCCGCGTTTGCACAAAACCTCCAGCCACTCGGCGTTGGAATGATACTCCGGTGGCGTCTGAACTCTGGGCATGATCGGCGCGGACAACGGTATCTCCGCCTGACATTTTGCCGCAACCAGCTCTGTATTTTGGATTAGAGAGTCAACCACTTCCGGTGAAAGATACGGAAGATTTCTCCGAACATCTTGTTCGCTTTGCAGATAGCAATCCATATATGCTTCTCCGTCCTCCTTGTAAGAGCCATTGAAAGCATATTTGTTTTGATATTTCCGATCCTCCAGACGCGCATAGTGCGCATCCGTGGTCACGACACACGGGATATGAAGCTGATCGGCGATTTGAAGAATCTGCGAATTGACAACGATCTGATCCGCGTCCATGTGTGACTGGACCTCCAGATAATAATCCTCGCCCATAAGCGTCTGATATTTCCGGGCGATCTCCACCGCATGATCGTAGTCGCCACTCAGGATTGCCTTGCTGACTTCGCCCGCAAGACAGGCGCTCATAATGATCAGCCCGTCCTTGTGCTGCGACAAAAGCTCGAAGTCAATTCTTGGTTTGAAGTATTTACGGCTCGGATGCTCCGACATGGAGATCAGTGTATTCAGATTGACGCGGCCAGTTTCATTTTTACACAACGCAATCAGATGACAATATTTGTTGTTCTTATCCCTGACCGACGTATCGTCGCAGATGTAAAATTCACAGCCGTGAATATAGCGGATGCCACTGGCTTTCAGGGTCTGATAAAGCGTGACGCCGCCGAGAGAACCTCCGTGATCTGTGATTGCAACGGCGTTTTGCCCGATCTCCTGAAGTCTTTCGACAAAATCCTCCGGGCGAATGATGCTGTCGCGCAGAGAGAACATCGAGTGTGTATGTAGATTTACCATTCTGCCGCGTCACCTCAATTCAATTGGATTCGTTTATGATAAAGTGTTTCCCAGATCTCCTTGCCGCGATCGACGGGTGCTTCTTTGTCGGCAAGCAGGCCGTCGCGGTTGATGACTGCTTCGACAGGCACATATCTGCAAAGACGCAGGATGTTTTTATCTGCGCAAACCTTCACGTCGGAATCCAGCGCAAACACGCACGGCCGGCCGAGCCTCACCAGAAGCCGAAACTGGTTTTCGTTCAGGTGGGAGGTGCAGAGCGCGCCGCAATCGCCGTATTTCTGGCGGTCATAATACACCGCCTTCATGCAGCTCTTGGCGCCCTCGAACAAAATCACCGGCTTGGTCTGCGGACGGGACTGCCCCCAGAAGCGGTCAAAACCATAGATCACATCCAGAGAGTTGATGGACTGGAAATAGGTATACTTCCGAAGCCCCTTGCGCTTGAAGTCCGGGTCGGTCGTTCTGCCGCAGATGCTGATGATATTCCCCTGCAGATCACGGATCGGAAACACGATTCTCTGGCTGAACGGATCATAGCGAACACCGAACTCGCGCAAAATCTTCAGCGGGATCCCCTCACTGACCCAGAGCTGAAGCGCCTGTTCGTTCCATTCATAACGGTCCATATAATCAGCCGGAAGCGGCTTCGCGGTACAGGACCGAAGCGTTGTGGGCTTCGCCCGATACCGTCGGGAAACCGCAGTTGCGGAAAGAGCCCGCGCTCTCGGCGCGGGCTCGGAGTCTACGATATTACCAAACTTTTTGATATCGGCGATGGCTTCATGGAAGCTGAAATGGCGAAAATCCATGACAAAATTCAGAAGGTCTCCATGCTTGCCGGAGGAAAAGTCATAATAAACCCCCGGATGCTCGTCGTCGCCGGGACGGATGGAAAACGATGGCGTTCTTTCCGATGGATTGAAAAGGGATGTCAGCCAATACTCGCCGTCACGAAAAACCATGTCGTCGGCGTACTGCGCGATGTATTTTTCGATCGGGACTTGCAGAAGAATGTCTCGAACTTCCATATTGTCACGTCCTTTCAGTATGGCTTTACAATTTGATGCTGTTTTGCCTCGGTGTACAAAACCCTGTCGCCGATGAAGCGCAGGTCTATGTATTCATCGTCGCGCATCTGGTCGCCGTTGCGGTTGAACTTGACGATGAGCTTCTTGTTGCCGCAGTCGTAGCCGTCGGCCTCCATTTCCTCCGGCGTTTTATCCAGAAGGAGGACGATGGTCGAGGCGTTGCGGGCGATCTTCGCGGAATCGGCGATCTTGCCGGATGAGGTTGCCTGACAGGCGCCGATCGCCGCGATATTGAGATCGCCGGCGATCTTGTTTTTGACCAAATCTACCAGCGCGCCGAGCTTCGCATAGTTCGCATAAGCATCGGATTCATCGCTGGCGGATTTGAAATAATCTATGATGACCACTTGGAGGCCGCCCTGCGTATGCATGACGCGCTTGACTGTGGTGTAAATGGTTGTTGGATCAAACATCGGGATGTACTTATGCGTAAACCTCTGAGTCTTGATCCATTCGATGGCCTGGCGGATGCGCTGAGCTTCCTCCGGTGTGTATTCGCCGGACTTCACACGGCGGAACTCAATGCCCGTCAGGTGCGAGATCAGGCGGCAGGTGAACATTCTGGAGCTCAGCTCAGAGTCGATATACAAGACCGACAAGCCCTTATGCAGAAGATCGACCGCTTCATTGAGAAGCAGCATACTCTTGCCGGCTTTCTGCTCGGCGGCAAAAACCACCAGCTCACCCGGCTCGATGGTCACATACTGGTTGAGGCTCGGGAATTTGAACGGATAGCCCGAGATCCCGGAACCCTGATGCGCCTCGATCTCACCCCAAAGATCGTCAACCACGTCCTTGAACTGGGGTGTTTCAGCGACTGTGGAGTAGTTCATCATGACTTCATCGAGCGATTGATAGATCTTCTGCTCGATTTCCTTTTCGGAGGCGTCGAAGCACATCTCCTGACAGGAAACCAGACGGTTATAGGTATCGCGCCGGAAGGCACAATCCATCACGCAGTCCACCATGACGCCGTAATCTCCCGGCTCTTCCTTGGCAATCAGCTTGCCGACATCGGTCAGCTCCTGAAGTCTGTCAACCGTGAGGGATTCCGTGCGTTCACGCATGGCTGCGTTGCTGTTGAGAATGTTGGTGATCGAAAAAGCATCGACCTTTGTGGCGCCGCGCTTGGCAAGCGTGCTGACCGCCCAGTAGATCGATGCGTTGTCGATATCGGTAAACATGTTCGGCGTGAGGCTTTCGCTGAGGAAAACCAGCTCCGGCTTCTGGATGATGGACGCAATAACACCTGCCTCGGCAGTGATGTTCCGAATATCCTGGACGTTTCTCATTTGCCACGACCTTTCTTCAGCTTACTGCGCAGACAGTCGAATCGAACGTTGCAAAGCCACGAGCAGAAAAAATCCGCGTACTTGTAGTCGCGGAGCTTTTTCCCCTTCCTGGCATATTCGATTTTGATCTTATCCAAAAACTTTTCATCCTTATAGATCGCGCGGATGGTATCCAGCATCCACCAGAACGCTTTGTCGTAATCCTCCGGGACGAATGGAATCTCCACCGTCTGGCCGGCGCGGAACATGTTGAAAACCAACAGCTTCGGCCATACCTGATAGGTATCGAAAATATACTTGGAATACAGATACATCTGAATGGCGTAATGCTCCTGCTCGGCAGCATCCTTGAACATCGCCTTGGACTTGTGGTCCTCAATGATGATCCCGCCGTCGCGCTTATCCCGAAGGATCAGGTCGATGTAGCCGAGGAATGGATAGCCTCCGAACTCCGTCTGGAATTTCTGTTCCACGCCCAAAACCTCCAGATACTCCGGAAGATTCTGGATATTGGAGAAGTAATTCTCGCCGGATTCGCGGTAGGATTCGTTGAGATCCTTGTACGCATTTGGAGGAAACCTTTCAGTGACATATTCGTCATATTTATCTCTGTATTCATCCAGAAGCTCGAACACGAAAAGCTCACCCTTGAAAAACCGTTCCAGGCAGTGGTGGCAGAGACTGCCCCACTGCGCAAAAGCGTTCTGGACCTGCGGCTCATAGTGATCGAGATACTGTTTCTTGAACATCTTTGGACAGGCATGGTATGTGTTGAGTCTGGAAAAACTCCAGACCATCTTGTCGAGCTGCTCTTTATATTGCGATATAAGCAGCACCTCCCATCAAGAAGTCCGGATCAATACGGCATATCTTCGCTGCCGCCGCCATCTACAGGGTTGCTCTGAACCTCGCCGCCCTCCTTGGAGGTGACGTCGCTGATGGAGAAAATGCGGAATTCCATAAAGGAACGGAGCTTGCCGTCCGGCATTTTCTTCGACAGGTTGGAAACCTTGCCGTTCACGATCTTGAAGCGGTCGCCCGCCTGCATATGCTTGAACTGCTCGGCAAGATCACCCCAAACGCGCGGGAACCATGTGCTGTTGACATAATTCCCTTCCTTGTCCTTCTCGGAGGTCGTGATGCGGAGGTCGGCATAATTGTCGCCCGCAGTCACGTTCCAAAGCTTTGCCCACTGATCCTTGAAAAACACACTCATTTTGAAACCTTCTCCTTTTTCAGCTGTTCCAGCGCGGCGATGATCTGCTCGCACACGCCGCTTGATGTGATGGCGTTGGAATTCGGGCTGCCGTTGTTGAATTCCGCGATGGTCTTTTCGACAGCCGTGCGGTCAACGCCCTCTTTGATCTTCTTTCGGGCAAGCTGCGCGACCTTTGCCTTGGATTCCTTCAGGTCTTCGCTGATATCCTCGCCGGCGTAGATGTACAGGCCGACACCATGACGTGCGGCAGCTTTGGTCAGGCTTCTCTGGATCGCCTTGTTGACATCCATCGAAGTGACATTTTCCAGCGTCAGGGACTTGTTGCTGAGGTTCATGACGGGCAGTCGCTCGACGTGCTCCAGCTGCGTGCCGTCGTCAAAAACCACCGTGACGCCGGTCTTGACCCAGCAGGTCTTGCCGTCGGTGAAGTAGCACCAGCCGTCCGGATTTTCATAAACGGTATAAAAAGACCGCGGGAATCGCTTCTTGATCTCAGACCACGCGATCGCCCACGGCAGATACGTCATACCGTTTTTGGTTGCTGTCTGCCCGGTAAAATCCAGGGCATTCAGCTCTGTGAAATAGTTTCTTTCCAATATGTATCCTCCTTTAGGTCCTCTGGAAATATGAGTATATAAACAGCGACGGGATGATCCTCGCCGAAGTCTAACTCCTGAATGCTGCTCGGGCGCGGGAAGGGTTCGCCGGTCTTTTGAAGGCCGCGAAGCATCGTGGAGATGTAAACCTTCGCATAATCCATCGCGCCGCTGAGGTCAAAAAATTCCGGCATGGGCATATCCGGCTCCGGAAAATCCGGAAAGCGGATCTGATACAGGCCGTTCTCCTGCCGGACTGCCAGAATGGGATAGGAAATTGTCATAAAAACCTCCGGTCACACCGTCTTTTCATCGTAAAAGCTTGCGAGGCAGTCTGCGACATGCAGCGCATAGGCAAGCGGGTACTTCTGGTAGACGTCTTGCAGGGAATAATCTGTCGTCGGGCGGTCATGGGCGCCCATATGGCAGGCGATTGCCGCGACCTCTTCGTCTGTCAGCTTCATGTGGCGCTGGATGAGGAAAACACTGGCCGGGCCGTGGTATCCGAATGGAAGCGTGTCTACGAATTTGTAGAACGGCTTCTGCACCCAGCCGGCTTCCGTCTTGACGTTGCGAAGCTCGACCTTATACTTGCCGATCTTGCACAGGTCGTGCAGCAGAGAAACGATAGCGATCGTTTCGTCGCTGACATCCGAAAGGCCGAAAACCTCCCGCAGATTGCACAAGCGGCTATAGACGTTGACGCTGTGCTCGATCAGACCGCCCGCGTAATTCCCATGAAATTTCGTGGAGGACGGGTCGGTGTCGAACGTCGAAGCCTCCAGCCACTGGCGAAGCTCCTCGCTGCCGGGACGGGTGATATATGTCTCATACAGCAAATAAAATCTGTTTTTGAAGTCCATTTACTGTTCACCTCCTTGATCATAAATGTATTTATCTTCCAAAAGCAGCGGTGATTTTCCGGAGCCAAGCCTCTTATAGGAATCTCCGTCTGCCTTGTAGATATAAAACGGGCCGTGCGTATCCTTCTTGGTCGTGATGAAATACAACAAAAGACCGTCGGAATCATATCCGGCGGTCCATACGCGCTCGCCTTTTGGCGGCTTGATCTTATCCATTGAAAAGCTCCTTTAAGACACGCGGTGTATAAACCTGCGTATCAATGTCGTGCATGGTCTTTTGAAGCCTGCCGCTGGCAGTCTCAACGGCGCCGGTCTCGACAACGGCGCTTACGCGGCGCAGCTCGTCCTTCAAAAACCTTCGGTTGATGCGGCAGGCACGGATCATGCGATAGAGCCGGTAGCCCTTGGCGGCATCGAATTTGAAAAACTCGCAGGCGTGCTCGCAGTCGCAAAGCTCCGATTCGACACGGACAAGTGCATCCTGAAGCTCCGCGCGATAGGCGAAAATATCGCTGTAGATCTGCTGAAGCGTATCGGAAACCTCCGGCCAGGACACAACGTGCCGCAAAGAGCCTCGAACGCTGGCCTCCATATCGGAGCATCGGACCGCCTGCTCGGGGTCTGGTTTGGCAGCTTCCCGCGGAAGCTCAACAACCTGCCAATCCGGACGCTGGCTTTTGGGGTAGCAATGCATCAGGACGTTGTAAGCCTTGCCGGAATCTTCGAAGCTCTCGGCCTTGCGGACGTTGCTGGTCGCGGAAAGCCTGTGGTTCAGGTCGTAGCACATATAGGAGCCGCTGCGGGTATTTTGGATCACATAGGGCAACTCATGAATCACCTCCCGATATAAAAAATCGGACGATGAAAAATCACCGTCCGTAAAAAGTCTGCAGCCATTGCAGATATTCTCTTTTGAAAATAAGCTGGCGTTCCCGTTCGCCCGGCTTCCACTTCGACGCACCGTCGGTCAGCGCCATGTAAAGCTGATAGCCGCTGCCGTCAAAGTCGATCTCCTTCTTCTCTGGGTCCGCGGTCTCCGCAAAAACCCTGTAAAAGATACCGGAGGTCTGCGCGGCATAGTACGTCGGGATGTTCAGCTCCCGCTCCGTATAATACGCCTGAAGGTCCTTGGGACGCAAAACCTTGCTGCGCATACTGCGAAAGAGAAAGTCATTATCCGCGCGTTTGCGGAACTGCGGCTTTCCATCCGCGTTATAAAACGAGGAACGCATTTTTGTCTCGCAAACACATTTGCGAAGGGCATCCTGCCCCAGCCATTCGATGCGGTAATATTTCTGGCCGCTGCGGATGGTCGCTGTCTCGATGCTGATGTCGCTCGTCAAAATCTCCGGGAGCTCCTTTTCCGGGATGCCGGCAAATGCGCACCAGCAGTAAAGCCTCAGAAGCGTATCCACACTCATTTCGGATTCATCCGAAAGCGACTGATCGAGGCTCCTTTGCAGGTCGCCCGGAGAGCTGACCATAAAGGACGCAGTACGGCAGATATCCGCCGGCTTGATGCGAAGCGCGCTGAGCGTCGTGGAAAACCCATGCTCCTGACACCATGCCTGGTATTTTCGGAAAAATCTCAGCCGGACCGCCGCTGCGCTGAGCTTCGTCAGGCGAAACTTACGAAGGGCTGTGGTGAGCTGCTCGGCGGAAAACTCCGCAATATCTATCTCTGCTTGCAGCTCATTCGGCGCGACCGCCTGAAAAACCGCGCGGCTGGCGGAATCGCGCTGCTCGGATGTGGAAATTGTGCGAAGAAACTGCTCTTTTCTCTCTTCGTTGTACATGGACAAAACCTCGGGGAGTTGATATGTATATTATATCCTGTACAACTTCTGCGGTCAACAGGGTCCAAACAGCTTCTTTTCTTCGTCGGTCAGGAGGACGATATCGGACAGGTAGTCAAGCTCTTCTCCGTATCGCACCGAATAGTCCAATTCCGCGCCGATCACCGCGTCGCCGGTATCCTCAAAAACCTCGATCGACAAATCGTGCGCGGCAACATAGAAATGATCTTGAAATGCTTGCAGGATACCCTCATGATGCACATAGAGCGTATCGCCATCCAATACTGTGTTCTGCCGGTTCAACAAAAATTCTTTATTCGACCACCGAAACTTCATTCCCAAATTCCCTCTCTTACGGAGGCGGTTTCATTCCCTCCAGCTTCTCTCTGGCGATCTCCGCCGCCAAAACCTCGATCTCAGACAGATCCTTCTTGGCGACAAAGCGCTCTGTGATCTGGCCGCTGTGACAGCGCATGCACTGATGCAGGCGTTTCCTGGAAAGCTCCAGATACACATAGCCGCATTGGTCGCAGTAGTAATAATGTGACACGAACGAACGAATTCCTTTCAGGCTGACCATATTGTACCATTTATACTGTCCGATAAATCGGACTAATTCGCACAAATGTTCTATTTTATTATTTTAGTTTTGCGAGTTCAAGGATGCGCTGCATCTCGACCGGCGTATAATCCCAGCGCTCGACACAGACACAGGCAGTGTTTTTCGTGATCGTCTGGTACATTTCCGTGCTGTGGACGTGGCCGTAAAGGTAGAAGTACGGCGTGGCGGGATTGAAATACGAAGGCGGCTCGTGCGACAGGACGAGAAATTCATCCAGAATGATCGGGTATTTGGAAACCTCGTCGAAACCGCAGTCCATCCATCTCTGGACGGTGCGCCCGCGGTCATGGTTGCCCATAACGAGGATCTTGCGCCCGTTGAGCTGCGTGACGTATTCCCTGAGCTTCTCCATTTTGTAAAAGCCTACGTCCCCGAGGACAAAAACCTTGTCCTGCTTGGAGACCGTCTGATTCCAGTTGCGGATCAATGCCGCGTCCATCTGTTCGATGCTCTGGAACGGGCGGTTTTCGTAGACGATGACGTTGCTGTGGCCGAAATGCAGGTCTGCGGTGACAAATACTTTTTGCATGATCCCTCCTTACGATGCGGCCATCTGCACGGAATTCAGGCTGACGCTCGCGCGCCATGCGTCCAAAACCTCGGATTGAGAGAGGTAGGAAATCACCGAGGTGGCAAGAATGCTGGCTCGCGCAATGCGCTTCATGTCGGCTTCGCTGAGTGTTGTTATGTAAAACCCGAGCTTGTCCTTGGAAAGACGCTCCGGACCCTCACACAGCGCAACACTGTCTTTGCGGAGACCGTACCTGCTCGCCCGAATCAGAACGTGCGACGGCATATTCAACTTTTTGATAGAAGAAGTCAGCGGAATTGCAATGATATTTGGGCTTTTTTCATTTCCTACATTATTTTGGAATACGATTCCCGGTCGGAAGCCGCTCTGTTCATGTGCGCTTCCACTGAACTTCATCATGTAAATTTCGCCAATTTTTGGATTTCTTGTGTTCAATACCACTGCCCACCTTTATTATATTATGTATTATGTCAATTGTACAGTGGGCTTGCTCCATTTTATTGGAGAAATTCTATAAAACTGTTATCTCTGTATTTTTGCACCGGAGCAAGATAATTATGGAATGTTCCGCTCCAGAAAATATCTCCGCGCTGCGCTTCGCCGCGATAAATCGTCAGCGACAGTGCATCGACACCACTGATATATGGCATCTTATGCTCCAGATAAAAGACAAGATCCGATGCTTCGGTCTTGGTCATTTTCGCCTGCAAATAGATGCCGAGCTGCCCACTTGGTTCAAGCGATCGCTCAAAGGTTTCTTTCTCTCGTTTGCAGAAAACCTTCGGGCGAAGGGTATAATATGTTCTCTCTCTCACTTTCTCACCTCCCAGTTTGGTTTGCGCCAGGGATGAAGAAACGACCATGATAGAAATCATGGTCGCTGATCGCTAATCAACTTGAAAAGACTTAAGCCCAAAATCCAAAACAGCGTGTGTGCTGTATATGCCTTTTGCCCACTCCGGAACGTCGCCGAATAACTTCTCCTTGAGCGGCCCGCATGGATATGGTTCTGCAGCGGGATCGCTGTATACAAGCCCGGTGGTTTCATTGTAATGCAGATGTAGAATTGTATCGCAGAAGTTGTGATACCCAAATTTCTCCGCAACCTCATCAAGATCGCGGATATCTGTTTGATAGTCGGAATTCTCTACAGAATGCGTGCTGTGATGTACCCATGGGGGCATCGGCCACTCCGCGCGAACCGTATACTGATGGCGTTCCGGGTATTTCCATGGATCATAGGACGGGGAATACTCCTTCTGGTACGGGTCGGATGGCAGATAACCTTCTGCGATGACCCGTTCGCGCGCCTTACAAACTGCGATGCTTTCAAGGTCATACGTCCAATGATTGACCGTTAAAACCTCGGCCCTCCAGCGTTTCGCAATTTCCAAAGCCCTCGGGTCTGGTACCAGTGTCTTCTTATTGTCCAGAGGCGGATATTGCTTAAACTCCTGAAAAACCGGGAGCAGCTTCTTGAGCAGCTCCAGGAAGTAGAACTGCGCATAGTAATATTCCCGCGACGTTTTTTTACGCTGACGGGATTTATACTCTTCGTACTGTTTGTCTTTTTTGTGCTGCTGCGTGGATGAAGCCGCGAAAATGATCGCAAAAAGTACGATCGCAACGACTAAATACATCGTTCTACCTCCTGGCTGAATTTGGTTTCTCTCAGTATATCACATTGTTTTTTGGATTGCTAGGTTTCGGAAGGAATTCGTCCTCGATCACAACAACATTGACAATGCCGGACGCGGCGGTGCAGCCGTCGATGGCGAGGACCCCGTTTGCGTAGAAAGGCGAAAAATCTGCGCCGTATCCGAACTCCGGTTTGTCCTCCATCTTCGCATGACCGTAACTGCAATGCCAATGGCCGCAGACAACGGTTTTATCGATCGTCAAACCACGAAGCGCACAGTCGATGCCGTTACGCCATCTTGCTTGGTCCCATTCATAGGCAAATGCGTGGGGATATACGACAACGTCGTCTCGCATCGGCAGCCAGCCGTGGACAAATACATAGTTCTGCGTTTCGAAGAAGTCCACCATCTGGGAGGTGAAGCGCAAAACCATCGGCTCGATCTCTGCACAGGCTTCCTGAAAATAGCGTGGTTTGTGCGGCAGCGTGGAAAGGTCGAACACCGTATCACTCGTCCGATTGCGCTTGTCGTAGTCCATGGGGTAGCAGCGATCGATCAACTGCTCCAGAAGATCTTCGTGGTTGCCGCGGATCAAGACCTTGTGCTCCAAGGAATTCAGGAAGCGCAGAACTTCTTTCGGCTTAGAGCCGCGGTCGAAATGATCACCACAGGAGATCAGCCAGTGTTCCGGGTTATCCGTGTCGAATCCGGCGGTGTCGAGTGCCGACTTGAATTCGTCATAGAAACCATGGATGTCGGAGACGCAAAAAAGCTTAGGCATCGGTCTTACTCCTTTTCATATGGATCGCTCTCACACTTGGCGCCGCACGTTTCACAGGAATAACAATCAATCTGCATATACTTTAGGCGAAAAAGACCTTTTGCCCATGACTTGCAGGTCAGCCCTCCGAGGATGCCCTTGTGAAGAACGCCGTCATTGAAATACTCCATCACTGTTTTTGTTTCACCACAACACGGGCATACATTGCACCCGCGATTTGCGATTGCTTTGCGTGTCATACGATCCTCATAATCCTGTGGCGTTCTTGTTACTTTCATAAAAACCTCCGTTTGTCAGGCGCCACGATAGTCGATCAGCTCGATCTCGTCCCAGAACGGTGGGACGAACCAGTTGAGCCACGGGCTGCGGCGGCAGTATTGCTTCGAGCGAACCTTGTCGTTGAAATCCTTGATCTGCGTGTACAGCAGTTCATCAACGCCGATGCGCGACTGCTTGAGAAAATCCTTCTGATTTTCCATCTGATACACAATGATCTCACGCTCTGCCTCGACCTTCTCCCTTTGCAGTCCAGACGCTGCACGCTCGGAGCCTAAAGCTGCGAGCGCAAACAGCATAAAGCCACAGAGCAGCCATGCAGCAATCTGGGCATTGACGTGGCACTCGCTATACTTGTTTGAGAACAGAAAAATCACCACGGCAATGACGAGCAATACCGCAATGACGGCAAAAATCAACATAGGATAACCTCCCTTAACATTCGGCCGCAAACGGCTTACCTTCGTCAGATTCCGTGAACATTTTACGCAGCGAGCAGATATCGCGCGGGACGCCCTCGCTGCCGCCCGGTATGAACTGCGTCTTGATCCATGCGTAATAATGATTTGCAAGCGGCGTCGTGAAGCTGGAAAGACGCTTCTTATCGACGTATCCTCTGCGTAAAACCTCGGCAGAAATGCCGCGCATGAATTTCCAGAAGTTGTAGTACGCAAGCTTGAGCTTAATCATGTAGCCCGCTGCATCCTCGACAACAAAGCCTTCAATGTGGCGGCCACGATAGAGGTAATCCTCGCCCATGACCTTATAGTACCAGTCGAAGAAATCCTGCCAGTTTTCGATCACGAACGCCTTTTCCTTTGGCGTGATCCCGATTTCCGATGCGTACTGAGTGAGCTGCTCATACGGCTGCTTCTGGAACTTCATATCGTTCTTCACGATATCCAGAAGGAAAAGCCTGCTGCCGGAATACTCGATCACGTGCGGATCGTGGACCATATCGACACATTCAAAGACAAACGTGCTGTCGAGCTCTTTGGCGAGAACCTTCAAGCGGTCGAGCTGGTTTTCGGAGAGCGTTGTGGTGAGGAGATTCTTGAACCATATGGCGAAATCTCCATCTGGCGAGCTCTTGGTCGTGATGAACAAATCATCAGTCTGTTCATTATAAGAAACCAGCCCGAGGAAGCCGTTCTCCTTAACGTAAGCCGTGACTGGGAACTGAAGCTTATACTGGAGAATATCCAGCTTCGTCTCCGGACGTTCATTCACACGGAAGAACTTGTCATACGCACGAGCAACAACCTTTTGTTTTGGAATGTTGATGTACAAACCTCTGGCGCGGATCGTCAGATCATTCCAGACGCGATCCTCAAAAGCTGTGCGGGTGAAGTTGAAGGAGGAGATGTCGCCGTACTGCCGCTCTGAAACGAACTTACAGTTGCGCAGCTTCATGATCGTATCGCCGACGTTCTCTTCGTCGGCTAGCTTTTCCGGTTCGGTCAAAACCTCCGGCTCCTTAAAGATATGATTCACCAGAGCGAAGAATTTCAGCTCGCCGCTCGGAAGAAGCTGTGCGCAGCGAAGATGCCGGCCAAACTCGACGCCGCCCTCCAGATTGACTACATTGTCATACGTCTGGAATGGCAAAACCTTGGTGTTGCGATGGGCGTGGATCTGCAAAACCTCCGGGGATGTTTTGTGGAAGCGGTCGGCGATGTAATCGCAATCATTGTAATTGCCGGCGCCGTGGATGAGCTGCCGTGTGGAGATCATGGTGAGATTTCCCGGCATACGGCTGAGACCGCCGTGCGTGACGAGGACGGTCTTGCCGTGATATGTATAATAGGCACACTGTGCAAACTTTCGATAGAGCTTGCGGATGTCGCGCTTGTCGATGTCGGAAGCGTCGAGCTGTGGACGGGTGCCAAGCTCGAATTCCTTCGATTTGGCCGTGGCGTCGTTCGCCCACGTCCAGAGCCAGCGTTCGTGATTACCCTCCAGAAGAAGGACATTCGGCTTCTGGTAGATCTCCAGAAGATACTTCAGAACCTCGACATTCTCGATGCCGCGGTCGATGTAATCGCCGAGGAAGATATAAAATTCATCGTCCCGAATGCCGCCGTTGCCGTCGATATATTCCTTGAGGACGGTTGCACATCCGTGAATATCGCCGATGTGATGGATCTTTTTGTACTGCGAGAGGTCGATGGGATGCATCCAGATCCTGTCCAGCTCGTCCGGCCTCAAAACCGTGATTCCGGTCGGGATCTTCTGCGTCGCAAACCTTGCGTACATTTTGTCGATGGCTTCCTCCGGGACACGCTTGATCGGTTCGCGTTGGACGTTGCGAGCCTTGCAAACCTCGATGGGAAGGTCAGTCATGTCGATACAGTAGATGCGGTATTTGTATGTATTGCAGAGCTCTTTATATTTGTTCATCTCCGAAGTCTTGGAGTTTGTCGCATCGATCACGGTGAATTCGCCGTTCTCCATGCGTTTTTCGAGCATCTGCATGAGCATCCGCCAGACAAATGTGTCATTGTCCTGATTGAAGGTCATGTTGCCGTGCCGCGTCATGAGCGGCGACGAAACAAGCAGCCGGATATCATCGGCAGAAAGCGTATACGGCTTGAGGCCGTGCTGCTCGATGAAGGTGGATTTGCCGCAGCCCGGCGCGCCGCGGAATAAAAGTAGTGTTCGCATAAAACCTCCGTATGTATTGTATTAGATCAGGCCGTCAAGGGTCGTGATGTGGATGGATTCAGCCTGATGAACCTCACTCATGCGAGCGGAAATGTTTCGCAATGCGTCGGAGATCAGTCTGTCGCAATGCGCGACTTCCTCGCTCCAGTCGATGTGGATTGGTTGCAGCTGCACCCCAGTATTGCTGGGCGCAACCTGCTCCATGATCCACTTCCAATCATCCGTTGAGGACGTAGTCGAAACGGCTCTGAAACTCATGCCAACCCTCCTTTCGCGGCCCGATGGAAATCTCCTTGGACAAAAAATCGATCCCGCAGGGTTTCCCCTCGGAATCGTAGGAAACATGTGTAATTTCTCCGCGCACGAGCAACTCCCGGTCCGGGAAGCTGGCAACGACAGAATTGTTTTCGTGGGTGTCGATCATATCAAACCCTCAAGCGTACTGATATTGACCGGTTGTTCTTCTACGCCAAAAAGCATGAGATTTATATCGCCGGAAACGGTGATACTCAGGCTTGGATCTGGACGATGCAGATAGGCTTCTCCAAATGAGGTCGCTGCCTTCCGCGAAAACCTATCTGAAATCTCCATATCTACCGAGGTCCCCCGAAGCTCAACCCTAGAGCCGTTGTCAAAATAGATGCACACTCGTTCTGGAGAGCCGAGTTGTGTTTTGCTTCCGATATGGATCACCCTTTCATAGATTTGATGTGGCAGGGGTAGTGCGGATCGAACGCACGAATATGGGAGTCAAAGTCCCATGCCTTAACCACTTGGCTATACCCCTATATGGTGGCTGATTCCGGACTCGAACCGGAACGCCTTACAGCACCGCATTTTGAGGGCGGGGTGTCTTCCAATTCCACCAATCAGCCATGGTGCGGGATAGGGTACTCGAAACCCTACGCCTTGCGGCATCCGAGCTTAAATCAGATGTGTCTGCCAGTTCCACCAATCCCGCATATGAAAAACCGCCGGAATTTCCGGCGGCTGTAATGGGAGACTCATCCGGTTCGGTGAGCCTTACACCTTTCCCGGCAAGCAGAACCGATTGCTTCGATTTCGCGTTCGGTTCTTCGAAGGACTTATCTCCCGTGTCCTTTACCTTGGCGGCGGCGATGGCTTTACTGACTACGCCAGAGATGCCAACGAACTTGCGCGTCTCATTGTATGACCCGCCGCATTCATAAAATTTTCAGCAGCTTAACGGACTGCCCTGAAAACCTTCCGGTTTCCCGGCGACTGGCTTGTGCGGCCGCACATCATCGCTACGCTCTTTTTTCATCCGCCGCGAACGTTAGGATGCCCCGCGCACGAGCAGTGCTGGGGTTGTTGCGCGTCTCTACTCACAACAGTGACGACCCGCCCGATCTTTCGAGGCGCACATTCCATGATGGCTGTTCATCAAACTCCACTTAGCTACAGCGTTGCGATTAACCTTCCGAATCTTCAAATCGGGGTCTCGGTCTGTCGTAGCACCATCATAAAAGCAAACTTTCAAAAGCCTGGGTCGGTTTCGATATAAACAGCTGCGACCCTCGGCGGACTTGCTGTGGATGTCGGGATGCTCTCTTCCCTGCCGACAAACATATCAAAAATCTCACAGACCACTGTGTATTCGCTGACTACGCGAATCCTTCCGATCGGCGTGCTGCCGACAAGAACGGGAGCGTTGATGGCGTATTCGTTAAACGCGCCGTCGTTCCTAAAAGAAATCTCCATAAGCACCTGCTATTCTGTTCGTGCGAGATCCACATGGAAAACCTCATGGTCGCCGAAAGTAATATCGCGGAAGTCTACAAAATGCTGCGCTTCACACCACCGATCAATCATCTCTTTGTATTGCCACGGTGAAACCGAGTTAAGTTCCTCTTCGATCTGGCGCTGGAGCTGCGACACGCACTCAAGAGGCCGCGGCATTGACATACTCATCGCTTCAGATAATACTGCGGCATTGGCAGAAGCTTATGGACATTTGCAAGGTGCATTCGGTGAATGCATGCGTCCAAAGCTTCGTCTCCGGAGGTCCCTTTTTCAAGGAAGTCATCAAGCTGCCGATATGTCATGCCAAGATTGTCCTCGTCGGTCTTTCCGCACAAACCATCGGACGGCGTTTTGTCAACTAGCCGCGTCGGAAGCGGGAGCTCGTAACCGATCTGGCGGACCTCATGGACGGTCAGGCTGGCAAGCGGACTAAAATCTCCGGCGCTGTCACCAAATTTTGTGGAATATCCGACGTAATCCTCGGAATAATTACAGGTATTTGCAACACGACCTCCATGCGGCAGCGACTGTGCGACAGCATACAGAGTCGCCATGCGGATACGCGGCGGCATATTGATCTCCGCCTGACGGCTTGAAAGCGCACTGCGCATCAGCTGTTCTGTAAGCGCGGAGCACGTTGCACCGATGTTGACCGTTACCGAACAAATACCAAGTGTCTGGCAAACCTCCACGGAGTCCGAAATATCGAGCTGCAAACCATTGGGCATCAGGACGCCGATAACGCGATTCCTGCCAAGAGCTTCAACACAAAGTGCGGCGACAATGCTGCTATCCTTGCCGCCAGAGATCCCAACAACTGCGCTGCATTCCGGGCCGTTCTTTTCGAAATAATTCTGAATCCAATGCACAATGTCATTCTTCGTTTTTACTGCGTCTTTCAGCATGTTCTCATTCCTTTCGCCATAATTCCACAATGAAACGGTCGCCCAAAACCGTGGAGATCAAACCTTCGATCACGCTCCAGTCGCCTCCGCCGAGACCGCAGCCGATCTTATAGGGCATTGCGATCGTATCGCCGGACGGAACATATATCGCAAGCTCGATCAGACACATACGGAAAGCCTCGTAGTCCGTATAGCACGCGCCGTCATAGCCATATGTGTTCTGCGCGAACATGTTGCAGATGATCTTGCCATCGTCTGCCTGGACAGGCAGGTTGGAACCGAGCAGATCCCTGGGATTTCCCTGCTCGTCAAAGAGGTTGCACTCCAGACGATAGGCGCTGTAAACCTCCGGATACCTCTCGCGGATCTGCTTGGCAACACCGCTGCCCATTTTGCCCTTGCAGTTGACCTGATGGCAAATGTACTTGGCCGTGGTCTCAAACAGGTCGCCATTGATAATGTGAATGCTCATAAAAAAGTTCCTCCGTGCAGGTTGTTTCTGACTTCATCAAGCCGGAAAACCTTTGTAAATCTGCCATCCTTAAAAACGGTTTGCAATTCATTATCCTGCTGTGCTTCCGCCCACGTCAGACCGTCCTGATAGCCGTAGCCATCCTCTGTTTTGAAAACCCTGCAGCAACCGCGCTGAGACTTCTTGAAGTGGCCGCTGTCTGTCTTGGGGTCCTTAAAAATCATAATCGGTTCGCCGTTTTTACCTTCGGCGTAAGTTGCCTTGACGGCGATGCCAAAGGTGTCGCGGGTGTATGGGCTATACTCCGTCGCGCCGGCCTTAATCGTTTCCAGACACTGCATGGAGAAAGAGCCGACGCCAAGCGCGACATTGTTGATCGCAAAACCATACTGCTCCAGAATACTGTAGATGGCTTCACATCGCTGCGGCGTGATGCTGTCGCCGTAGATTGCTTTGATATGCGGGTTCAAAACCTTGTAGCCCTTGGAATTCGTTGTGCCGCCGAAAATCTCCCAGAGTCTGAAAACCGTCTGGGTGACGACCTGTACAGGGTCTCCGCTGTCGCCGCGAATCATCAGACAGCCGTCATGTTCAAGGATCTCGTCTTTGATCTGCGGCAGGATTTCCTTAACCAGATGCCAATAATCGTAGCTGTCGCTGACCATGGAAAAGCTCTGATGCGGATAAACCTCCGTCAGCAGGCGGCGGATCTGGGTGATCTCGTCGCCATCCACCGCAAAGCTGGAGCACATGACGCTGTGTTCCGTGGAGATGCCGCCATATGCGACCGGCTCATAGGCGCAGTTGCAGTCGTAATTCTTTTCCAGCCAGAGAATTGCGGGGACGGTCGCTGTATTCAAAAAGCTCAGGCAGAATGCTGCTGAACTCTTTGTCGCGCTTTCAACGCTCTCCTGTCCTCGCATGGAAAAATCTCCAAGGAGCTTTGCACGGCACACGCTGTTGTCGCAGGTACGCTCAGCGTATGCATTGACGATCTGGCGATAACGGTAGCCGACCTCGGCCGAAACCTGCGTATGCCACATGGAACACGAAAGCATGGTCTCAATGCTGTTGACGAGCCAGACAAAATCCGGATGGGTATTGGAGATCTCGATCTGTGGGACATGGATGTTCGTTCTTGTACCCTCCGGCACAGCGCGGATCTCCAACGGAAGGTAGCCAAGCTCATGGAGCTTACGGAGACGTGTTGCGCCAATGCCAGAGGTCCCGATCGTTGCTTTCAAAACCCTCAGATAATTGCTAAGTGCATCATCAACTGGAAGGTGGAAGAAATATCTATTGAACGCCTCCACAAGATACTCCCGAATAAACGCCTGAAGCCCGAACAGCGTGACCTTATCTACGTCGGCAAGACGGCTCATGCGCGGGGTGTAATACGAAACCAGCTTTGTCAATTCCTTCGGATACTGGTCGCAATGGCAGGTCTTATAAAAATCAAGGCACAGCAGCGGATCATAATTGATCAAGTGAATTCCTCCTTAACCGTTCAATACAACGACCTTGGGAGAAGCGCCAACATAGATGCTGTTGGTCGTAAAAACCTTCTCGATCAGGCCGTCCGTCAAAACGGAGCCTTTGTAAATTGTCGGCTCGCAATGCGTCACATACAGATAGATCTCGTCTGCGCCGGCGGCCTTCAAAGCCTTGGCGGTATGGGTGAACGTGCCGCCCTTGGAGCAGATGTCGTCGATAATCAGGATGTTCCGGTCTTTGACCTTCTCCGGGCTGGTCAATTCCAAGCGTTCAATGGCTCCAGTGCGCCAGTCCCTGTGCTTGATGCAGAACACATAATCGTGCTTGAGTTCAGACGCATAGCGCTTGGCAGAACCTTCGTCTGGATAGCACAGAAGAATGTTTTTACCGGAAAGCCGTGACGCTGCAGCGGCAATATATTCTCTGGGGAAAATTGCAAGAGCGTGGTTGATCAGCGCCGTGCAGACATCGGAGTGCGGGTCCAGCATGTGGACCTTATCAAAGCCCATTGCGTTGATAAATTCCGCAAACCATTTGAGCGTGAAAACCTCGTCACTGTTCTTCACACGATCCATTCTGGCGTTCGGCAAATAGGGAACCTCCAAAATCTGCCGTCTCTCCGGGAAGCGATCCCGCAGATGCTTCGCAAGATACCACAGGCGGATGCATTCCTCTTCGCACGCATAGTGCCAAGTGATCACGATGCTCTCGCAATACTCAAGGTCAAACCACGAACAGCGGAACGATGACGTTCCGTCCGGAAAGGTCATTTGATCGATAACGTGTCCGTTAACCAGGATCATTCTGCCACCTCGTTTTCGATAAAAATCTGACAAGCCTTCATGGCTTCCAGTGCGTTCCTGTGGCGCTCCGGCGTCACACCGGCACAGCAGGAGGCATCGACCGTGATCTTGGCCTCCGGGAGAAAAGCCTTGAGCAGCAGCGCATTGGAAATCACACAGATGTCTGTGCAAAGACCGACGAGAATAATTTCCTCGATACCGTTACCAAATACGGCGTCTGGGTACAACCGACCAGCAAGTCCCAAAGATCCAAAGGTTTTTTTATCAAAGGCATGCAGCAGGTCATCCACAAAACCCTTACCACGAATTGCTGTCTCGACTAAGCTATTGAGCTTCCAGCCGTTGCTCGTAACAATACAGTGTTTGACGGGTAGGAGTCTCCCTTCCTGTGTTTCAAGGTAGTTATCAGAATGAGAGTCTTGCGTCCATAAAACCTCTCCATCAAACTCTTCAATTTTCTTGACGACCTTCGGAACGATTGCCTGCGCCTCTGGAGTTCCGAGGGCGCCGTCGATAAAGTCGTTCTGCATATCAACGACAACCAGATATCTCATAAAAAACCTCCTGCATATTTGTGTTAATATTTGACTGGCGGCCAGACTTCTTCACCCATATTGATGCGACTCACAAGCTCGACATCATTGAAGAAAACCACGCCGCCACAACATGTGTAAATGATTCCGTCTTCTGAGCAAGCCGGAACGTCGTTTCCCGTGTTGGTTGGGACGCCATCGCGCTCCAACACTTCAGCAAGTTGTTTATATTGTGTCATCCACTTTCGAGCATACTGCGGGAGATTATCACGTTGCGCCATATACCGCAGATACGCTCTCAGGTGCGTTACGGACGGTTCAATGTCCGCATCCGTCATACGGCGAACCTTGATCCAGGTATCTCCCACGGTATAAGCATCTTTCCATTCAGTCATCACAAGTCACCCCGAACACATACTGATGTGCTCCGCAGCAAGGGCAGATGAATGTATAGTCATAAGCGGTTTCATTGTCGAAAGTGGTGTCTTGCAACTTATCGAAAGCCTCGTCATACTTTGCGACAAAAGATGTGTTGCAGTGGTCGCACAAAATGAAGCGCTCACCATGCTGCACCTTGAGCCTTTTCGTTACAATTTTCATTGCACCCCTCCAAGCAAACAGTCATCGCACTCTGAGAAACGGCACTCAACATTCTTATCTACGGCCATCAAATTATTTTCATTCATACGCATATGCTGTTATACCACACGAAGGGCATTTGCATTCCGCAACAATTCCATCGTGCATATATGCAATTTGAGAGGCCGTTTTATATTCAGAGAAACTCGCTTCAAACTCGCATCCGCATCGTTCGCAGCAAAAATACTTTGGTTTGACAGATGCTTCATAGTTTCCAGGCTTAATAATCTTCATGTTGTCACCAAATTAACCTTTCATATCTTCTGAGTGAATCACAAGATATCCCCACCAAATGCATTTATTCATGGAGCCGGTGCCAACAAGCGAAAGGCACGATGCCTTA
>ULVD01008333.1_pt1 | contig 27787 bp, 24 predicted proteins | sample 1959101 | NCBI WGS metagenome assembly ULVD01 (sample SAMEA4835777, study PRJEB28245) | human gut metagenome | biome: gut microbiome; material: fecal sample | place: Denmark | collected 2008
CGGGAGGCAAGTAGGGTAAGTGTCGAAATATAGTGCCGACGGCAGTCTGCTTGCCTTGTCGCCCGTCCCAGCTGTGTCAAGCTGTACCACTCTCCGCCGTCTGGGCAAAAGGCAGTATATTCCTGTCATAACCGTACTCATTTGCCGGTTGCGGCTCTCTGCACCAATCTACGCCGTCTGAGCATTTACTCTCTTCGACCGAAAATTATCCTTAACTACTTGATTAAAGACAACTTTCTCGAAAGATGTAGGGTTTTGACCTTACAAAGCCTTCGCCCTCGGGGAGAAGATGTCACAAAGTGACGGATGAGGGGGCAGAAGTAAATTTGTTGCAGTGCCCGACTGAAACAAAGCGGAACCCTTTCGGGGGATTGCCACGTCGCGACAAAAAAGCAGTCGCTTCTCGCAATGACGTATATTGAAATCGGCAGTGACAAAAATCACTGCAAACAATCTACTCGCCTCGCCGGCAAGGCGCGGATGAGGGGGCAGAAGTAAATCTATTGCAGTGTCGGATTGCAACCAAGCAGAGCCATTAGTTGGTTCTTTCCGCATTGCAAAGGTTGCCAAGTTCGGCAAATTAGTATATAATATATATTCGTGTGCAGGCGGCAATGTTTGGGCGAAAACATGACGATTTTTCGTCCTAAGGTAACAACAAACGTTGTGCATTACAACGGTTGTGTTGCCTGCAGCCACGACAACAAAACTGTAATTTTGTCTGTAGTCGGACATGTCGGCGTTGCCTGTTTTACTGTTTTATCTGTGACGGCGAAAGGGAAACCTACCTGTCGCGAGTACTTGATTGACGGCAACATAGTCACGAAATTTACAATACGTATCGTCTTTTTCGATACAATTTATTCCAAAACGGAGTTACAATGAGCAGAAATTTTACAATGGATGACGTCACGATTTTGCACGAGGACAACAGCATTCTTGTTGTCGTCAAACCGCAAAATATTCCGAGCCAGGCCGACGCAAGCGGCGACATAGACCTGCTGACCCTGCTTAAGGGCTACATCAAGGACAAGTACGACAAGCCGGGCAACGTCTATCTCGGGCTGGTGCATCGTCTCGATCGTCCCACGGGCGGCGTAATGGTGTTTGCCAAAAACAGCAAAGCGGCGGAACGCCTCAGCAAGCAAATCGTCGACGGCGACATGGTCAAGACTTACCTTACCACGGTTGTCGGCACGCCCAAACAGCGCAAGGACACGCTGGTAAACTACCTTAAGAAAAATCCTCTCACCAACACCGTGTACGTGGCAACGTTCGGCGATCACGACGCCAAACGTGCCGAACTCAGTTACGAAGTGTTGCAAAGCGAGGACAATCTTAGCCTTGTCAAGGTGCAGCTTGGCACCGGGCGCAGCCACCAGATCCGTGTGCAGATGAGCGCGATCGGATGTCCCGTGTACGGCGACGCACGCTACGGCGGAGACGTCGTCCGCGGACAAAATCTGTCGCTGTGGGCATACAAACTGGAACTTACCCATCCCGTCAGCAAGGAACGTATGGTGTTTGTGGCGTATCCGCCCCTTACCGAGCCGTGGAAACGCTTCGACATTGCCAAATTTGTGGAAAACTTTGCCGACAGCGACGGCGACGAGGACGGCGTGCCCCTTTTCGAGCAGCCGCAAACGTCCGACAACCTTGACTGAACGTCGCAAATTGCCCGGTTTTTGTAGTAATATCGGGCAAAGTGTTGACAACCGCTCAAATAAATTGTAAAATAATGGGGTATGTAGGGCGATTTATACCCTTTTGCCCTAAAAAGACGGGCGGCAACGCTGCCCCTCGGAGGAACAATCGTGAAAAAAATCATCATTTTAGTATTGGCATTGACTCTTCTTGTCGGAATGCTGGGTGTTTCGGCGGTAGCGCTTGCCGAAGAAACAACGCCGACGGTAACTGCCAACCAGGATAAAATCGACGCGTTTATCGCAGCCGACAACGGCACCGTAGACAAGCGCGGTCTCAGCGTACTCAGCAAGGCACTTCTTGAACTGGGTAAAATTACCGTAAGCGAAAACCTTGACAAAACCGAAGCCGACAACCTGTTTACCGGTATGACGCGTACTTTCGGCACCGACGGCAAACTGGAAAGCAGTGCAGACAAGATTTATCTTCAATACTTCAAGCCCGGCAAGTATCCCGGAGATTTCGCAAATGCAAACCACGCCGAAGCAGGCAAGGAAGTAGACGTCAACAGCGTGGGCGTGTGGGCTTTCCGCCTGGTTGTCGTTCGTCCTACCAAGATTGAAGAAGCAGACGAACCCGCAGAAGGCGAAACGAAGAAAGACAAGTACGAATACAAACTCGAAGAATCCTCAATCGTTGCCAAGTCTGCGCTTATTACCGTAAATACGCAGGACGTAGACAGCCCCGTGGTTACCGTCAACTCAACCAAGTTTGACGAACTCGTTTCCAAGGGAATTACTGCAGGTACGCGTTACTCCATCACGACATCCACGTCTTTGTTCACATTCAGTGACGACGGCAAAAACAGCGACAACAGTTACAGCTACATTACCGTCAACTACGTTATTGAAAAGAAAATCGACGGCAACTGGACGAAGATTTACGACACGACAGCCGACACCAAGGTGGTTGACGGTTACTCCGACATCGTATCCGGTAGCGGTATTCTTGCAACAAACGACGATGTAAGCGCAAACAAGGACGACGTTAAGTACCGCGTAATCTACACGTTCGTTGACAAGTACGGTCACGAAGGCGTTGACAGCGAAGGTCAGAAGTCTGTCGTTACCCTCAACCTGTACGTAAACGCTAAGAAAACCGACGCCGAAACAACCAAGAAGGTTGACGCGTGGAAGATTGTTCTGTACGTAATCGCAGGTCTGTCCGCAGTAGGTATCGTTGTACTTCTGTGCATTAAACCCAAGCAACCCGAAGGTGCAAACGTAATCAACGGTCGCGTTCACTACGGCGACAACGACAACACCGAAGGCAGCGAAACAACCGCTGACAACGAAACCGACAACAAGTAGTTTGTCGTAAAAACTTAATACGAAACAAAAAATCCTTTTCGAACAAAATCGAAAAGGATTTTTTTATGTCTGTATAACTTCGTAAATTATTTGTTGCTGCCGGCAAAACAGTTACAAGCTACCCGTCTTGTCGAATCGACGATTTGTGCAAAGTACCCGAAAACCTTTTTGTTGCATCGCACGGAAGTTTGTCAATGCAGTATGTAGTTTTTCGCAAGTTTGCGTTTGTGTTCGTCGGTCACGCCTATTGCCGCAACGTAACCGTCAATGCCGTCGTACAATCTGTCACATTCGGCAAAAAACGTGTCTATGTAACTCTCGTCCACATACAGCATTTTCAGCACAAGTTGCATCATTTCGGGCGACACGCAGGGGCGCACTTTGTTTACTACCGACGTCATGTTGTCGCGCGTAAGTTCGTTGGTCAGCATGTAGTCGGCTTTTATTTGTTCGCGGCTTGCACCAAGGCAGTGCAGCAGTACGGCTGTGCAAACGCCCACGCGATCCTTGCCTGCGCTGCAATGCCACAGCGTTGCGCCGTCCGTCGGGTTGTCCGCAAGCAAACGCACAAACTGACCGATGTGTTCGCGACAGTGGTCGTTGCGCACAAATCTGCCGTACAGTTCCTGCATGTGTTCCTCGGGTGTTTCGCCTTTGTCGTGCATGCGGCGTATGCCCTGTTGCAGTTTGAGTGCTATTGTGGGGCCGTCGGCACTTTCGTAACTTATGCCGAAAGTTGTTGCCTGTATTATGGGTATGTTGACGTATTCCACGCCGTTTATTTTGCGGTCGGGCACGTTGTCGCGTTCGGCGGCGGTGCGCAGGTCTATTACGCGCCGTAGTCCGCACGCGGCAAGTCGTTTGCCGTCGCTTTCCGTCATTCGGCTGTGTTCGCCGCTTCGCAGAAGTCTGCCCGTCGCGACAATGCCGCCGTCGACGGGTATTCCGCCGATGTCACGGGCGTTGCTTATGCCGTCAAGTTGTATCTTCATTGTTTATTGCTCGTTTTTCATCATTTTGCGGATGGCGTCCACAATCATTCCCACGGCAATGGTGTTGTGTCCGCCCTCGGGGATGATAAGGTCGGCTTTTGCCTTGCTGGGCTCAACAAATTGTTCGTGCATGGGCTTTACCGTGGACAGGTACTGCGTAATTACCGATTCCATGCTACGTCCGCGGCGGTTTACGTCACGGCGCAGGCGGCGTATAAAGCGCACGTCGGCGTCTGTGTCCACAAACAGTTTGATGTCGCAAAGGTCGCACAAATCCTTGTTGGTATAAATAAGTATGCCTTCAACGATTATCAGGTCTGCGCTGTCCATGCGCGACCAGTTGGCGTTGCGGCTGTGGGTGGAAAAGTCGTACGTCGGGTGCATGATGGATTGCCCTGCTCTGAGTGCCTTTATGTGCTGCACAAGCAGGTCTGTATCCAGGCTGTCGGGGTGGTCGTAGTTGAGTTTTCGTTTTTCCTCGATGGGCAAATCCGGGTATTCTTTGTAGTAGTAGTCGTGCGACAAAATGACTGCGTTTTTGTCAAACGCCTGAAGAATCTTCTTTGCGACGGTAGTTTTTCCCGAACCGGTGCCGCCTGCGATACCCACAACTATTTTGCTCATCGTACGTCCTCCGAGTGGTTTTTCCACACAACTATTGTACCAATTTGACGGCACATTGTCAATGTAAATATGCACAAATAGGGCGCGGCGGCAGCGTTGATTTTGCAACGGAAAGGGAAAAATCCGATTGCGGCACCGATTTGCCTGTGACGGTTATTTTTGCAGGCGTGACGGCAGAAAACAGCGTGTAAAATGAAATGTAAAGTAAAATGGAATAGAATAATTTTGATTAAACAAAACGACTATTTATATTAAAGGTATTGCATTTTCGGAAAACGTTTGCTATACTATGTTTCCGAGTTAAAAAAGATGTTACAAAACTGCGCGCGGATTGAGTAGTCTGCACTGCGCAAGGAGGTTTCTTGTGTTGGAATGGATTAAAAACAATGTGTTCGATTACGGTAGTTTTGTGGAATGGCTGGGGCTGCTTGCCGCCGCGCTGGGGCTGGTGTCTTTTCTTATGAAGGACGAACGCACCATACGCATTGTCAACATCGTGGGCGCGGTAGTGTTTGTGGTGTACGGCATTCTTATCAAGTCGGCTTCGGTGTGGGTGATGAACTTTGCTCTTGTCGCCGTGCACATCGTGCGCCTTGTAAAACTCTGCAAACAAAAAGGTCTTGCGATTGACGACGCCGAACAACACGGAGTGCCTGCTGCGCAAAACGACGGCGCGACATCTGTGTTTGACAAAGACGACGAAGGCGACGACAAATAGAGGCGCACGTTGCCGTCATTTGCCGCTTTTCGTGTAATGTTTCGCCGTGCGATGCAGTGGCCAAACGCTGTCTGTTTCGTTGGCTTTTGAATAGCGGCGGTTGCAACGTGGCGTAAAATTACTGCCGATTCGTCAAAAATGCCGACTTTTTGTGGGAAAATTTCATAATTTTTCACATTTGACAAAATAATGTACAACAAATCGGTGAAAAACAGTTTACATTTGTCAAGAATAATGCTAAATTATACGGGCGTCAAAAAGGACGACTAAATTATATCGGTGATTTATGGGAAAAGTTAAATACAAAAAGTGCCCCCGTTGCGAACTGAACTACATACCCGAAACGGAAGAAATGTGCGACGTTTGCAAGTCGGAGTTGGGGCTGGAAAGCAAACTTGTTTTGCTGGATGACATCATTGACGAAGAAGAGCCGCTTAAACTTTGCCCCTCATGCAAGGCGGCGTACATCGGTATGGATGAGGATATGTGTGAAAACTGCCTTGCCCGCGCCTCGCAACAGGTAAGCGACGACATCGACGAGGACAACGACGATTGGCGTACCTATCTCGACGACGAAGATACCACCGACCCTGCCGACGACGATACGGTAATTCCGCTTGAGGAGTTGGACGAGGACGACGACGATGACGAAGAGTATGACGAGGACAACCCGGACACGGAACTGGAGGATTACCCCGACGATTATCCCGACGACTTCGACGACGATTACGAGGACAACGGCGAAGAAAGCGACGACGATGATGATGACGACGATGACGGGGACGATGACGACGAGGACGACGACGAGTAGTTGCATCTGACAAATTGCACGCACACGCTTTGAAACAATCGGTTTTGCCGCTTGTTTCAAGGCGTTTTTGCTTATCTGGCTGTTGTTCTTAATACGCTTGTTTATCGTTTTGCAACAATACTTGTCGTCTGATTACCGCAAAAAAACGAAAAATTTTAAAAATTTACCAATCGGTTGCAATAAAACTTGCTGCTTTGGCATTGACTGATTGAAAAGAGGTTACAAATGAAGCCCAACAAAAACAACAATCCACCATCCTCCCGGGAGATTGACAAGTGCCTTAACGCACTTGCAGAGGGTGACGATACCGCATTGGAAAGACTGTACAACCTTGTAGGCACATCCGTATATGCTTATGCTCTGTCGGTACTTCGCAACAAGTACGACGCAGAGGACGTCATGCACGACTGTATTGTCAAGATTTACGAGCAGGCGGCGTCGTACACTTCGCACGGTAAACCCATGGCGTGGATACTGACCATCGCTAAAAATATGTGCTATGCCAGGTTTAACCTGAACAAGCGTTTCGCAGACGTCACCGACGAGGAACTGGAACAGCAATTTGCAGGCAACGAGCGCATGAACGTCAACGACAAGTTGCTGGTGCAAGGTTGCCTTGCCAAACTAAGTGCGACGGAACGTCAGATTGTGGTTATGCACGCGGTAGGCGGAATTAAGCATCGCGAGATTGCAGACATGTTGGGATTGCCTCTATCGACAACGCTCAGTAAATACAATCGGGCGCTGGCCAAACTACAACAACTAATTAAGGAGTGACCGCTATGAACAACAGACAAACGGAAAAAAGCGTACGCAGGGGATTTACCAATGCCACCCCTGACAACCTGGCTGAAATCAAAGCCAATTGCCAATCCACCTCACCGACGAGAAGAGCGGCGGCGAGAACCAATTACTGGAGATACGCTACATGCGCACTGGCATTTGTTTTGCTGGTGGTAAGCGTATTCGGCATTGTGGGACTGACAAAACAAGGTGCGGTTACGGCTTCGGCGGCGACGGTGTCGCTGGACGTAAACCCCAGCCTGGAAATCAACGTAAACAAAGACGGCAAAGTAATCGAGGTAATTGCCCGCAATGAGGACGCCGAACAGGTGATAAACGGACTTGACTTCAGCGGCTGCTCGCTGGACGTGGCTGTGTACGCGCTTGTAGGCAGCATGTACAGCAAGGGCTACCTGTCGGAAATGAGCAACTCGGTGCTGATTGACGTAGAAACAAACGACGCAAACAAGGAACAACTGGAACAGTCCGTCAAGGCGCAGATTGACAGCGCGATGAAAAACAACAACGTTGTGCCCAACGTGATTGTATCTCGTCAAAGTGACAACGCCGAAGAAAACAACCAAACGACCGACCTTGTCGCAACCTACGACCTGTCGGTGGCAAAAGCCAGACTGGTGGTGCAGATTTTGCGCAGTGCCCCCGACGGCAAATACAGTGTGGAACAACTTGTAAAACTTAAGATAAACGACCTTGCTCTGATACTTAACGGCATCGATGACAACAACGGCGGCGGCACTGCCAGCAGCGGAAGTTACATCGGCGCGGATGTTGCGCTGGATGCGGCAAAGGACTATATCAAGGCGGAACTGGGCGTGACCGTAGGCAACATTGTCGACCTCAAAGTGAAGTTGGACTACGAAGACGGCAGAATGGTGTACGAAGTTGAGTTTAAGTCAGGCAACTTCGAGTACGAATGCGAAGTGGTCGCCGCAAAAACATCGGCGGACAGCGGAACGGTGTTCAAACTGGAAGTAAAATCCACGGCTAAGAAAGCGGAACGTCCCGACGGACTTACCGACGAACAGATCGAAACAATCAAGCAAAAAATAAAGAGCGACGCGCTGAAAATCGCAGGTATCGAACTGCTGGATCAGGACAAAGTTGACGTGACGTTTGAACCCATAGACGAAAACGACGACGAAATAGAGTTGAGTTTTGTCTACGAAGACACTAAGTACGAGTTTGAGTACGACTTCTCGGCTACGCTTGTCAAGTACGAACGCGAAAAGGACAACGGCGGCAACGTGGACATCGATTACTCGAGCCGTCTCAACGTCATCATTCGCGACAAACTGCTGTTCCTTAAACTCGGCGACATCGACCTTAAATGGAAGATTGACGAACAGAAAGGTACTGTTGTGGAATACGAATCCACTTATGTAAGCGAACTTACGGGACTTAAGTACGAGTTTGAAGTTAAAATCGACACCATGACCGGCGCGGTTATCAAAATCGATTACGAAGTGAGTAACAACGATTAGTAATAAAGAAAAAGGAAAATCTGAGAACATTTGATTAGCGTTGTCGAAAATTTGTTTACAAAATCGACAGAGAAGAATAAAAAATGTTCCGGGTGATGTCAATAAGTAAAATTAACCGCCGACGTTCGGACAAAATGTTTGGGCGCGGCGGTGTAATTTTGTGCTGATTCAAGCGGCTGTAAGCGCAGTCGTGTACAAATGCGGAAGCGGCAACGTGTTGTTGCCGTAGTAGTGCAGCCGATGTCGGCAGTCAAGCGCGGGAAACAAACAGGATTGCAGCCGCTGGAAACGGCGCAAATGCGTGTCTGTCCGTCGGCGAAGCATGTGTCCGCTCAATATTGTCGATCCGCGATTTTCGCAGATCCTCCTCTTTTCACCGAGAGCCCCCCCGTACAGGGGCGGCTCTTTGGTTGTTTTGTGGATTAGTCCTTGTCGGCAGGCTTCGTGGCGTTTGCCGACGACTTGTGTTTGAGATACGCCTTAAGCAGCAACGTCAGGTCGTCGTCGTCGAGAAACGGGTACAGGTCGTCTATGTCAAGGTTCCAATCAGGGTTTGCTACATATTGTTCTACTATGGAATGCAACGCCTCGTCGGAAACAAAAGGCAGTATTTCGTTGTTTATCTTGCCTGCGGCAAACTGCTTGAGAAATTCCTTGTCTACATCGTCGTCATCCATAAAAGGGAAAAATATCGTTGTCGAAACGCCCTTTTCGGGGTGCGCGGCGTAGTGGTTGTACAATTCTTTTATCTGTTCGTCTTCCAGAAAATGCAAAATTTCGCCAAGCGAAATGTCTGTCAGCGAGCCGTCAATCAATCCGTCCACAAGTATTTGCAGTCCTTCCTCGTCCAGAAACGGCAGCATAGAAGCAAGGTTCATTGTCATATCCTCCAATCTTTTATTGTCTTAAACATCTCTTTGATTTGTTTTTTCTTTTCGTCGGCATCCAACAAAAATCTGTTGTCTACGTAAATTTTTTCCTGCGGCGCAGGGGCTGTCTTGTACTTTTTCATTTTCTGCCTCGCAAATATAGTTTTTCTTCGTCGGTAAGTTTACGTTGCAGTAACGCTGTATTAACCGACACTTTGCCTGCTTTAATTGCCTTAAGCAGCATTAAACGTTCCTGCGGCATAAAAATTGCAAAGTTTGCCGCTATGTCGTAGTCCACGCGCCCCTCGGCAATTTGTTTTACCACGTACAGGCGGCTGTGCCCTGCAAAGATGTCGTCGGCGTCGATATTGACGGGTTTGCCTATGCACAGCAACGTTTCGAAGTCCACGTCGAACAACGCGCAAAGCTCGGCAATGTTGTCCACTGTCGGCGCGGCAAGTCCGCATTCCCAGCGGCTTATTGCCTGGTGCGTTACGCCAAGTATTTCTGCCAGTTTGTCCTGACTGTAGCCGTTTGCGGCTCTCAGGTCGTGTATTTTGTCGCCTATTGCGTTGAAGTCCAGCATGTCGTGTTCCCCTTTGGCTTGTCGTCGCCTTTTGTGCTTCTATGATACAACACAATTTAGTACAAATCAAGCAACCGTTGATTGCAAAAGCCGCGTATTTTGTTCGCCGAACTTTACATACTTATTGTGACGTACGATGAGGATTGTATTACTGTTTTTCTCATTATCCGGCACAATTTTACCGGATGTACCATACTTTTATTTCAGGCGGTGTAAAGGAACATGTACTACAATTACCATGCTAAGGCAAAGCGGCTTATTGCCGAGGGACGGCTTGTCGGGTGGTATTTTGCCGCGCGGCATAAGGCGATTTCGCCTGCATTGGTGCTTGTTTTTGATGACGACAAACACCGCGTAATGCCTGTCCGCGAGTATCGCTGGGCGGAATACATGTCGATTTTGCCTGCGGAACTGTTTTGCGGCGACAAGAAAATTCTGCCCGAAAAGTAACAAAAAGGGTAGTTTTTTGCAAAAATATCTTATTAAAGGCAATTATTGTTGCGTACAAATCGAAAATATGGTATTATGCTTATCGCCTGTTTAACAGACGTTTTGCAAGTGCGTGACAAAACCTTAAAAAATTTCAAAGTAAAATAACTCTAAGGAAGAAAAATGGACACACAGGTTATCGGGCAGGACGGCATCGAAACGCCGACGGAAGAACCGTCGCAAGAGGCGGAACTCGGCTTTTGGGGCAGACTGAAGAAAAAAACAAAAGAATACTTTACGTACAATGTTCCGGGGCACAATCTTCGCGTGTGGGAATTGGACCTTATTCGCGGAATTATTATGATTTTCGTTACCTTTGACCACATCGCGCGCTTTTCCTACTACTGGGGTATCATTCATTTTCAGACCCCGTTCGGGCAGGCAATCGGCAGGGGGGCGGTGGCGTACCTCACCAACGACTTTATTCAGAATTCTTACGCATTCTGGCTGTGGGTGATATGCTTTATGTCAGGCATAAGTTGTCAGTTCTCGCACAGCAGCGTTATGCGCGTAATCAAGTTCTGGATATTTTCATTCGTGTTTATGGGAGGCTACCTCGCGCTACACTTCGTGATGCCCGACAGGTTGACGGGATACCTTATTTTCAACATCGTCGCGGTGCTTACAATAAGCGTTACCGTGTGGTACCTGATGGAAAAACTTAAATTGCCCGACTGGTGGCGGATTGCGATTGCCTCGGCAATAATAGTGGCAGGCGTTGCGCTGTACTTCTACAGCAGATTCCACGACGGCGGGCTGTATGTTGACAACGGTTTACTTGCATTGCTTGTGTACAACCAACACGGTTACCAACTTTCGCCCAACAACTTCGAGCCGCTGTTACCGCATCTCGGATTTTTCATTCTCGGTGCCGTGTACGGCAAGCACGTCTACAAAGACAAAAAGACCGTCCTTAAACGCTCCACACCGCCGAAATGGCTGTCGCCCGTAATGATACTTGGCAAACATTCTCTCGCCGCGTATCTGTTTTTACCGACGGTCAGCATCGCTTTGTTGTGGGTTGTCGTACAGTTTGTCGGATTGTTTGTGTAGCGGCGCAAAGTCGGTAGCGGACGAACGGTACAATTCTGTCCGCACCTGCTGAAACGACCAGATGATCGTTTCGATTATATTTTAATCAAAATAAAAGGCGTTCTTCGCATTGCTGCGAAGGACGCCTTTTGGTATTGTTTTCGTTAGTTCGGCAAATCGTCTGTTACTATTTGAGAGAAGGGCTTGATTTGCAGCCAAGCGGTATCCTTTCGGGGAAATTCTTACTACGCTAAGAACGACATATTTTTATAACGGCGTTTGGTTGAAATGTTTCAAAAATTGCAAAATCGCTTTTGAATACACTAAAAAAAGTCTTGTTTAAGTTAAACAAGACTTATCTGGCGCGCCGTAAGGAGCTCGAATCCCTAACCTTTGGTTCCGTAGACCAACGCTCTATCCAATTGAGCTAACAGCGCATATGAAGTTGATTGTATATTTGCCGTAAGCAATGAAAGGAAACAAAGGTTTTTCGGGGACCCCGCAAATGGCAATTTGTGGGGAGCGCAGCCGCTGTGCGAATAAGTGAACTTTTGTCGACAGACAAAACGAACAACTAACACAGCAAGGCGAGCAGGTTCCGTAGACCAACGCTCTATCCAATTGAGCTAACAGCGCATATTCAATTTGCTTAAACATTATACAGCAGCCGTTTTCAAAAGTCAACGATTTTTTGCACAAATTTCAAAAAGCCCGGTTTGTAAAGCCATTGTATTTAATTCTCTTATTTAATACGTTCGACCACGCTTCACTTCGGCGAGATATGATGTTTTGATTGTAAGCCTTGTCCGAGTTTTTTTTGACAAACGACGATATCGTAAATTTTCGTATGTTCGTTATTTTAATAGCGATTTTTCCGGTTTACTAAAAAAAAGGACTGCCGCAAGTAGCGACAGTCCTTTGTATTCAGTTTCGCCGTGCAATGCAATCGTACAATTACTTGTTGGCAAGGTTCTTGTACTTTTCAACTCTTGCTTTTGCTTCTTCTTCGCTGCGTTCAAACAACGTTTCTGCAATTTCCGGCTTGGTCTTTGCAAGAGAAGCGTAACGGGTTTCGCTGCGGATGAAATCCTGGTAGTTGCCGGTAGGATCCTTGCTGTCAAGGGTAAACGGGTTCTTGCCTTCTTCCGCAAGTGCCGGGTTGAAGCGGTACAGTTGCCAGTAACCGCACTCGACTGCGCGCTTGATTTCTTCCTGCGACTTGCCCATGTTGATACCATGGTTGATGCAAGGTGCGTATGCGATTACAAGTGACGGTCCGTTGTATGCTTCGGCTTCGGTAAGAGCTTTGACAAGTTGAGCCTGGTTTGCGCCCATACCTACCTGAGCAACGTACACGTAGCCGTAGTTCATTGCCATCATACCAAGGTCCTTCTTCTTGGTGCGCTTACCTGCAGCGGCAAACTTGGCAACTGCGCCTGTGGGCGAAGATTTGCTGGCTTGTCCGCCGGTGTTGCTGTACACTTCGGTGTCAAGTACAAGTACGTTTACGTCCTCGTCCTGTGCAAGCACGTGGTCAAGTCCGCCGTAACCGATGTCGTATGCCCAGCCGTCGCCGCCGAAGATCCAGATGGATTTCTTGACGAGTACGTCCTTGTTTTTGATGATTTCGTCTGCAAGGTCCTTGCAGCATTCGCACTTGCCGTGAGTTTCAAGATTGGCAAGCAGTTTTGCCGCAGCGGCTTTGCTTGTTTTGGTGTTGTTGAAACCGTCCAGCCATTCCTGACAAGCGGCAACGCCTTCGGGGTTCTTGCCCTTTTCCTGCCAGATTGCAAGCAGTGCTTCAACCGTTTCCTTAAGTTTGGCGCGGCGTTGTTTGAGTGCAAGGTTGTAGCCGAAACCGAACTCTGCGTTGTCTTCAAACAGGCTGTTTGCCCATGCGGGACCGTGACCTTCCTTGTTGACGGTGTAGGGGCATGTGGGTGCGGAACCGCCGTAAATGGAACTGCAGCCGGTTGCGTTTGCAATCATCATTTCGTCGCCGAACAACTGCGTTACCAATTTGACGTAAGGTGTTTCGCCGCAGCCTGCGCATGCGCCCGAGAACTCGAACAGAGGCTGGCAGAACTGGCTTCCCTTGACGGTTGCCGGGTTGAGTCCGCTTTCCACTTGTTCCACTGTCTGGCTGAACTTGTAGTTGGGTTCTTCGATTGCCGTTTGCGCTTCGGCAGGTACCATTGTAAGTGCCTTTTCCTTGGCGGGACAAACGTTTGCGCAACTTCCGCAGCCTGTGCAGTCAAGCGGACTTACCTGCATACGGAACTTCGCTCCCTTCACGCCGATAGCGGCTTTGGTTGCAAAGTTTGCAGGCACTTCGGTGTCTTCCGCAACGAGTACGGGACGGATAGCGGCGTGCGGACAAACAAATGCGCACTGGTTGCACTGGATGCACTTGGTTGCGTCCCATGCAGGGATGTTGACGGCGATGCCGCGTTTTTCGTATTGAGTGGTGCCGGTCGGTACGATACCGCTGGGGTTGAACACCGATACGGGCAGTGTATTACCTTTCTGTTCCACGATGGGGCGAACGAATGATTCAAAGTATTCGCTGTCGGTTGCTTCGGGAAGTGCTGCGCCGGTGGTGGCGTTTGCCCAATCTGCAGGTACCTTTACTTCGTGAAGTCCTGCGATTGCTCCGTCGATTGCAGCCCAGTTAGCTTCGACGACCTTTTGTCCCTTCTTGCCGTAACTCTTGACAACGGCTTGCTTCATGTATTCCTCTGCCTGTTCGTAGGGGATGATGTTGGCAAGTTTGAAGAATGCGGCTTGCATTACCATATTGGTGGATTTTGCGCTGCCTGCGGCCATTGCGATGTGCAAGCCGTCGATGGTGTAGAACTTAAGGTGCTTGTTGGCAATCTGACGCTTCATGAATGCCGGCAACTCGTTGTTCAGTTCTTCGTCCGTCCAGCTGCAGTTAAGCAGGAACGTGCCGCCGTCCTTGGCGTCTGCAAGGATGTCGTAACGCGTTACGTAACTGGGGTTGTGGCAAGCGATGAATTCCGCCTGGTCGATGAGGTAGCTGGACTTAATCGGGTTCTTGCCGAAGCGCAGGTGGCTGATTGTCAGACCGCCGCTCTTCTTGCTGTCGTACTCGAAGTAGCCTTGTGCGTACAGGTCGGTGTGGTCGCCGATGATTTTGATGCTGTTTTTGTTTGCGCCGACGGTACCGTCGCTGCCCAGTCCGTAGAACTTGCAACGTGTGGTGCCTGCGGGGGCAACGTCGATCATTTCGTCAACGGGAAGGCTGGTGCCTGTCACGTCGTCGTTGATACCTACGGTGAAGTGGTTTTTCTTTGCGCCGTCCAGGTTCTTGTAGATTGCAAGAATCATGCTGGGCGTAAATTCCTTGCTGCCAAGGCCGTAACGACCGCCGACAACAACGTCCATGTGACGTCCTTCTTCGGCAAGTGCGGCAACAACGTCCAGGTACAGGGGTTCGCCGAGAGATCCGGGTTCCTTTGTGCGGTCAAGCACTGCAACCTTTTTGACGGATGCGGGGATAGCGTCCACAAAGTGCTTTGCCGAGAAGGGACGATAGAGGTGTACTTTCAGCACGCCGACCTTTTCGCCGCGTTTGGTAAGGTAATCGACGGTTTCTTCAACCGCGTCTGCGCCGCTGCCCATAAGGACGATGACTTTGTCTGCGTCGGGTGCGCCTACGTAGTCAAACAGATGGTAGTGACGTCCCGTCAGTTCGCCGACCTTTTCCATGTATTTTTCAACAATGGCAGGAGTTGCAAGGTAGTACTTGTTTGCTGCTTCACGGTTCTGGAAGTAGATATCCGCGTTCTGGGCAGTACCCTGAAGTTGAGGATGTTCGGGGTTGAGTGCGCGTGCGCGGAATTCGTCTACGTACTTCATGTCAAGCAGTTTTGCCATGTCTTCGTAGCTGATTTCGTCGATCTTGCTTACTTCGTGGCTGGTACGGAAACCGTCGAAGAAGTGCAGGAAGGGTACGCGTGCTTCCAGTGTGGACAGATGAGCGACAAGTGCCATGTCCATTGCTTCCTGTACGCTGTTGCTTGCCAGCATTGCGAAGCCTGTCTGACGGCATGCCATTACGTCCTGGTGATCGCCGAAGATGTTAAGTGCGTGGGCAGCCAATGCTCTTGCCGATACGTGGAACACGCAGGGCAACAATTCGCCGCTGATCTTGTACATGTTGGGGATCATCAGCAGCAAACCTTGGCTTGCGGTGAAAGTGCTGGTCAGTGCGCCTGCGACAAGGCTGCCGTGTACTGCGCCTGCAGCGCCTGCTTCGGATTCCATTTCGGCAATTTTGATTGTCTGACCGAACAGGTTCTTTCTGCCCTGGGCAGACCATTCGTCTGCCACTTCCGCCATGGGCGAAGAAGGTGTGATGGGGTAAATAGCCGCTACGTCGCTGAATGCATAGGCAACGTGTGAGGCGGCGGTGTTACCGTCAATAGTTTTCTTAGCCATTTAGTTTTCCTCCAAAAAAAGTTTTTACGTAGTAGATTTTTGCTTGTGCGGTTTGACCGACGGACGGTTGCCGCTTTGCCGTTTGCCCGGCAAAAAAGCAAACAAAAATGGCGTATTTTGCCATACGCCACTATTATATATCTTAATAACAATAAAGTCAATAATCAATTTTTTGTTTTGCGGAGTTTTACAGAAAATTTTTTTATAAGTGTAGGGTTAATTTCGCCATCACTAACAACCTTGGTAATGTCCTTTCTCGCGGCGAAGCCGTAAGTGGGGTAAGTGACAGTGCCCCTACAAGCCCCACCACGTGGGTACACTTTCACTCGCTATTACCAGAAATAATCGAAAAAAAACAATTTCCAAGGCGCGAAGCGTTTTTGGCACCCTAATCGTGCACGCTCGGGAGCCAAAAATTATTAGTGATGTAGAGATATTTTCTATCGGAAATTGCCCCTTGTTGCAAGTTTGCCCGAGTTCAAGGCAAAATAAACTTCGTTTGGGGCAAAACGGACTACATCGGTTACATCGGCGGATACTTTTCGTCGATGTCCGTCAGACACAGCAGGTAATCGACGGAAACGTTGTAGTAGTTTGCCAGTGTAATCAGCATGGCGACGGGTATTTGTCGCTTTTCCGTTTCGTATTGCGAGTAGGTGTTTTGTTTTACGTTCAGTATTTCGGCGAGTTGCCGTTGCGACAGTTGTCTGTCCTCATAATCTCATAATAAGGTACACTCTTATCTATTCTTATTTCAGTGCCGTTTGCAGGCGGTTCAGGGCGTCGGTAAGTGTTGCGCGAGGACAGGCAACGTTCATGCGGACAAACCTGTTGCCGTTGCCGCGGAATTGTGCGCCGTCGGACAGATACAGCCCTGTTTTGCTGCGGATTGCCCGGCAAAAGGCTTGGCTGTCGTCGGTATATGTGCCTACGTCCAGCCACATAAGGTAGGTTGCAGCTCCGTCCACGACCTTGATTTGCGGCAGGTTTTGTTGCAAAAAAGTCGATACGTATTGCTTATTTGAATGCAAATAAGCGCGAAGTTCGTCCAGCCACGGTGCGCCTTGGGTAAATGCGGCGATTGTCGCAACAATAGCGAATGTGTTTGGTTCGGCAACTTCGTCGGTGTTGAGCGCGCGCCATATTTTGTGGCAGACAAACTTGTTGTCGGCGTACACGGCGGCGCACTGAAGCCCTGCTATGCCGAATGCCTTTGTCGCGGAAATGCAGGTCAGGCTGTTGTTCTTGCACTCGTCGTTGACCGAAGCGAAGGGAGTGTATTCCGTCCCCGGGTCGGTCAGGTCGCAGTGTATCTCGTCGGACAGTACAAGTACGCCGTTTTCTTTGGCAAGGTGACCGATTTTTGCAAGTTCGTCGCGCGACCACACCAGTCCGCCGGGATTGTGCGGATTGCACAGCAACATCAGCGTTGTTTGCGGGTCGGCAAGTTTCTGCGCAAGGTCGTCCCAGTCAATCGAGTACTTTTCGCCGTCGTAGTGCAACGGGCATTCCAGCGGTCGACGACCGTTGTTGACAATGCTGTTGAAAAAGATGTTGTACACGGGGCTCAGCACAAGCACGTTTTCGTTTGGCGTGGTAAACTTGCGCACGGCGGACGAAATGGCAGGCACTACACCCGTTGCGAAAATAAGGCTGCCGGGGTCGATTGTGTGGTTGTGCCTTGTCTGCCACCAGTTGCAGATGGCGGCGTTCCATTCCTCGGGGATGATGTTGTAGCCGTACACGCCGCTTTCGGCACGGTTTTTCACCGCTTCCACTATGCACGGTGCAGTGGCAAAGTCCATGTCTGCTACCCACAGCGGCAGTTCGTTTGCGGCAACGTCCCATTTCAGTGAGCCGGTATTCCGGCGGTTTATTTGTTTGTCGAAGTCGTACATGTTTTTCCTTTTTTTTTGAGTGTTTTTATTTTTGTGGGTGTTTTTTTGTGGGGAAGGGAAACTGTGGGGAAGGGAAACTTTTTGTAAAAAGTTTTATTTTACCTTCGCGGCGAAATACAATTATATTGTGATACAAATCTCTTGCGTTGTTGTAAAACTGTTCATAGTGGGTGCACGCCGCGTGCCCCACACCCCAACCCTTCAAAAACTTAAGGGTAGTGGGTGGGGATATGTTTGATATTGTTTGAGTAATTAAATTACTGCTCAAAAGCCTTCGCCCTCGGGGAGAAGGTGTCACGAAGTGAAGGATGAGGGGGATGCAAAAAATTTATGGCAATTACTACCTTACAATCAATTGTGTTTTGGTGGGGTCTACGTCGTTGTCGTCAAGGATAATTTCGCCGTATCCGTCGGCGACGATTTTGCCGCTTAGCGGGTTTTTGACGCTGACGATGTTTCCCGTAATGTCCGCGTCGATGTTGCGGCAGTACTCGAAACACAAATTGGTGTCGGCAAGGCGGCAATTAACCAGTTTAAGCCCGTCGATGTAGCACAATCCCTGCAAGCTGTCGATTGTGCAGTTGACAAAGGTCAGGTTGCGGCTGTTCCAACCGAGGTACTCGCCGCGTATCACCGTGTCGTACACCGTCACGGTGTCGCAGTTCCAAAAGCTGTCTTTGCTGTTAAGCACGCAATTTTGCAGCGTTATGTTTTTCGCCCCGTCAAAGCAGTAGTTGCCGTCGATTGTCAGGTTGGTGGCGGCAATGTCGGTGGAATTCATTCCGAAGTAGTTGCCCACGGCGTGCACATTGACCATTTTTACGTAACTGCAACCCCACAGCGTTTCGGCGGCGTCGGTAAATTCCACGTCGGTCAGCGTAACGTTCTTCGCACGGCGGAATGCCTTGGGTGCAAGTATCTTCACGTTGCTGAATTTTACGTTGGTGCTGTACCATATTGCGGCGCGCGCCTCGGGCAGCAGAGTGCCGCCTTCTACGGTCAGGTTGTTGCCGTACCACAGCGGATATTTCCAGCCGAACCTGCAGTTTGTTGCCGTCACGTCGCGGCTTTCCTTGATGTGGCTTTCGCCGTCGTTCAACAAACAGTCAACAAGATGTACGTCGCTGCACTTAAACAACGCGCGTTCGCCTGTAAAATGTCGGTTTGTAATGGTCTTTGTCATGTCGTAACTCCGTTTAAGTCCGCCGCCGAAAACAATCTGCGACGACAGCTAAAAACTTATTTAATAAAGAATGATACACCTAAAGTTAACTTTAATGTCAAGTGTTTAAGCGAAGTTTTGCCGATTTTGTCTGAAAAGCGGTGTTTCGGTTGGTCTCTGTAAGCCTTTAGCACAATGTATTGCGCCGAAACATTGAAACTATTGCCACCAATAAAATAAACAAAAACACTTGAAAAGTGTTTGCTGTTGTGCTACACTGTTTATAAGAAAGTTAGTCTTGCGTCGATGGCTACATTCTTTTGTTCTGCCCGCACGGCTGCCACAAAAAAGGGCATTCCCGCAAAACAACTTTCCGTCAGCCTAAAATTTTGTTGTCGCGTCCTGCGACAAACCATCCTGCCTTGTTCGACACCTCTTTCACTTTGCGTCAACTACATTTCGTAAAAGGGGATTGTGTTCGGGCGTCGATGTCGGATTACTACGGCTTCCGCGTGGAGTCAAAGGGCTGTGCCCCGGTAAGGGACTGATGACGTCAGACAGATCACCCATCCTGTTGCTCAGGTTGAACTCATAGAAAGTCCCGGCTATGGCAGGATTTTTTACATAAAAAATTAAAACACTAAAGAGGGGTAAAAAATTGAAACGTATCGGGATTTTGTCTTTTGTGGCGGTGCTGGTGGTTGCGTGCCTTCTTGTCGGCTGTCGCGACGACGTTACGCCGATGGGTGACAAGGATTTGCCCGACAATCAGACAAAATACGCGTCCGTTTACATCTGCGGCGCAGTGAAAAACAGCGGATTTTTCAAAATCCCCGAAGGCACCGACGTTCAAACGGCAGTGCTCGAATACGCCCGCATACTGGACAACGGCGTTCTGCCTGCTTACAGCCTTGAATTTGTTCACGACGGCGACGTGATCATCGTCGATTACGTTGTCGGCAAAACGCGCTACTCGGTGGCAAACGTCAACGGTATGTATGTTGTTAGCCGCCTCGGCGTGGACAACGTCGAAACGGACGTCATAAACATGCTTGCCGACTACATTTCCTCAAACGGCAAAATACGCAACAATGCCGACTTGCGCAGCGCGCTCGGCGACAAATACAACGAAAACTTTTACAAATTTTACGTGTCGGAGGATGATTACCGTGAGGATAATTAACCTTCGACTTTCTTTATTTTGTTTTGTTGCAATGTGTTTCGGCGTGTTCGCCGCGGTGGAATGTATCTACGGCAACTTGTGGGTGCCGATAGTGTTGTTTGCCGCTTTCGCCGTTATTATTGTACTTATTTGCGTGTTTAAGCGCAATAAGTGGTACATTCCCGTTGTCGCGTGTGCGTTTGCTCTCCTGGGTGTGTTGCTGATTTACATACAACTGTTTGCCTTTGACCGTCGCGAAATAGTTTCGGAAAAGGTCACTTTGACGGGTCGCGTATCCGACGTTGGAAGAAACGGAAACGCCGTAAACAAACTGTATCTCGAGGACTGCGCGACGGAAGACTACCGCCTGCCCGGGCGCGTGGAAATGTACGTTTACGACGGCGCGTCGTTTGCAACCGGAGACACTGTGACTGTGGTGGGCACGCTTCGCAGTAAGTACGTGTTCCGCAGTGACGTGGATACCTATTCACTCAGAAACCGCACCTACTACAACATCGAACAGGACTCTCTTTTCGTTGTCGGTCACGGCGAATTGCGCTTCGCCGAAAAGGTGCGCAGGTATGTCTACGACGTCTGCACCGAGTACGGAGACGAGCAAAGTTCGGGCGTACTGTACGCGCTTATTACCGGCGACCGCAACGCAATTGCCGAGGACGCCTACGCTTCCTTTTACGGCGCAGGCATCGTGCACTTGCTTGCCGTCAGCGGACTTCACGTCGGCGTTGTGGCAGCGTTGTTTGTCGGGCTTGTCCGCTTGCTTAAGTTGCACCCTGCCGCGGAACTGGCAATTGCTCTCGTTCCGCTTGTTGCCTACGCGTGGCTGTGCGGGTTTTCGCCGTCGGTAGTCCGCGCGGTGGTGATGTTCGCCTGCGTGTACATCGCTCGCATGCTTCTCGGCAAAACCGATTTGCTTACGTCCCTGTCGTGGGCGGGGTTGGTGCTGTTGTGCGTGCAGCCGCTGTATCTGTATGATGTCGGTTTCCAACTGTCCTTTCTGTCGGTGTTCGGCATTGCCACTCTTTACACGCCGCTGTCGCGCAAAATTTCGCAAAGCCGCATTCCGGGGTGGCTTCGACCCGTCGTCAACTCTCTTGCTATGTCCGTCAGTTGCACGGCGGCTACCGTTTGCGCCCTTCTCGACGTCTACGGCGAAACCACCCTCATCGGCATAGTTGTCAACGTTTTTGCCATACCTATGGTTTCACTGGCGTTTGTGTTTGCGCTTGTCGGTATGTTGCCGTGGATATTTCATTTCCTCGTGTATCCTGCCTCGTGGCTTGCGGACGGCGTTATCGTTGCCGCAAAGTTCTTTACGCAAAACGACTTCACCCGTTTCGGCGTTGCGGTGTCGGTGCTTACCGCCGTCGTAACCATTGTGTGGATGTTTGTCGCAGGCGGCTTTGTTCGTCTCGGTCGCAAGGCCAATGTAATTACAAATGTTGTTCTTGCGGCGGCGTTTGCTGCAACGATGATATTTGCCGCCGTTCCGAAGCCCTGCCGCACCGAAGCGTATGTTTCGGTGGACTTTTCCGAGCCGGCCGTGGCAATGACGTCGGACGACGGGGAAGCGGTGATTGTCACCAACTTTCCCAATGGGTTGTATGCTCTTGGTGAAGTACTGCCCAAGGTATACCGCCACAATGTCAGGCACGTAACGTGGTGCGTTACAAACTACAACGCCGTTGACGTAGAATCGTTAAGTATGTGCGTAAACGCAGGCGATGACTTCTTTGTGCTGGATAGCAGCGGCAACGACCCTGCGACGGAATTTCTTGCCGGGCTCGGCATCACGCCGGTGTACGGTTTCAAAAATTTGCCGATGGGCAAGTCCGTCACCGTAACGCCTGTTTACGACGGTTCGCTTCGGGCGGCGTTACTTAGTTGCGACAATTTCAGCGTGGCGGTTGTCGTCGGCGGCGACACTGCCGTAGCAAACTTTGCCTACGCTCGCCGCGACATCGACATTTACGTCGGCAACAAGGCTTTTGCAAGTTACGGCGCGGAAAACAAAACTTTTATCAGTCTGTATCAGAACAATTACCCATTCAACCTTGGCGCAAATAAGTACGGAAACTTTACAATACGCCCGAAAGATGGTACAATAAACGTATCTTTCAGGTAGCTACAGTAAATTATTAGTATATATTTATCTGCGCGCCGGGCAAAACTGCCGCAAAAAAAGCAAAACGGAGGAAAGTGGTGATAAAATTTTTGGAACTGCGCGAAAAACTTAACGATTCCTTCGTGGCTTTGTGTCTGTTCGGCAATGACGGCTGGGTGAAGCAACGCGCGCTTTCTTCCGTAAGACAAGTTTACGGCGTGGAAGCCGACGACGGAATGTCATTTGACACGCTGGACGCACCGACTACCGACGACATAGTGTACGCCTGTATGTCGGGTTCGCTGTTCGGCGGCAAAAAAGTAGTGTTGGTCAGGGGCTTTGTCATGCCGCAGGGCAAGCAGATGCAGGAAGTCAAACGCAAGTTGTCCAAACTGTTTACTCAGGACGACGCCGACTACTGCGTGGTGTTTGACCTCGACAACGCCAAAACGCTGGACGGCGTGGATGGCGTGGAATTTGTCGATTGCAACAAACTGGACGGGGCGGGCATCGGCAAATGGATAACAGCCTATTGCCGCAAGCAAGGCGTCGACGCCGACCCGATTGCCGTCCGCAAACTTGCCGAGTACTGCCTGTGCGACATGTCGCGCGTGGCTACGGAAACGCAGAAACTTATCGATTACGGCAAGTTTGACAGCGCATCTGTGGACATGCTGGTGCACAAGGACGTCGAGTATGCCGTGTACGACCTCAGCAAACTTATCGCTTCGGGCAACGTGCAGCGCGCAATGGCAAGTTACAAGGGGTTGCTTGCGCAGGGTGAGGACAACAGGGCGTTGTTCGGACTGCTGTACAACTTCTACCGTCGCGTGTACTACGTCAAGACTTCGACGGAACTTACCGAGGACAAGATTGCCGAGTGCCTTGGCGTAAAACGCGGCGCGATTATGTTTGCCAAGGATGTTGCCGCCCGTTACAAACCGATGCAACTCAAGCGAGCACTGTCGGCGTTTGTGGAAGCCGACGGCAAGTTGAAGGCGTTTCTGGACGAAGACGAAGTGATGACGTGGCTCGTGTTCAGGCTGGCAACGCTGTGACGACGGCACTGTACGCACGCTTGTAAAGTATTCAAAAAACGCATAGGGTTAATTTCGCCATCACTAACAACCTTTGGAATGTCCTTTTCCGTTCTTTCGTGTGGACATTCGCTCAGTGTACATCCAGTACACCCTCGCTCACTATCACCCGAAATAATCGAAAAAATCCAATCCCCAAGGCGCGAAGCGTTTTTGCGTGCGTGACGGCGAGATAATTAAAGGCAAACGACCGAAACTGTACCGGGCGTACAGTGAGTGTCGTTTAACGCATAATTAGCCGCCGTCACACTCGCAAAAATTATTAGTGATGGCGAAATTAACCCTACGTATTAAAAAATTCAAAACAATTCCCGAAACGGAGAAAAAAATAAGTGTTCAGTAAACTAAGACAAAATTTCAGAATGGCAAACGTGCTGTGCAGGGTGCTGTTTATCCTTACTTACGTGTTTGCAAGTTGGCAACGCTTTTTGCAGGCGTCGTACCTTGTCACGACGGAAGCAAATCTGCCGTTGTCGTTGCTTGCGGCGGCGATTATGGGTGTGATACTGCAATTTATCGTGCCTGCGCTTGTCAACGTGTTTATCAATCTGTCCAAAATTCACTCTCTGCCCGTTGCGGAATACTGTGTGGTTGTGTTTCTGTTTCTGTCCGCAGGCATGTTGCTGTGCGGCGCAATCAACCTGTTTGCGTGGTTTTTCCCCGTGGCGGCGGTTTGGATTACTACCCTTTCGCCGATAGTGGTTACGCTGGGTGTGGGGTTTGCCTTTTTCAAGGTTACGGCAAAACTGTACTTCAACGACGTAACTACCGTAACTTACGCCAAGGCATGCGTTGTCGCCGTGGCTGTTCTTCTTGTCGTGTTGGGGGTGCTGCTGTGAAACGTATTTTATGCCTCGCCCTTCTTGCGGCAATTTGTTGCGCTCTGCCCCTTGCTTTTTGCGGTGTTGAGGCTTGTGCCGAAACCGTACCTGCGGCGAGTACCGATTACAAAAACGACCCGATATATCTGTTTGCCAAGCAATTTGTCGAGGCTTGCCCGACCCGAAGCGGCGAAATTGCCGAAAAGGCTGCCGCCGACTGGCTTAAAACCAGGTTTGACGAGCTGCTCCCCGAAACTTCTCCGTCGGCAATTGACCGTGTTTCAGGTTACGACCGCGCGGTGTTCAATCTGTCCTGCAAACTGGACAACCCGAATACCGACCGCCAAATCATTATCGGCGCACATTATGACGCGGTGAGCGGCAGCAACGGCGTCGGCGACAATGCCTTCGGTGTGGCTGCGCTGTACACGCTTCTCAAAACGTTTGCGACGGGCAGCCGTTTTGTACCCTACGACCTTGTGTTTGTGGCGTTCGGCGGCGAGGAGCAGGGCTTAGTCGGCTCCTACGGCTACGTAAACGGTATGAGCGAAGCCGACAAACAACGCACCGCGCTTATGATAAACCTTGACAGCCTTGTGTTCGGCGACAAACTGTACTTGCATTGCGAAAACAAGTCCACCGACATCGCCGACCTGTTTAAGTCGCACGTCGACGGCATTGCCGAAAAGCCCTACCGCAAGGGTGTAATGACCAACGGTTACGACGTGTACGGATACGGCTATTACGAAACAATTCAGGGCAGCGACCACACGCCTTTCCGTCTGGCGGGCATTCCCGTGGCGTTTTTCTTCAGCGGAAACTACGATGGCATGGCATACGCCGAAAGCGCAAACGCAAATCGTTGCGTAATGAACACGTCGTCGGACAACTTTGCAAGCCTTGACAACTTTGTCGGCGCGGAAGCGGTCACACGCACAAACGCAGTCGTCAGCGGCATAGCGGCAACTTTTGCCGACAGCGATTTTGCCGCCGTTTGCGACAATGCCGTCAATCAACTGGTAAATCTCAACCTGGTGTACACGCGCCTGTACCCGAAACTTGTTGCGCTGGGGCTCAGCCTGGTGTGCCTGCTTCTGCTCGTTCCCTACTACCGCAAGTTGCAAAAGCGCGCCATAATGGGCACCGCCGAGGCAAAAACTTCGCGCGTGTTCAGCCAACCCGACGCAGAGGACATTTTTACATTTGACAAGTAACGCTATGAAACAAAAGAAGATACTTAAATTGCCTGTGTACATTGCCGTTTACGTTGCGGTAATCGCGGTGTGCATACTGGCAGACCAACTTACAAAACTGTGGATTTTCGACGGGCTTCTGGGGGCAACCGAGGGCAAATCCGTCAAGGTGATGGGCGACTTTTTGCGTTTTACCGCCACATACAACGAGGGCGCGATTTTCGGCATGTTCAAGGGGCGCGCCTCCGACATCATGTTTTTTATCATCACTGTTGCCGCAACGCCGCTGTACGCCTATTTTCTTGTGCGTGCGCGTAGTCGCAGCGTGTGCGGACAGGTGGGATTTGCCTTTATCGTTGGCGGAGCAATCGGCAACGCAATCGACCGCGCTTTTGTGTGCACCGACGGCACGTTTTTCAGCGGCAAGGTGCGCGACTTCATTTCCTTTTCGATTTTTCCGCCGATATTCAACGTCGCCGACAGTTTTCTGACGGTGGGCGTGGTGCTGGCGGTGCTGGCGATAGTGGTGTTTGATCCCGATTCGCTTGTCAAGGGTTTCCGCGAGGAACGCGTGGCGGCAAACGGTGACGAAAACGCCGACGGACAAACGACGAAAACGCAAACCGCCAACGACGAAGGTGCCGCAACCGACGGCAACAATGACGCGACGGAAAATAGCGGCGAAGGAACAAACGACTTGCAAAACACCGCCGAAATGGGCGTGAACGCCGTGCAAAACAGCAACGCAGACAACGCCGCCGAAGAAGCGGAAAACGGCAAAAACGGTGGCGAAAAATGAAAACGGTATGCGAAATTTGTGACGAATACTGCCGCAGACTGGACGTGTTTGTAGGCAACGTCGCATGTCTTACGCGTACCCACGCGCAGAAACTTATCGCAAGCGGCGGCGTTACCGTCAACGGCAAAGTTGTCACCAAGTGCGCCGAGGAAGTGGCGGTGGGCGACGAAGTTTCGGTAACTCTTCCCGACGACGCGCCCCTGGACATCAAGGCGGAAAACATCCCCCTGGACATTGTGTACGAGGACGAGGACCTTGCCGTCATCAACAAGCCGCAGGGCATGATCGTGCACCCCACAAGCAACATTTACACCGGTACGCTTGTCAACGCGTTGTTGTACTGCGTGCACGATTTGTCAGGTATCAACGGCGTGTTGCGCCCCGGCATTGTGCACAGGTTGGACAAGGACACCAGCGGCTTGCTGGTCGTTGCGAAAAACGACTTTGCCCACGTGGAATTGCAACGTCAGATACAGGTCAAGACGTGCCGCCGCATTTATCTTGCACTACTGGAAGGCAATCTGAAACTTGACGACGGCTTTGTGGACAAGCCAATAGGCAGAAGCAAAAGCGACCGCAAAAAAATGGACGTCGTCGAGGGCGGCAGAAGCGCGCTTACCTACTACCATGTACTGCGCCGCTACCGCAACTACTGCTACGTGCGGTTTGAACTCAAGACGGGGCGCACCCACCAGATACGCGTACACGCGGCGAAAGTGCTGGGTCATCCCGTTGTCGGTGACGTTACCTACGGGTACAAGGACGCAAAGTGGGGGCTTAGGGGGCAGTTGCTTCACGCGTGGAAGTTGTCCTTCGTGCATCCGCGCACGGGTCAACAAATGGAATTTACCGCGCCGTTGCCCGACTACTTTACCCGCGTGCTTGACGACATCGAGCCGTCCGCGCTCACTCCGCCCGAACAGGAGTAGTAATGAAATTTGTAACAAAAAAGTCGCAACGTATGCGTTTTTTATCGACAAAAATGTAGTCTATCCAACTCAAAATCTCGCAAAATACAACGGGAGCAATAACAATGAAAAATTTACTGTCGCTTACGTCGCTTGACAAGGCACAAATCAACCACATATTGGAAATCGCCGGACAAATGCGCCGCATAGTGCTGTCCTCCTTCAAAAAGGGACCGCAACTTGCAGGCAAGGTGGTTGCAGGCGTGTGGAACAAGCCTTGCGCTTCCAGTACGGGGGTTTCTCTTGCCACGGCGTATCTGTCGGGTACGGCATTGCCCGTGTTCGGCGCGGAAGAACCACTGGAACACTGCCAACTTTTTGACGATATGGGCGTAAATACTGTGGTTGTTTCCTGTGAAAACGACAATCTTGCCAAAAGTTTCGCCGCCAAGGCGCGTTGCAGTGTGGTAAACGGCGGCTCGGGACGTTACGACCCCATCGGCGTGCTTGCCGACCTTCTTGCGCTGTCCGTCAAGGCGGACGGGCTGGGCAATCTGTCGGTGCTTGCGGTGGGCAATCGTGACGCCAACAAGGTGGACGAACTCATCCACTGTCTGCAACTGTTCAACAGCACGCTTGTGTGGTATCTGCCTGCCGACGACTTTGTTACGCGCCGCCGCGGCATAGTGCTGGACAACGCCGTTGCGGCATTCAGCGGTGTGGACGCCGTCGTCGACCTGG
>ULVD01004159.1_pt1 | contig 27777 bp, 32 predicted proteins | sample 1959101 | NCBI WGS metagenome assembly ULVD01 (sample SAMEA4835777, study PRJEB28245) | human gut metagenome | biome: gut microbiome; material: fecal sample | place: Denmark | collected 2008
TTGTGGCGCATGGGCCAATGACCGATCTGAGTTGCCAGAATGTTGTCCTAACTGTGGGAAGAAGATGAAAGGGGTTAAATGAGTAAATCCTCATATAAACGTATATCTGGTAAGCCTCACGAAGTCCAGTCACGACTATATAGAAAAGATTGGATATGTATTTCACAACACTGGATTAAGTGGGCGAAGCGATACATGAATAGAGCATTTAGAAGGAACCATGTAGAAGAAAGAACGGAGGAACAATGATTAGACCGAGCGATATTGTATTACATAAGCCAACCGGCGAAACATGGGTAGTATGTGGGGTTGACCGTGAACGTGGCGAACTCATTCCTTGCGGATACCCATTCCCCACCATTGCCAAAATTGACGATTGCGAACTGATTACAGAGGGATACACGGCATACGGGCAACCAGAAGAATACATCAATGTATTGCAGGAACGCGGTCTGTTAAGGTTTATTGACGCCCGGGCGGCAATGTTTCACGGATTCATTTAAGGTGTTTAACGATGACTAAATACATAGAAGAAATTATGCAGACGAAAGGGCAGCCAATGAATGAAGAATATATAACCAAAAGTGCCGCGATAGAAGCTGCCTGCGATGCAGTAGAGTTATATCCTTCGGAATATCAAGAGATAGAAAATGCCATTAACAGGGTTGTTGCCGATGTCGCTTTGGTTATGGATACAACGGAACTTGAAGATTTGAGGGCTAAGTATCAGGCGCTCGTCGCTGAAAAAGACAAGAACAGTGGAGACACGGCCGAAACGTATACAACCGGGTATTGCTATGGCCACAGAAACGGGCAGATTGAATTGCTCCAACAGATTTTAGGCATTTTCGATGGTACAAGCGAGCCGGAGGAGACAAATGAGTAAATACATAGATGTTGAAGCGCTGGGTATAGGCATAGCACGGGCAGAAATATTTGCTAACCCGGAATTTGCACGAGGATGGAATAACGCGATAAAGATTATTAACAATGCTCCCGCCGCCGATGTAGTGGAGGTGGTACGGTGTGAAAACTGCATTCGCCGGGGTACGGAGGATTGTGCAATGTATTATGGTTGCGAGTGTGGGGAGCAAGGCTCATGGGAGACAGATAATGATTTTTGTAGCTGGGGCGAAAGGAGAAATAATGAGTGAATATATAGGCCGCGAAGAAGTGATAAAAATTCTCGAACATTATGACCTGTCGAGCGGTTCGACGATCGGCTGTCATAGCGGTGCAATAGAGTGCGCAATATCCGCGATAGAGATGTTGCCTGCCGCCGATGTTGCCCCTGTAGTGCGCGGACGGTGGATCGAAGAGGATGGCATACAGATTTGCTCAGAATGCGGCGAAGAGCATGAATGGGAAGATTACAGAGCACCGTACTGCGATACCTGCGGAGCAAAGATGAACAAGGAGGAAGCCGATGAACTGGATTAAAGTGAGAGACAGACTACCAGAAGAAAAGGAACCGGTGATTATCCTGCTGCAAGATGGACAGATTTTTCGCGGCGAGATACGCATGAGACAATTATTGCCGGAATGGTGGTATTACTACGATCCCGGCTGCACTGACATTGACATGCTGGGGCTTTTATATCCCGTAGAAAAGTTTGGCGGACTATGGTTTAGAGGTAATCCTGTTATTGCGTGGATGCCCATGCCGGAGCCCCCGAAGGAGGAAACTAATGATAAAAAACAACCTGAAGAAGCTTCGGGGGAATAGGACGCAAGCAGAAGCGGCGGCTGCGCTTGACATGAGCCAGGGCGTGTACAGCATGATGGAGAGCGGACGGGCGGTGCTGAATAAGTGCGAACTGGTCAAGGCTATGACATACTACGATGTGCCCGCCGAAAAGATATACCCGCCTGATATACTGCGTTTATGTTTCGGCATAGACGCGGCAGAAAAGAAACGCAAACCGACTTCTGCTATGGTGAAGATACCAATAGCGTTGGCGGAACGGATTGACGGATTGATAACCGAGGGCCTTTATTTGAGCCGAACCGACTTTGTAGCGGCAGCTACACGTGAAAAGCTGGGAGGCGATTCAAATGGGCAAAATGCACAAAAGGGCGGAATGGTATCTGTATAACTACCAAAAAGTCAAGGCGCGTGAAGCTAAGACAAGGCAAGAGATTGTGGACGATGCAGTATACGCCGCATACGGCAGCGGGGATAACACCCCGGTCAAGCACAGTGTTAGCACCAGCAAAACGGAATCTGGCGGCATAAGGCTGGCAACGGCAAGGGCAAAAGCCATAAATGAGGAAGATGATCTGTGGATCAAAGCTATTGAGAACGTCTGGTGCGCATATACGCACGAGGACAAAGGCCTGGCCTATTTCATGGAGTTTGGTTTCGGCCTGACTGGCCGTCCGGTGAGCAAAGCGCGTGCCGGAGTTGTGAGAGATGAGGTCATGGCAGCACTGAACATTGAGCGTGTGCAAACGTACTACTCATACCGCCGCCGAATAATCTCTGACGTGATAGAAGAAGCGCTGGAAATCAAGGCGTATAACAAGGCAATAAAAAATAGCCCCCGGTAAGGGGGCTATCGTGTTATTTGCCGAGGTACTTTTTCTTGTACCTTTTCAGTATGTCATCTTGCGCGTCCTTAATTGCTTTAGCAACGTAGGACGCTTTTTCATCATCGCTCATGCGGGAATACTGCGAGCTGTTGATAGCGTCCTCTGCGGCCGCATACATGGCCCTGCCGTTTTCGATCTTGAATTCGGTGTACTCGTCTGCGGTAAGGACGTATCGCTCATCTCCGCTCTTCAGAGTGCGATATGGATAGTTCGACGGAACGACAGAGGGGTCCTGCGTGACGGAATACAGGCGGGTCAGCTCCACGTCAACGGGGGTCATATCTACCCCGTCAAGATAGCCTGGCAGTATAGCCTGCTCCAGAAGCCGGACTGGCCAGCTATGCTCGTTTATCTCCTGTTCGCCCCACACGTTAATATAGGGCTGCAAGTCACTGGCAAGGCCGGGTATCTTCGCCTGCATTTTATTTGTTACTTTATCCAAATCCTTACCGAGCTCGGAAGTGGGGTCGCCTACGGTATCGCGGCGCACCGGGTCTATCGTCCTCGCAATCTGACCGCCAATGGTAGGAACAAACTGGCTTGCATAGCCCCTGCCTGCGGTGACAAGAGCCGCGCCTATGAGGCTGTTGCCGTCGCTCCTCGCATTGGCCACGGCTTCAAGCGTATCCTGTAAGCCCTGCAACATACTCATTTCCACAAGCGGGTCTGTAATTGATGAGAGAGTGCCAAGGAAAGCATCAATGTGGTCGCCAACGGTCTGTGCTTCGTCGCTGCTGCCGCTGCCATCTATCAACTCTTGCAGGGCAACACCCATAAACAGGGGGATTGACGCGGGAGCCGCCCAGTCAATGGTCATGGAGCTGCTGCCGGGTAAATTAAGAGCATATTCCTGTTTGCCAAGATCGCTTTGGTAGTACTTATCTTCGTCATTATCGCCACCGCTTATTACGCCAGACTTCGCAAGGAAGTAGCCCAATGCCATAAGGGAAGAACCTACAAGGCCAGAGGACATTTTATCAATGGCTGTCGAAGCGTCCATCTTTCCTGCCTTAACATCGGTGAGCATCTGTCCGGTGCCTTGTATCAAGCCGATGGGTGAAAACTCAACCCCACGGGCAAGGACGTTTAAGGGGGTCTTCTTAAACGGTACAGTGCCGCCTACAAGTATCTTTGTGGCAAGGTTCTTATTCTCTATCTTCGTCATAGCGTCAGCAAGAGAATTTGCATCGTGGAAGGTTGAACGCTTCGCTTCGTTGATGGCGTAGCTCATGCACTCTGAGCGCTGCTTTGCCGTCATGGTGTCAGGGGTGTAGCCTCGTGCTGTCATAATCTGTGCAAAGGAACGCTTGTACTGCTTTTCAAGAAATACGGTGTCGCCCTCACTTAATGCCCAATTCGTAGCCTCGCGCCACTTCTCAATAGGCTTGAATTTGAATATCTGCCGATTCTCATCTATCGCCCGTTCGATGCCGCTCTTTGTGTCGTACCTTGAACTATCTTCAAGGGCAGTGCGGGCATCGTCAAGGGTAGTTGCGGCATACGCCTTGTTCGTCTTATAAGCGTCGCCAAAAGCTAATGCTTTTGTTCGCTGAGACTGTTCAACACCCATTACCTTTTCAAGGGCCGCACCAACAGCATCTTTAGAAGTCCAAAGAACATCGGACATTATCTCATTGCCTATGAGATTGCGGAGAACTGTTCGTGGATTACCCAGCATGGAAAGATAGCGCCACGCCCTGATTTTATCCAATATGCCAGCTGGCATCTTTGAACCTATGTCGGCAGCAATCTTGTTCATGACGGCATCTCGCTCTACTCGGGTCTGTGTGTTGTTCAACTCTGCCAGCAGTTCCGGGTTGACCTCAATGGGAGCCATCTTACCTTTGTCTATACGCTTCTGATTCTGCTTGTTGATGTCGGCAACGGCCCTATCAAGGGCTGTTTCAGCACCAATAGAACTATCGCGTGTCCACTTCGCAAGGGCTTGTATGGCCTGACCGCTTTCTGTCATGTGCCGCTGGATTTCCTGCTTCCATTCATTAAGCTTCGTATAGTCTCCCGTTTCTGCCGCCTCCGCCCGTAGCGTCTCGCCTATAAGCATAGCGGTATCAACGTCAGGCGCGTCCCATGAGCCATGGTCAAGTTCATGAATAGCCTCGTCTATGCCGCCGGTTCTGTCTATGGAGCCGCGGACTCTTTCTTTCGCCATAGCGATACTGTCAGCCTCCTTTGATACGGCATACAAGGAATTTTCTGCGCTGTCAGCCGCCTTTTCCGCATCGGTGAGCCACTTGTCATAAGTGTTGGTGTACACCTTGGACTGTTTCATCTCAACAGGAGAGGGCGTATTTGCACCAAGGTCTTTGAGGGTAGAGTTAGCCGATGTATTCTTGGTTATGAGCCCATCTCGGTATGCGGCGGCTTCGTCGTACTCCATAAGTGGCAAGGCTTTCAGGTCTGGCATTTCCTGAGTACCTATATTCCGTGCTACAGTTTCCACGTCATTGCCATTATGCATCCAGAAGATGATGTCTGGTCGCCCGTCCCTCTCATAATTCCAGTCGGATGGAGCGTATTCATCTACAAATGCGGTTCGCGCCACGGGTATAAAGCCGTGGTTAAGGTACATTTGTGAAAGACCACCATTATAGTTATCCAGCTTTACACCGCCGTTGTCGATGGCGGTAAGTAATATGGAGGATACCGCCTTGCGCGACTTTGATATATTGGGATTTTTGAATACAGATACAATGTCGCCGTCTTTTGTCACCGCTACGCCGACACCGTTATCATCGCCCAGGAACATCTTCATATCGCCATACTCCGAAACATCGTGCGCCGTTACGAACGCGCCGTGCGGATTACCTTGCTTTGCCTCGGATATTGCGGCATAAAAAGAGGACGGGTCTGATGCCGTCCTTAAATCAACAGGGGTCGCGCCCTGCTGCCGGATGATATTCTTTACAGGGCTTCCAATTCCTCTATAATCCGTTCGTCTGTCCATTCCGGAAACTGTTTGCGCCATCCTCGAATCAGGCTCTGTGACAGCTTGTCCTGATACTCCGGCATTTCCTCCGGCTTGAGCTTGGTTTCCGTTTTCTGCTCCATTTATATCACCTCTGTTATTATTATACTTTTCGTTTGCTGTCTGCGCAACACCGTTTTTAATGTTATCAATACCGTTCTGAGCCGTGTTTGCGTCCGCATTGGTATTAGCGGCTGGGTCGGCGGCTGAACCGCCTACGTGGGCGTTTGCGGCGTCACGTTCTATATCGCTACAATACTTCGATGTGTGATACTCGTCAACCAGCTGCTGATTGGCGGCATTCTTGCGCTTGGCCTTTGCCGCTTCGGACTTGTAGTCCGCCGTCGCGGTGTCTACCTTCTTCTGCCCCTCGCTCGCCGTTTGGCTTGCTGCTGCCTTTGCTGCGGACAGTTCCCGAGATGCCTGTGCAATCTTTTTGCCCTTCTTTACTGAGTCGGGATCGTCAATATTGGCAAGCCGCTGTTCGGCCTGAGTGACTTTATTGTTGGCGTTCTCCACCTTAACGGCAGCATCGTTTTCTGCGGATTCAACGGCCTGTTTCTTAGCAGATACTACTTCGGCATTTGTCTGTATCTCAACTCCTGCGTTAATGGCAGCGTCGCGGGAAACGTTGATCTCGCCGCTGTTATACTTGTCAATGAGAGCTTGCCGCTGCACATCGTTCATATTCTCCATGTGCATAGCAGACATGAAACTATCGAGGTAAGCCGCATAGTTGCCGCCAGTGCCCTTGTATATCTCCGATGCGTATTTGTAGGATTGCGTATGCGCCCCCATAGAAAGGCCGTTCATTATGCCGCCTATGAGCAAACCGCCTTTAGCATTGTCCCACATTTCGGAGAAGTCCATTTCATATCCCTTATCCCATGTAGCCATTCTCGCGATTGACGAGCCGTAATAGGACGCGGCTTCTTCGAGACCTTCACCGATAGTGCCCAATGCGAAGTTGACAAAGGGCATACCCTTTGTTATTGCAAACTGCTTGAAGTTGGCAGAAAGGCCGCTTGCCGCGATCTTCTTGCCTACAATGTTCATGCCGAAAGAATGCTGCAATACCTCGCCCATTTCAAGGGATTCAAGGTAGCCCTCCAGCGCGCCGGCGGGGATAGCGTACAAGGCCGCCATTCGGGGTGCAGCGCCGCCGTTTACAGCCTCAAGGTAGTAGTTGCCTATGGAACTTGCTACAAAAGGCATGCGGCTTGCGTTCTTTTGCATGAAATTGAAAAGAAAGTCAGTGCCCGCCGCGCTGCTGGATGTGGTCGTTGCGGCGGGGGTAAGTGCAGAGCCTATGAGTGCGGTTGCACGCATACGCATTATTTCAGCACCGACATCGGCGGCGGTAGATATTACCTTGTGGTTCCTGTCGTGGGAAAACTGCGTCCACCATGCCGACATATCCTGAAGCTCGTCAGTGAATTTCCAAAGCTTTGCGCGCCCCGAAATGGCAGCCGCGCCCATATCCAACACGCCCACTGCACCGCAGGCGATAGACAGCGCCGCACGTATGGGCATGGAGATTATGGAATTTGCAAGCTGATCCGCCATACTGTTTTCAACGTAGTCGCTTGCCAGCATATCCTTGTCGGTGTTCTTCCAGTCCTCTTCGGTGTATGTCGCAAGCACCTGCTGAATCTGCTCGTCAGTGAGGCCGCATTCTTTCAGGGTATACGTCGAGTAGTTTACGCGGGCGCGTTCCTTGGGTATGTACTCGCCCAAGTCCGCCCGGCGTAACGCATTGTCAATTTCAAGCGGTTCGTATCCCTGTGCTTCAAGCACGGCGGTAGCGGTGTCAATGTAGCTGTTTACCGCCCGCGTTTCCTGTTCGGACAAGCCGTAATCTTCCATCATGGAAATAGGCGAAAAGCCCTTCTGTGATGATGTCCCCATGTTGCCAAGCTTTTTAGCTTTATCTACTGCGCCCTGCGTGAAACTGTCCATGCCGTTCAGTATCTTTGCGCTTGTGGCATCAGAGCTGTCACGTCTTGCTATGCGTTCTGCTTCGTTGGCCTTGCCTTCGGTGCTTTCAGAATAGGAAAGTCTGCTATCCTGCCGTATGGCTTTTTGAATATCCTGATTGGAATACCCGGCCTCACGCATGGCTGCTATCGCGCTGTCAGAGGCCGCCTGCTTTTTTTGCTTATTGTTATTGTACTCGTTGAGCTTACTATCCCGCGCAAGGCCGACGCGCTTGTCTATGTCAATGGAGTAGCCGCTTTTGGATATGGCGGCATTTATAATGGACTGCGACTGATTGGATTTAGCTTCAGCCTCTGCCTTTGTCTGTTCGTCCTGCCTGTCCCAAAGTATCTGTTGCCGCTTCTGTATTTTCTCTAAATCGCCCCATATCTCATCTATACTCAGTTTCCCGACGCGGTTTTTCTCGTCCTTTTCTTTGGCCGCCTGCTCTGCCAGTATAGGGGAGGAGTAATCGCTGTAGTCAGTGTCTTTATCCTTCGGATTGTAGATTCCGATATCTTTATACTCTGGATTGTTCAATAATACCCGCTGGTATGCCGATACCATTTCTTCATCCGTGATGTTCATGCAGTCACTGGCAGTACTCCAAACTTCCTGAATTACAGCGTTCTTAAAATTTTTCGCCTTCTGCTGCTCGGCGCGATCGGCAATTACCTTGCTGTATGCCTTGGGATAATATGTTTTTGTAAAGTATCCCGAAGAAGCCTGTCCGTATGCCTTGAGGAACTGGTCAAAGGGATCGTCGGTGTATGTTCCCTCATATTTTTTGGATATCTTTCCCTGCTCATACCGCTGCACATCTTCTGGATCGTTCCAGTCGTACCCGTACTTCGGGTGATTGGCATTCTTATTTGCGGTCTTGGTGTTCAGCATGAAGTTATCCATGAAGTCCGAACGTGCCGCATTAAAAGCATCTCCGTCAAATGTTTGAGAGCCGAAGTATACATCGTTGTTGGGCTTCATCCATGAAGCATATCCGGCCTTGTTGGTGGAGTTGGCGAGGGTAGGGGCTATCTCCGCGTATATATGACGGTTGGCAGCCGCACGGTCCTGCACCTCTTTGGAAGCAGAAACGGAACCATCCTTATTCTGCTTCTGATAAAGGCCAAGGTCGGCCTTACCAGAGGTCTGCTTTTCGTAGTAATTCTTGAGTTGCGAATCATATTTACCCATGTTATACCTTCTTTACATAGTCTGGCCGGACATGCGTCGGTTGCTCTTGCTCGTATCGGTGCTCTTGGTAGTATTTGTCTTCTTATTGCTACTCGCGGTTTTCTTCGGAGTTCCCTCCTTGGCGTAATAAGGGGTATAGCCGTTGCTTGCATAATAAGCATCACGGTTGTCCTTATTCGCAAAGTTCAGACTGCCGTTTCGGTTCTTGACGTTGGTGCTGTCGTAGATGTATGAACCGCTGTTACCAGAAGAACCGCTACCACCACCGCTGCCGGAAGATTTCTTCTTGCCTCTGCTGTAGGAATAACCGCCGCCGCCACCACCACTGCCGCCGGAACTTGGCACACTGCCTACGCCGGCTTTTGCGTTCTGGCCCAGCGAATACAGGTCTTTGGCGAGGTCGTAGGCGTTGTTCTGCGCCGCAAGCCCCTGTGCTACTGCCTGATTGTACTGGTTAAGAACAGCCTCATTAAGCCCGGCCTGATAGTTCGCCTCCATCTTTGCTATGTCGTCGGCCTCTGCATCCTGTAAGCGCTGCTTCGCGTCAGTCACCCATGTACTGCCGCCCATGCCGCGGGAATAGGCATCGAGGTCTATCATGGCCCTATCTGCTTCGGTCTGCTTGCGCCTGTTTTCTATGGACTGGTCGTATGCGGTGCGAAGGTAGGATTCAACGTAGGATTTGATTTCGTCCTTGTCCGTGGTGGGGAGCTTGTACTCGGACAGCACCATTTTTGCAAGGTCGGACCAATCATTCACGCTGCCCTGGGCCGCAAGGTCGCCGCGATAGGCAAGCTTAGTAGCGTCGTCCCATGCGCCTGTATCCTCTATGCCACGGGATAGCTGGTAGTCCTTTATGGCCTGTTCGGTCTTATAGGGCAGGGCTCCGTAGGTGTCATATGCCGCCTGTTCAGCTGCGCCCCATGTGCCGGTCTGGTCAAGACCGTATTCCTTCTGCCACTTTTTTATAGCTGCTTCATCGGTTAGGCCGAGCTTTTTAAGCAGCTCATCGTAGTTAGTTTCTGCCATATTGCTTATCTCCTTTATAAAGAATGGCCCCCGGCGGCGAAACCACACGGGGGCGATTGAAAGGGATTCCCGGTCGGGGGTTAGAAATTATCTTCTTCGGGGGTCTTGGGTGCTTCAGGAATACCGGTCACCACGGAGGTGAGGATAGAGAGTATGCCGGCCACGGCAGAGGCAGAGCCTACCATCACCCAATTGATATCAGAGAGTACGGCGGCGGTGCCAATGGTAGCTATGGCGGTCTGACAGATAGTCCTTATCGCTCTGAGAGCGGCTGCTTTCCAAAATGCTTTCATTTGTTTTTATCTCCTTTTTTATTTAATGCGAAATGAAGTAGGTTATGCCTGCGCCGGCAAGGGCGCTTATCAGCGCGTAAATCAATGTATCCCAGCGTTTGGCGGGTGCTTTTTCCAGTGCGTCGAGGCGGCCTTCCAGTTTATCAACTGTATGCCGTAGCCCGCGCAACTCTGCGGCGATTTCTGCCAGTGCTTCTTTTATCTCCATGATGGTGCCATCTACATCTAAACTCATAAGACTACACCTCCTTGATGTATTTCGCGGAGCTGTAGCCGCTTATTACTTTGCCGTCGATTATAGCCGTAACTACTGACCACCCATTAACAGGGGGCAATGCTATGAGCTTCGTCCCCTTTTCCGCCATACCAAGCTTGGCGTAGGAGGTGGAGGGGCCTTGCCGTATCCACACATTCCCGGTAGTAGCAGCATAGTAGGGCTTTGCCGGAACCTCGTCCCATAGCAAATCCAGCCTGCCGTAGCGGTTCCAGTAGCCTGTGCCGCTGGCGTTGATGTCGCGGCAGACAACACCGTCATCCCTGCCCATGGATTCGATGACCTTACCGCCGCCAACATACGCGCCGACATGATAAATGCGAATGCCGTTGTGCCGGAAAACAAGGTCGCCGGGTTTAAGGTCTTTCCGCTCCAGTTTGTCGCACATGGAGTACAGGCCGCGTGAGGAAACGTCAGCCTTGATGAGCTTATTATCCAGCAGGAATTTGACTATCAGCCCGCTGCAATCGTAGGCCTCGATAGGGTTCATGCCCTCTGCAACGCGCTTGCGGTACAAAGTTATCGCCCGGTTGGCGTTGCGCTCGGAGGTTTCCTCCTTTCGGATATAGTTCTCCGGGTCTATGATGCAGGACAGGCATTCCCCCTGCGCGCCCCAAACATACAAATTGCCTACCTTGCTGTGAAGATAGGCAATAAATTTGTCGATCATGTTCATAGGCTTTACCTGCGGCGTTTACCGGCACAGACAAGACCGAAGGTTATCAGCGATATGGACAGGGCATAAGGTAGTACGGATATATCGCCGGTCTTGGGAATATGGATATTGTCGGCCACATTCTGCCCGTTCTTCCCTGCATTCACGTCGTTGAAGTGATAGGTAAATATCCGCGAGCGGTCGCCGGCCTTTGCGGCGTTGAGAAGTTCCTCGGCAGTTTCGGCGTTTTCCGCGGCCTTATCCGCTATCTGTATCTGGAAGCAGGCAGGGAAGGATACTATCATGCCCTCCACTATGTATTCGCCGGTAGCGAGGGGAATGTTAGGGGCGTCCTTATATTCTATGCCCTGCTTTGCGACGTGCAGCTCCAGATCCTTGGTGCTGGCCCACTTGGGAACGGTGATCTTCACCCTGAGAGCGAAATTCATGTCGGCGGCATAGCCAACCTTGGTTATCTTCTCATAGGTCTTGATGTCGGCGGCGGATATTTCCACCTTGATCTCGTCGTCCTCGACGATGGTGACGGTTGCGGCGTAGGCTGCGGTGCAGAAGCACAGCAGCAGGAGCGCCAGAAGGATTGCGATTTTCTTTTTCATAGTTCGTCCTTTCTTTGGTTTTTTGTATTAAAAAAAGAGCTTTGCGCTCTCTTTTTGCGGTCATTCCGTGTATTCGCTCCATTTGGAGCTGCCTGTCTTGGGCCTATACACCGCGGATTTGATATGCTGGGAAATACACCTCCAAGATTTGCCTTCATGGGTGACTATGGTATCCTCTGTTATCACCGTGCCGTCCTCGATGTCGCTCCACGCGGGATAGCTGAATTGCGGCATCTCCCAGTAAACGCCTAAATTGGCCGTGTCTGTGGGGTCTTTGCCACGGCTGTATCGCAGTGCCACATACCCGCCCTCCACGGTATCACCGACGGTATAGCGGGCTTCGGCGTTCCACGGTGCGCCTTGGGAAGGCGGGCTTATGAGGCTTTGCCTGGCAGCCGCAATGAGACCGTCCAATTCGCTGTGTGCCTCCGCAATGAGCGCCGCCCCGGAGAATTCCTCTACCGTTACAGCCTCCAGCCCGGGCAAGCCGCCCCGCCCATTCAAGGCGTATATGTTGCCTCCGTTTACGACAATGCCCTGAGCTTCATGCTCAGGGCAGGTGATGTACACTCCGTTTTCTTGCAGCCGTACATAAACGGCGCCGTCCTCGGTGCTGAGGATAGCGCCTCCCTTTTTTATGCGGTACATTTCATTCCTCCCTTTGTATGAATAGTTCTGAATACAGCGCATCCATGCTTTTAAGCGTCCTGTATGCGTCAAAGCGTTTTGCGTAGCCGCGCCACGACTGATACGATGTTGCTACGTCCTCCATCGCCATCTTGCCCCTGTCTACCCATTCCCGGAATTTTTTAAGTTTGCGGCGCATCCTTGCGACGGAGCCGGGATCTATTTTTCGCACCACTTTCCCACTGTCCGTCAGGAAAAAACGGGTCTTAAGAAAGGTGAAGCCCCGGCTGAGCTTCACTATGCGCGTTTTTGTCGGGTGCAGCGCTATGCCGAGGGCGGCGCACCGCTCATGTATGTCCTCCATGCAGCGGCGCAGATACTCTTTGCTCTCATGGAGAAGGTATCCGTCATCCATATAGCGGGCATAATGCCTTATGTGCAATTTCTCTTTTATGTGGTGGTCTAATGAATTGGGCAGCGCCAGCGCACTTATCTGGGAAACCTGGCTGCCAAGGCCCAGCCCCTCCGGCCCGAATCGGTCAACGAAATATTCCGCCTGCGCTATCAGCCGCTCATCGCGTATGCACCGGCGGTATTCGTCAAATATGGGCTTATGCCGTGCCGTGTCAAAATACTTTGAAAAATCAAACAGCAGGGCATATCCTTCCGTGCCGTGCTTTCGGTAATGCTCGTGCAGGTGTCGCTCCAGCCTGTCCAGGGCGAAGTCTATGCCCTTGCCCTTCAGGCTCGCCCCGTTGTCATGTATGAAGGAGGAACTGAGCAGCGGCGTAAGGCAGTTGTCGCAAAGGCATCGCTGCACTACCCTTTCGGATATATGCACGCTTTTTATATGTCTGGGCTTGCCGCGCTCCATCAGGTCGAACTCCGTAAAGCCGCGGCTTTTATATCTTCCGCTCAACAGCTCCACGCGGGTCTTGTACACGTTGGCCAGCGCGTTTGCCTTATACGTCTGTACGCTGGATTTCCACAGCACACCCTTGCGGGTCTGCTTATACGCATCATACATGTTGTCATAGCTGAACACGGCTTCAAAGCAGCCGCAGTTTTCGTTGCGCTCCTGTTTTTTTGCTTCGCGCTCCGCCTTCCTGCGTTGGTATCGTGCCTCCCGGCGTTCCTCGCTGGTCATTTATCCTCCAAGGTGAAAACCCCCGTACAGTCTGGTATGGAGTGCGTTCTCGACTGCAAAGGACAGGCCCATGAAAGCGGCTATCGCACATTCGCCGCCCATGCAAGCAGCGTCCGGGCCGCCGCATCGGGGGTTATATTTACCCGCAATATATGCGGGACGGTCCTGTTCCCCTTCTGTATTGCACTGATTTCGCCCAGCGGTTACTTTGTCTGGCCACACAGAATCAGGGGGGCACCCCATACGCATTGTTTGCATTATTGTTAGTAACGGAGCCCGCCGCCGCCACCGCCACGAAGTTATTATTGTTATTCGTATTAGGGGAGGCAAGCCACCACACCGCAGCAGCACCGCGAGGACGGGGAGCACGATTTACGGAACAGAACCAAACTTTATTTTTACTTCAAGTCGGCGTATCGCTTTTTATCCGCCTGCCGCACACCGGAGAGCAGCGACGCCTCGTTGACGGCCATCTCCACCCAGGCTTCAATCACGTTGGCCTCTATGGAAAACAGACTCCGCGCTATGTCTATCTTGGATAGCAGGTTTTGCACGTCGTTGTTCGCCTCTATGAGATGATCCCGGCGCATCTGAGCCTCGTGCGCGTTTGTCGGGTATATGCTGTTGGCTGCCTTGGCGTGCTCATGGCAACTGGAGGCGAGCCGCGCCATCTCCGTGGTTATGAAAAACGTATACCTTTTGGGGAATTTTAAACACTGCCGTATCGTGTATACCTCAAGGTTGTATGCGTTCTCAAGAAATTGCATACCACTTTCACCGCGACGGCTTTTTAATACGGACATGGAAAATACCCTTTACAAAAAATTTTTTTCGCCCCGCCCACAAGGGGCGGGGATATTAGGATAACGGATTAAATACAGAAGCAGGGGGGCACCCCATACGCAAAGCTTGCAAAATTGCTAGTAACGGAGCCCGCCGCCGCCACCGCCACGAAGTAATAACTGTTATTCGTACAAGGGGAGGCAAGCCACCACACCGCAGCAGCACCGCCGACTTTTCTTATACGGCTGGCGTTGGTGGTGAAGATGGGGTACTTCCTGCCTTCGCCTGCCGCAGAGTAGTTTGTGTTGCCAAACACCTCTATTTCCGTCGGCAAGAACAGCTTGTCCTTTGATATGGTTATTGTCGTGCTTCCGCTTCCGGCGGATACGCGGCGATTGACGGTCTTTATGACGTTCTTGAGCTCCGCTGGAAACATATTGAGTATTGCCGGCATACGCGAGGTTCGCATCTGGCAGTTGTTCCAGCCACCGGCGTTGGTACTGCCGCCGTTCATCACGTATGTTGTGTTCATGCACTCGGTAAAGCCAAAAGTTATTGCGGCGTAGCCTGAGCCGTCCGCAATGTCATCATGGCGGAAATCGTATATTGCGACGTCATGAGCCTCGTCTGTAAGCTGGAGCTGCTTCCTGTCGCCTATCTTCCAAAAATTACTTACATCCTCGCCGGAGTTGGCCACGCCCGCTATCTGTTCCCATGTGCAGCTTGAAAGAGGGCTGTTAGTGCTGAAAAGCGTCCACACGCCGTTGACGCCTATGTATGCGTTGCGGTATTCCCACGCAGAGCCATTATACTGCATAACAAGGCCGGGTGTCAAAAATATGCTTTGGTCTCCGGCAATGGACAGGCTGTATCCGCCGTTGTCCACGGTATGTATCCATATATCGCCGCTTACCGGCTCCGCCGGCGCCGCATAGCTGAAGCATATAGTGCCCGGCTCAGTGCCGGTGAGTATGACCACCTGATGATCGACAACCACTGCCGGCAGAGAGGTCGAAATCTGCACATCGAAGGCCACGCCGCCCGCTGCGGCTCCATACACCATGTTAAATATCATACTGTCATTACCCCACAATCAATATATTCACGGTAAGGTTCGATTCCGGCACTTTTGAACAGGCAAACGTCAGGCTGTTCGCGGCCTGTGCTGTGCAGCGTACTTGCGCAGAGCCATAAACTTCAAGATGGGCAGGGGCCGGCGCAACGATGATGTTGGAGGCTGCCTTCACTCCTTGCACCGTGACGGCCTGCGTAAAAGGCGCCGCCGCGCCGACCCATGCGGATGCCGAAAGGGCTGCCGCCTTTCCCTGTGATGGCGCCGCATAGCTTCCTTTTGGCTGGTAAATACCGTCGTGCCTATGGGTAGCCTGGGAAAAGTAAGATGCGTCGTGACCCTCCAGCCTTTCGGCATTATCGACCACACCGCTGTTGTCGGTGTCGTATGTTGATTTTTCCATATCCCCGGTGCCACTACCATCACGCCCTTTCGGTATGCCCAGCTTTAAGACTTTGTGATCGCCGGATTCTACCAGTTCAGCCGTGGCTTGTGCGCCAGCCGCAAGCGTGGTAACTTCAACGGTCATACCAGCAATTTTCAGTATCTCCGCTTGCCGTTCCTGCTCCTGTGATACGCGGGTATTTTCAGCGCTGACACGCCCTTGCTCAGCCGTTACGCGGGAAGTCTCTGCGGAAGTCCGCGCTGTCTCTGCGGTTTCTCTTTCGCCCTCGGCTGTTTTTCGCTCTGTCTCGGCACTGGCTCTCACAGTCTCGGAAGTAACGCGGCTCTGTTCGGCGGTTTTTCGGTCTTGTTCAGTCGCAACACGGGATGATTCAGCGGATACCCTTGCGGTTTCAGCAGCTTCCCGCGCTTCTTCCGCTTTAACCCTTTCGCCCTCGGCTGTTTCTCGCGCCGCCTCGGCTGCTGCCCTTTCGCCCTCGGCAGAGACACGGGAAGCCTCGGCAGTAACACGCAGTTCTTCCGCCGCAACTATGCCGTTGCACACTGAAATCAGGGACACAAGCAGAGGATATTCGTTTGTAGCCATGGCGGTATTTTCGTTAAAAATAGCCCGCTGGCACTCAAAGTTGAATTTTGCCGTGGTTATAAGGGTTGTCTTGTTCTCGTCAGAATAAATTTGCAACTCGCATTCCACCTGTCCGGGGGCAATGGAGGCGGGGCGAAGAGCAACGGTCACTTCATTGTTATATGTGCCGCCAATAGTCACGCCGCCGCCAGCCTCGGCGCTGTCCTGCATGGACGTACCGCTGGACTTTGAGAACACGGCGATAACACGGCAGTCAGTCAGGGCAACGGCAGAACCGCCGTCCGTGACGGTAATCCTTATCTTGTTGCCGTTGTCGCCCTCAATGACATAAAAGGGGGCGTTGGTAGATGTCTGTTTTAACTCCAACGCTACATCAAATGTCTTGTATATCGTTTCCATTAACTGCCTCCGTTCAGCTCATCCAGCTTCTTGTTTATCTCGGTGAGAGATTCCTGAACCTGTGCAAGCGTGGCATTAAGTTGTTCTTGGCTCGTGGCTGCTGTTTTCAGCTCGTCAACGCCATCAAATATCGTCTTAAAATTCTGGTTTATCCATTCGGACTGCTTGTCGTACACGGTCTTTTCCTCAATGCTCAGATTCTTGGGGGAGGGTAGTTTAATGATCTGTAATCCTCTTTGCATCATACCGGACGCATCTTCCCTTCATATTGGATTTGAATACCGCCGTATATGGTAAAATGGCTGCCCGCTTCGTTGGATAGCTTAATGCTGAACCGGCGGCAGGGCTGGTTACTCATGGGCAAATCAATCATATCGTCGTTCTGAATCACGCGGCGTTCCCTGTTGCGGGAATTGCCGTTAAATGTTTCAAGAATTATTACAGAACCTACGTTGCCAGCTCGGAAATACACTTCCTTTAACTGTTTGTTGACGTACTTCAGCGTTAGGTCTGTTGGCTGCGTCTGCCAATATGCCGATATAGCCTGTCCGTCGTACTTTTCGCCTTTATCAAATTCGTACAGATAGCCCGTATCGTTTATGAGATAGATAGTATTTTCAAAAGCGCACATGTCAGCTATCTTGAAGCCGTCCCGCACCATATAAGTGCCATTGACGGTATCATACACTATAACGGAATCGTCATATGTTCCGGTGCTGCCAACGCGGCAAGTAAAGTACAGTTTGCCATTAGCTGTGAACGCCTTGCTCTGTGATACCGTTTTAATGGTATCAATGAAGCTGCAAAGGTAGTTTTGACCGCCATCGAGCAATTGCATATCCGCGCCGTTAAACAGCTTAATACCGCTCTTGGTGAGCCAGTACGGTATATCGGTCTTGACGGCTACTCCCGCGTTACTCATGTTCTCGGTAAACTTCTCTACACGCTCCACAGTGTAATAACTGGGCCTGTCGCCGTACAAGCGATATATGCTGTACCGCTTGAATATGAGTATCTGTGTTGACAGCTCGCATATGCCGATTATGGGGTCTGCGGTTGTATCTCCAACTTCCACATATCCGCCGGATAAATCAACAGAGGATTCAATAGCAAGCCAGTGTTCAATAGTCCTGCCATCACCCGGTATTGTTGACCAGTAAAGGCGGTTAGGCGCGTCGGGGTCGCCGGCAGCAAACAGGCGGCCGTTGTGCATACATACGAAATTACAGTGCGCGTCAGAAGCACCACCACGGAGCTTTACCGTATTGCCGACTGCCGGGGCTATAGCGGGGGAGGCTTTAAGCGTTATTGTGGTGGCCGTTGTGACCTCCGCCTCGCGGAACCTGCCATCGATATACACTCCTTTTTCCACGACGAACTTCTGCTGAATGTCCTGCGACATTGCATCGGCAAGAGTAACTATTTTTGTGGCTGAATCGTATGCAGAAACGGTAGTTTCAAAGATGTACAGGCCGGAACCGAATATCTCTGCGGTGACGGTATCTCCCATGTTGACCTTGATAAGCTGCGTTTTGCCAGTGCCTATGACGACAACATTTGTGGTATTGATCTTGCCCAGTGCATAACCAATTTGGCAGGTTACAGGCAGGGGTGTTTCAAAGGTGTATATGGGAGTGAGGTTCCATGTGTCGTATGTGCCGTGGTATATGCTGTTCTGGGTAACGGCAAGTATGTTGCTCTCGTCCACAGGGATTATACGCAGTGTCTGCCCAGCAGAAGAAGGAATGGCATTGCCGGATTTACGCACATACCCCTTGGCCACAGAGAGATTGCCATCGGACGTGTCCATGTTGCGGGCATCGATAGCCGTTCCCGTATTCAGCAGGGAGCCGTCCCGGTGCTGGGCTATGCCTAAAAACTCGCCTATGTTATAAATATCAGCCATGTTACCACCCCATGTTTTTTAAGGTATATGCGTCCTTAGATGCGTAGTGCTGGGAATATATGTCGGACACCTCGCGGTTGAACAAGTCGAAGTGTGCTCCTGCCGTGGCCTGTGTATCCGCATCTGAACCGCAGCGCTGACAGCCAACAACATAATAGGGGATAGCGCTGTGCATATAAGAGGGAAGCTCCGGAACATCGGTAGGGGAGGACATCTCGCGGGGCATATACCGATAGTACACGTTAACATCGGCATTCGCGCCGTTGGTCACTTCGATAAGCCCGGTCACTATCTCGTCCCATGACATCACAGCACCGTTTCCGTCAGTTATTTTCTCTATCAGCACACAAGAGCGTTCCAGCGAATCCACATTGAACCGGCCTTTGTCATCCAGCGTAATGGTTTCAAGCCGCGTTACTTTGAAGCGATTGGCAAGGCGACGCTGCCCGCTGTTTGCATAATCGGTGAACACGCGGCGGAATTTGTCAACGGTCTGCGCGTCTGTGCCGCGTTCAAGCTGCCTTAGAGCAGCGTATATAATATCGTTGAGGGTCATGTGATATTCTCCTTATAAACTCAAAAAACCGCTTGCTTTACGACGCGGCAGTTCAACAAACGGGTCTGTCAGGTCTATGATCTTGCGTTGCCGTTCCCGCTGTATGGAGGCAGGGGAGGGGCGTGACATAAGCCCATAGCGCAAAGCTTCTGGAGCATGGTCGTCGCCGTCCAAAGCGTCCTCATGGTCGTTGGGGTCATACTGCATTTGCGGCATATACTTAATGAGATTGCGGCAGTTTGAAAACACTTGCAGCCATGGCTTGCCGTCTGGTGCGTCTCCAAGAAACTCACGGACGCGCTGCCAGCCTACCATGCGGGAGTTGTCGGCAGGCATTACCGGGACACCGGACAGGATCAGGCTTTCAGCTATGCTTTCGCCGGAAAAACCTTTCCTTGTCATATTCGTCATTCCCCTGTGTTGCCACATATCAGGGGAACCTACAGTGTAATCAATCTTGCGTGTGCCGGTCTTTTCGCGAATGGTGTGTGCCACATCGTTCACAAGCCGCTGGTCTTGGTAATACTCGTCAAAAACGAATATGCGCCTGTCGGGGGATACGGCAAGCCACAAAACACAGCACGGGTCGTTATAACCCCAGTCCATTGAACGGAAACAGCGCCAATGTGACGGGATATTAAATGGCTCGATAACGTGCTTTTCTTTGCGCCACTCCTTGAAAAACTGCCCTTCTACTACGTCCCAATCGCCTTCAAGATATGCCCTGCGCTGGTCTTCGGGAAGGGCTTCCAACATATGGACATAATCAGGGTCAGAATCCATAAGGACTACGTTGTCGTAAACCCTCGCCGGAATGAATACATAGTTTTCGGGCTTTTCGCCGGAACGATATTCGCGGTCGATAAAAAGCCGTTTCACCCATGCGTGGCCTACTCCGCCAGGGTTGCAAGTATAGTACATTCTCGGCGTAATGTCTGTGCGGACGTTACGGTTACAGGTAGTCAGAAACTGCATCTGCGTTTCAGTAAAGTGCGTTGCTTCTTCCAGACATATCACGTCGTATTCATGGCCTTGGTACTGGTATACATCGGCCTCGCTGTCACAAAAGCCCATTCGAATTTTAGAGCCGTTGGGGAAGCGAAATACTCGCTCTGTAACGTTGTATTCCGCAAAGCCGTACAGCTCCTTCATAAGGGGCTCAACAATGTTCACCCTCAATTCGGAAAGTGTTCGGCGCAGTATGAGGATATTCAGATCGGGATAATTGAGGGCAAGCAGCACAGCCTTTCGCCGCATAGCCCAGCTTTTCCCGCCGCCTCTCGCGCCGCCGTAGCAAGTGTGCCTTGCCCGGGATTTGAAAAATTCAGCTTGTTTGGGGTTCGGCGTACCTGTCAGGGTCAAGGATTCTGCCGCTGCCATAGGACATTATTCCCCTGCGGGTGTGCTGTCCGTCAGGTTCCTGCCGCTACCGACAGTCATATCGCGGTATTCCTGATTGATCTTGCGGAGCGTTTCGTTGCTGTTGTCCAGTATCCGGGCTACGGATTCAGGGATTTCAACGCGCTCACCGTGCTTTATCTCAAAGCGATAGCCGTTAATGATCACTGCGGTATAGGGCAGATTTTCACCATCGGTGTAGGGAATCAGATATGAAACCTTGGGCTGTTCGTCCAATATTTCCTTCATGGTCTTTTCTTTCTTGATAGCCATATTTAAATCTCCTTAAAAAGATAAGGGGCGCAATGAAACGCCCCTTTGATAGTTGGTTTAGGCGGTAACGCCGTGATGGATTGAAACGAGCCAATCTGCATTGAGTACGCAGGCAGTGAAGGCGGTCACCTTTGCGCCCACGGTTGCGCGCTGGTCGAGGGGGTCGGCGGTGCCGGAGGAGCCGTGAGGCTTTATGATAGCCTTTATAGCGCCCTGACCGGTGACGTCAACCACGCCGTAGGAATCGGCGCCAAACACGAAGGTCTGGTGTACGCCGTACTTGGTGGTGGCGGTGTTCTCGACGATCTTGGCGTTGGTGGTCTCTATGAACACCACGCCGAACATCTTGCCCAGTTCGCCGTCATATATCTGCTCCGCATTGCTGTATTTGGAAACGTCCTGCCAGAGGGAATCGCTCTGAAGGTCGTATACGGCGTCGGGGTCCACTATGCAGATATAGTGGGGCTTGCCGCCCTTGCGGGTGAACTTACGCGCCTTGGCCTTCTTGAGGGTGCGAACCGCCTTGCGTATCTCGCCTACGGTGAGCTTCTGGGCGGCGGTTATATCGTTGTCGCTGGTCTTGCCGTCGGCGTACTGTATATTGGTTGTGGCGGACATAGCGTCTCGGACTATCATATCCAGAACGTTACCAAGCTGCTCACCAAGCAGTTCGGAAGAATCGTGTATGATGTTGTCGACAGCGGTGAGGTCGAGGAGGTCGGACACCTCCACGTATGCACCGTACTGCTTTACAGTGGCGGTGATCGCGGACATGGAGAGATTCTGTGCGGCGGGGGTGGTGCCCTCGGTCAGCGCCTGAGTATCGGGATCAGCAGTGAACAGGGTCCAGCGGCGGAATTGCACGGTTTTACCGTTGTTCTTAGGTATGCTGCGCTTCTGGGCATAGTTAGCGAAAACAAACTGGGTCTTTGCGTGCTCCAGCATCTTGCGGTCGTAGTAGGACTGCATAGAAGGGGAAATGCCGGAGGTGGTGGTTAGCTGAGTTGCCATAGTTCAAATTCTCCTTATTATTCAAGTTTTACTTTTTTCCCGTCCATCTGTGCCTTTTTGACTTTGGCCTCAAACGCCGCAAATTCGCGGTCGGACATCTGCGAAAAGTCAGGGGCCTTGGTCTGGGCATTATTGGAGGGGCGTATAGGCTGCGGCAAGCTTCTGTTCTTGGCAAGCTTGTTCGCAATGGTCTGGTTCTTCGCGGCTGCGGCACGGGCCCTGTTGGCCATCTTTACGGCTGCCGCCGCTCCGAACTCGTCACAGTTCTGCATAAAATCAGGGTCGGTATCGATATAAGACTTGAGGTCTGCGCCGTCGCCCAGCACATTGCGAAGGTCAGCAACAATACGATTGGCCTTCTGCTGGTCGGTCTCATACAAAGCGCCCGCTGTTTCCTCGGGTTCATGTTCCGGCACAACGTTGTCACGCTGGTTAAGCATGTACTCAGCCAGCTTCACGGGGTCTTGTGCAAGCTCCTGTGCCTGCTGTTTGCGCATTTCGGTCATTGCCTTAGCAGCATCACCGCCATAACGGGCGACAAGCTCGCGGCCCAGCTTGTACACCGGGTCAGCCTCCATCTTGCGCTTTTCAGCGGCCAGTCTCTTGGCGAAAGCGTTGTTCTCGCGCTCTCTGGCATTGTTGTGTCGGGGTTCTGGCTCAGGCTGGTCGGCGGCACCATTTTGAGCTTCGGGAGCGTCCTCCTCCTGCTGCTGTTCGCCCTGTTCCTCCTGAGCCTCTGCCTGATCTTCCGGCTCATCACCCATGAGATCGGCAACGGTAACTACATCGTCGTCCTGTTCAGCGGCGGCCTGAATAGGCGTTTCCTCGACGGCGGCTTCATCTACGCCCGTGATTTCTTCGTACATGGTTTTCTCCCTGGTGCCTTTTGCTTCGGCACGCGCCCTTTATGGCCGGCGACGCCAATTTGAAACAAAAAAAGAGCCGGAATATCCAACTCAAAATACCGCTTCCCGCCAGGCGGCCACGCTGTACTACCCTGACACATCCATACAGCCCCGAATTTTTATTTGCGTGTTAAAAGGTATCTGCCCTTACGTCTTGCATATTAAGCGGTGCCTGGGGTTGCCCTCCGCCCATGGACATTTGCATTTCATTGACGGCGTTGTTCATTGAGGCGTTTTCCTCTGCAAGCATCTGATTCTGCCCCTGCGCTTCTGCAAGCTGCCCCTGCAAGGCTTCTATGCTCTGTTGCTGTGAGGCTTTGAGCTTTTCAAGAACAATATCCTTACCCTCGAAGTCCATGGCTTCCATGAGGATAGCGGGGTTTATCGTCCTGCCCTGATACATGGTCATTATCTGAAGTATCAGTTCGTTGTTGCTGAATTTGGTGAAACGGCTCTCTCTTGCCGGTTTGATGCTCACACGGAACTCAACGGGCAACTTGTCATAGCCGTTCTGTATGTCTTTGAAGAATCCTTCCTGAACGGAAATGCTCTGTTTTTCGCCCATGACGGTTATCTCGACAGTCCGCACTTCCGTTTCAAATTCACGCTCTACCTCAATTTCCATCCGCACAGCCTGCGCAAACCCGTTGTGGATTATCTGCGCTTCTTTCCGTGAACGCTTTGATGACGCGTCCATAAGTGCGGTAATAGCCGACGCGGCAGTAACGCCGCCTGTCGTGTTCCCTCGCGAAAAATCGTTGCTTCCGGCTTCTTCCTTTATGCCGTTCTGCATGTTTATCATGTAGTTCATCAGGAATGCGGGTAATGGCCTGTCCTGAAACCACGTTATACCGTTGATGTTTGAAACTTCGGTTATCTGTTTTGAGAAGTCGCGTATCTCGTCAAGGTCTGCGGAACCTTTTTGAACAAATATCCTGTTGGTTCCCGCCGTCAGGGCATTCTTTAAAAGTATCTGGTTTATTTTGTCTGAATACTGCTGCGGGTTCTTGAACATGTCTACAATGCCGTAGCCGAAGGGCGAACCCTTGATTTTATACAGAGGCGTACACACAAAGGGATACATGCCGTGCATGAAATATCCCTCGGGCTTTTCCGTATAACTGTTTTCAAGCAGTTGTCCGCCCGCTATCTTCAGCATATGGACGGCGTATTTATGGTTTTCCGCATCGTATGTACGAACCCACGCTTCAAGCAGTATCATGTAGTTCGTTTCTTTGCTCTCTATCTCTGTGCCGAAGGAGAAATGATCGTCGGGTACGAGGTCGCTGCCGCCACTGAAATGATCGGCATAATCGGGGTAATGCTGCTCAAACCATGAGGTTGGCAGTCTTTCTATCTTGAATACTGCTCTGCCATCCTGTATGTTGGCGCACAGGGGGTCAAACATGATGTTCTTGTTGGATACGCAGCGTATGTAAGCGCCGCCAAAGCCATAGTTCAGTGTCGGGTCCCAGCCTACTTCCTGAATCATGTATCCGCCAACCAATAAGTCGTGAATCAGGTCGTTGTACTCATATAAGTAATCGCAAGCCTCGTGATTTTGCGCTACAACGCGGGTCAATATCTTGCCTATCTTTTCATCGTTGGAACTTTCGGGCGTTATAACAGCTTCCGGGTATTCGTCCATCAGGTCAGCCTGTATGTTCTCTACTGTCGAGAAAATAATAGGCATGACGGGCTGGGGCTCGTTACTGCCCGAACCGGTATCTGACCAGTGGTCGCCGTGATACATCTTCTCGTTTGCCGTGAGCCTGTCCCATTCGTCCCTATAGGCCGTTTTGTACTCATCGTATAAGCTCTGTATGGCAGATACAAGGTCGCTTGCACTGTCACCGGGCGAGGGTTTAATGCTTAGTCCCTCATAAATCGTTGTCATGATGTCTTGTTCTGCCATATGTCCCTCCAATACAAAAAGCCCATGATATTTAATCACAGGCTTAACTAATGGTTATGTTTAGTATTATTCAACTGGGTTTTACCAGATTTTTGACAGACAGGAAGGAGTGGATATATCTCCCCCCTCTCCGATATATATGTGTGTGTGGTGTGTGGTGGGGTACCCGACATCGGGGGGAGTGCTCCCGGTTTTTGGCTGCCATTTTGGATTTTGCCGCGCAAAAAAATGCAACGCGCCCCCCTCCGTATATGCCCATCGGCTCGGCATCACGGCCCCGGATCGGCTGGACTGGGTGCAAATGTGGGTGCAACAATCCGGACTAATGCCGATTTGCCCAGGCAGTCAGGCACATTTTAGGCGTGAGGTTGTGGGGCTATCTACCCCATGCCTTTATGTCCGAGGTGTCCACGCCCTCCCATTTAACCGTCAACTCGGTCTTGGTGTCCTGCTCGATCTTGGTACTGTACCCGAATTTAGCCAATCTGGCCAGAGTTATGCGGCTGTCGGTATCGCCATTGCTGGCGGCGTTAAGGGTCTCCAGCTCGATGCGGTCGCGCGCACGTGCGAGGACGGTCGAGTAAGTCTGTATATCTCCACAACCATTACTATTATCACCCTTAGTAGTATCTATGTCATATTTGCCCTCAGCGTACAGTAATAGTGTGGATTTGGCTATACCCAGATACACGGCTAATCCAACGATAGACGGGAGGTTTTGCCTCACCCTGATATCACCGGATTTGAGCTGTCTCGTGTCTCTGGTTGCTGCGCACTGGTCAAAATACTTATCGACGAGTTTGGATAGCTCCTCCGGGCTTGTAAATGCTCGTTTGCTCATGGGCTAACTCCCTTTCTTGGCTTATTCTTGGCATAAAAAATAGCCGCAGGTCTTACCCTTACGGCTTTTCACAGTAGCTATTATACCACAGATTTTAATATGTGAGTTGCGCAAATTGGGAAATATCGGATTATTTCCCGGAGTTTGCGTCTATGTCCTGCCGGATCAAATCCACAATATACCTGTTGACGGGTTTGCCCAGCTCTGCGGCGCGGGCCTTGATCTCAGCCGTCAGGCCCTTTCGGTATTTGATCGTCAACCGCTCCATGTTGGCCTTATCCCATGCCGCATTGGATTTTTTTTTGTTTTCTGAGACAGCCATTTTGTCCAGCTCCCATCTACGTTTTCCTCATTTTAACACAGTCCGTCACGCCGTGCAACAAAAATTTTTTTTTAAAAGGGGTTGACACGTCACGCCGTGATGTGCTAATCTAAGGCCACAGTCAAGAACGTCACGCCGTGCCGGAAGGAGATTAACACCATGAAATACTTTGCCAATATCAAAACCCTTGACGAGCTCAAAGCACAGTACCGCCGCCTCGCAATGCAGTATCACCCGGATAGGGGAGGCAGCACCGAGATCATGCAACAGATCAACTCCGAATATGAGCGGCTGCATGAAACCCTCAAGACCCAGCACAACGCCGAGGCGGACGAGTACCACCAGACCACCGAGACCGCCGCCGAGTTTATCGAGATTATCAATGCCCTTATTAAACTGTCCGGGCTTGTCGTGGAGCTGTGCGGCTCCTGGCTATGGATCGGCGGAGAGACCAAGGCCCACAAGGACGAGCTGAAAGCCCTGGGCTGCCGCTGGAGCCAGAAAAAAGGCTTATGGTACTGGAGGCATGAAGAGGATGGGCGCAGATGGTACAAAGGCAGGGCGTCCATGGAGGAGATCAGGAGCAAATACGGCTCTCAGGTGTTCGAGGGCCGCGAAGAGCGCGGGAATTACGAGAGGATAGGGGCCTAACAAGGCCCCGGAAGGGAAAAGAAAAATGACATATAAAAAACTTTTCGAGGGTTGGAACTGCCGCAATGGTTACGCTAATCACACGCTATATATCAACTGTTTTAGACCGGACAAACTGTCAACGGTAGCGGAGATATTACAAAGCAACGAGTGGGCATCAAGAACCATTGCGGAGCTGGAAAGCTATATAACAGCCCTCCGGGAATACCAGCAGGAGTTGGCAAAACGTGCCGCGCAACTCGAAACAATGGGTTACAAGCTATTACTAACACTAAAACGATACAAACACTATCAAGGAGGCGTCGAGTACTATATAACGCTTACAAAAACACTGGACGACGGGACACAGATAAAGGTGCTAAGCGAAACTTACACCGGCAAGGAGCGCCGGCAGGCAATAGCAAGGTTTGAGGCACTGAAAAAGGAGCGGCCCGGCATCGAGGCCGTAAAGGACATCGAAAAAAAGAGCTGGGAACGCTGACGGCTTCTTGTATACGAAAGATATGATTTTAAGGAGGTACATCCAATGACACGAGAAACGATTTTGAGGAACAGTTTAGAGATGGCCACGCATAACCTGCAATGCTACTCCAAGAACTGGGAAATGACAGAGCCTAAAGACGGATGTGAGACCGAGTACAAAGAGGCTGCCGAGGAAGTTGGGATACTTCAGACTTGGCTCAAGGAATTTCACAGATCTCGCTCAGACAGCACTGTCAAATATGTTGGCCACATCAACACGATATCTTTTGGGAAAACCTACGATGGAAAAAGCATAGCTGACATAATCGAGTTTGAGGTTAATACCGGCGTCTCATTCCTGAATGGAGACCTCAGAATGTTCAAGCTAAGCCGAGAGGTTCAAGACTGGTTTATCGGAGAAGATGGAAGCTGCTGCAGCGGCAAGTACGACATTGAGAAAGACCGTAGGAACAGCATCTTGATAAAAGTTACCGTGGACAAAATTAACTACGTCCGCCGAATTGAATGGGCTGTGAACGAGGAAGTGTGACCGCCGTGCACGGCGAGGGCGAGTATTTGCGGGATCAGCTCAAGGCCCGTGGCCTGACGTTGGAGCAGGCCGCCGAGGCCTGTGAGGTAAGCAAGGCCGCAGTGCATTCGTGGTGTGCCGGCATAAAGCCAATACCGCAAGCGCGCCGCGAGCTACTTGCCGAAAGGTTGGGGATACTGATATAATAGCAAAGGGCCGTCGTTGTACCCACTTTGTACCCACTCGGTTATATTTTGTTGCGCTTGCGGCACACGTCAAGGTGTTAAAAAACCCCTGATTTGCTAAACAAACGCAAAAAAACCACGCTATTGTGATTGTATGGTTAGGGTTCGAGCCCCTCCATCCCCACCA
>ULVD01074381.1_pt1 | contig 27739 bp, 20 predicted proteins | sample 1959101 | NCBI WGS metagenome assembly ULVD01 (sample SAMEA4835777, study PRJEB28245) | human gut metagenome | biome: gut microbiome; material: fecal sample | place: Denmark | collected 2008
AGCGCCCTTTCGTAATAAGCCGGGCGCTCATATCCGTCGACTGCGGCAGTGCGGAATACCCGAAGCAGGTCAAATACGACTCCGGCGACCGCTCCCACAACAGCGGAAAGAAGCAACATCTCCGCCTGTGCGGCAGGGGAGATTTCCATGACCTCCATTGGGATCCCCTGCGGCTCAGCGCCCGAAAAGCCCGCGCTTCTTGCGTCCCGAGCCAAGATGTGGGTCTTCAAGATAATAAATTCCGCTTATATCTCCGTCAAGCGAAAGAAAGCCGCGGTCAATATCAAGCGCACCGATGTGAAGTCCCGAACCCTCAACTGTCATCTCTCCGCAGGCGGTGCCGGCAACCACGCTGTTCTCGTCAAAGCTGATCACCTCGCTGACCCCGCATATCTGCATCGTCCTGCGCCCTCGCACCGAAAACTCATGCTCCGTCTGCTTCTTGCCCTTTTCAGGCTCTCCGGACTTTTCCCCGCTTCCCTGATATCCTGTTCCGTTATTCATAAGGATCCTCCCTTTATACATATACTTGTCCCTGACACAGCAAATGCGGGAGATATGCGATTTATGACGCGGAGCGGGTCACTGACTGATTATCTCATACATATCCGAGGCGTCCGCCTTGCCGACGTGCTCGCGCACATTGAGCACGCGGAACACAAGCTGCCGCTGTCCGAAGGACACCGTCACCTCGTCGCCCTCTTTGACGTCGTATGATGCCTTTGCCACTTTTCCATTTACGGATATATGCCCCGCGTCGCAGGCGTCGTTGGCAACCGTACGCCGCTTTATCACACGCGAGACCTTAAGAAATTTGTCGAGTCTCATTTTTTTACTGTTTACCTTACCGTAAGGTAAGTTTCATTATACATTTTTTCTGTGCAGATTGCAATATTGCGGCGCTCAAGCAATCACAATTTACAAAATGTTCACATTTTTTCGTGCTTGATGCGATCCCATATCGCGTCAAGCTCGGTCATTGAAAGCTCAGATGGATGCTTTCCCATTGCCTCAGCCTCCTGCTCCACACGCTCAAAGCGATCAATGAACTTGTCCGTTGCGCGGCTGAGCGCCCGCTCGCTGTCAACACCGAGCTTGCGGGCAAGGCTTGTAACGGTCAGAAGCAGGTCGCCAAGCTCCTCCTCAACGGCAGCGGGATCCTCCGATGCCGCTGCTTCCGAAACCTCGGCAGCTTCCTCCTTCAGCTTCTCAAGCACCGCGTCGGCGCTGTCAAAATCAAAGAAATCCGCCTTTTTTCCCACCTTCTGCGCCCGCATCAGCGCCGGAAGTGCTAAAGGAATAGCGCGCAGCTTTGAGGTAACGGTATCTCGGTGCTTCTCGTGACTCTTTATGACCTCCCAATTTTTCAGCACCTCGTCGGAGGTGTCCGCTTTTACGCTGCCGAAGACGTGCGGGTGGCGATGCACCAGCTTTTCACAGATATCGTTTGCCACACCGGAAATATCAAACTCCCCCGCCTCTGCGGCGATCTGAGAGTGAAACACCACCTGGAGCAGCACGTCTCCCAGCTCCTCGCGCATCAGCTTCGGGTCATTGGTATCTATCGCCTCAATTACCTCATATGTCTCCTCAATAAGACTTCCCCGGATGCTCTCGTGCGTCTGCTCGCGATCCCACGGACATCCGCCCTCACCGCGGAGTATCTCAAGTATCAGGCAAAGGTCGTCAAACGTATAGCTGCCTCCTCCTTTGCCGACTATATATTCGATTTTTTCCTTCTGATTCATTTTTATGATTCCTTTCTGTCAGTTTTGACATTCCACCCGGAATTGATGCCGAAAAGCCAAACAAAACCGAAAATAATATATTTTCCGTTCCCCACGGTTTATTTTCCGCGTCTGCTACGGCGGATCGGGCGGAACATCCCGACCCTTCCGAGCAGCTTTGCCGCCTTCTCGCCAAACGGCAGCATTTCTATATCCTCCGCCGTGACAGCGCTCAGCTTCAGCGCCGCAACGGCATAGATCAGCACCGCCGCCGCTATCGTCGCAAGAAGTGATACGGTGTTCCCCGCGCCGAGTCCCGTTGCGCCAACAAAGACAGCAATTGCCGCCGCTATCGCCACCACCGAGGCAGCGAGCGGACGCAGGACAGCTCCGATACGGAAAATTCCCTGTGCGGGAGTGTATTTGTGCATAAATATCAGGTTTATAAGCACCACAGTCACACTGCAAAGCAGCGTGCTGAGAGGCGCGCCGTAAATTCCGACCGTAGAACCGACAAGCAGATATTCCGACAGCACCTTGACAAGAGTCCCCGCCGCAATAGACACGATGGGCAGTGACGGATGAGAGTATGACTGAAGCGCCGCATTGGTCACGGTGATGATGCAGGAAAACACGACCGACGACGCAAGCACCGAAAGCAGCGGGGCTGCCGCCGCCACCGACCCGCTCTCGGCGGGATATATCATCGCAAGCACCGGACGGGCAAACACTGCAAGCCCCAGTGACGCCGGGATCGCCGCGCACAGCGTGACCTTGAATGCCGTGCGAAGCACCTCCGCCGCGGTCTTATCCTCCCCCGCGGCGACTGCCGCGGAAAGTGCGGGGACCAGCGACATGGCGACCGGAGTTATAAGCGCCGTAGGAAGGTTATAAAGCGGCACGGCAAGATTTGAGTAGGCGCTGTACAGTGCCAACGCGGTATCATATGCCAGACCGCTCCCGGTGAGCCGTGAGGTGATCATCGCCGTATCGGCAAGACCTGCAAGGCTGGTAACGGAGGCGCTTATTGTGACGGGAAACGCGATCTTTATCATCTGTGCCGCCAACGTGCGACGCGGCGCAGGGTCGGAAGCGGCAGTGTACAGACTGCGGTATGCCCGCGTTTGCGGGAAGACCAGCTTTCTGAGCGTAAGATACAAAGCCCCGCCGGCAACTCCTACGGTAAGCCCCAAAATTGCCGCGGCGGCAACATGAGGAGAATCCGCTCCGCGGTTTATTGCCACATATGCAAAGCCCATTCCAAGCAGCAGCTTTGAGAGCGATTCTATAAGCTGGGAGAGCGCCGTGGGGGTCATTATCTCATGCCCCTGAAAATATCCTCTCGCCGCGCTTGACACGCAGATAAAAAACAGGGTTGGAGAAATTGCTTTTATGGCGTATTCAGACCCCGGGATGCTTATCCATTCCGCAAAATATCCTGCCCCGAAGTAAAGCACCGCAGTTCCTATAACGCCGAGCGGCAAAAGCAGGGAGAGCGACACCTGCCAGATGCGGCTTACCTCGGAACGGTCGCCACGCGCCGCGCTTTTTGCCGTCATCATTGAAAGCGCGACCGGAAGCCCCGCCGTTGACATTGTGAGCAGCAGCATATAAATATGGTAGGCAGAAGAAAAATACGCCATCCCCTCGATGCCTATTATTTTCAGCATCGGGATCTTGAAAAGCAGACCTATGACCTTGCATAAAAGGGTGGAAACCGAAAGGATCAGCATTCCTCCCATATAACGCTTTCCGGCTTTTTTTACTGCTGTATTTCCGCTCAGCTCATACCTGCTCACTTAAAACCTCCCGTGCCGCACCTTGCGGCTCAACCATTCAATTATATGAGCGCGGACAAGACAAATTACATTATTATATTATTTTGAGCTTTTATCCCGTCGCTGTGAGCGCAGGATCAAAGCGGATATTCCGCGAAAAAGTCCTCAATCCCCCGGCGCAGCTCTGCGCATTTGTTTTCACGCAGATATTCAAACGGATACTTGGGATTGAACAGCCGACGTATCACAGGCCGTGTACCGTCCGCCGGGTGCAGTCGCACGAGCTTGGTAACAGCCCCCGCTCCTACCGCAAGAATGGTGTGGACCTCCTCCATCATGTAGATGTTATACCTTCCCTCATATCCGGGGAGGGCAAACCCGACGTTTTCGTAATTTCCCACGGTATTCTTCTGGCGGTACATATAGTATGGGACATATCCCGCCTGCTGTGACTTTATCTGCGAATAATCCACGCACTTGCCCACATCCCCGCCGCGCATAGAGTAGATTCCGGCAGTCTGCTTCAGCTCCGCCGCATTTTTGACGCAGAAGGTGTGAACGGTGATGTTCTCTGGTCTCAGGGCAAGGATCCCGTCCACGGTTGCCGAAAAGCGCGTAAAGGTATCTCCGGGCAGACCTGCGATCAGGTCGGCGTTGATACACGGGATTCCCGACTCACGCGCGTCGGAATAAGCGCGGTAAAAATCCTCCACCGTATGCGTTCTTCCTATCCCCGCCAGTACCTCCGGGCAGAGAGTTTGCGGATTGACGCTCATGCGTGTGACGCCGAGCTGCGCCGCCGCCCTCAGCTTTTCGGGGGTTATTGTGTCCGGTCTTCCCGCCTCAAATGTAAATTCCTCAAGCGAGCCAACGTCCACGCACTCATTTATTGTGGAAAGCAGCCGGGATATCTGATCAGGACTCAGTACCGTCGGCGTACCGCCGCCCACATAAACTGTCTTTATCCTGAGCCCCAACCGACGTGCGGCGCTCATGACCTCGCAGATATCCCCGCAAAGTCTGTCAACATATTCGGGGATCAGCGACAGCAGCCGTTTTGAGGTATATGAAACAAACGAACAGTATGCGCAGCGGGTCGGGCAGAACGGAATGGATATGTATATAGAGCAATCCGCCACTTTCGGAGTACCGATGATCTTCTGCTCATTGAGCGCCACATCGGTGGCAAGAGCCGCTTTTTTGGGGAAGGTCATATACTGGCTCGTCAGCGTTTTTTTGACCTTAGTTTTGCTCATTCCGGCGGAAAGCATCTCGGTGGCGACCTTTGACGGGCGCACTCCGGTCAGCATTCCCCATGACGGGCGGTATTCAAGCAACGAGCCGAGCGCGCCTATCACCGCTCCGCCGACAGCGAGCTTTGAGCAGCGCTCATCTGTCATTGTGCCGTCCTGCTCCTGCTCCTTTTCCGCCTCAACCGAGCGCTCACCCAGCACGGCGCGAGCCGACGCCGAGTAGCCGTTTTCGTTTTTTGTAAGGCTGACCCACAGCTCGGGCTTGTCCGGAGACGGTATCTCTCCCTCAGAGAATTTCTCCCCGGGGAAGAATATCATACAAAGCGTCTGAACATAGTACCGGTTCAGGTTTCCCTCAAGATGAATAATCATAGATCAATGTCCCGCCTTTCCGAGCAATACAGTGCTGTCAAGAGTCATAGTAACCGGTCCGTCGTTGCAGAGAGTGACCTGCATATCGGCGCCGAAAACGCCGTTACCCACCGGAATCCCGCAAGACGCAAGCTTCGCCGAGAAATACTCGTAAAGCCGACGCGCTTCATCCGGCGCCGCCGCACCAGTAAAACCGGGTCTGTTGCCGTGACGGTAATCGGCAAGCAGGGTAAAGTTTGAAACCACCAGCGCACCGCCGCCGACATCGATCACCGAGCGGTTCATCCTGCCTGTACCGTCCTCAAAGATTCTCAGCTTGGATATTTTTTCGGCAAGCGCATCGGCGTCGGCAATACCGTCGCCTACGGCTACTCCGAGAAGGATCAGCAGACCTCTGCCGCATCTGCCGCATATTCTTCCGTCAGTTTCGACTGACGCTGAGGAAACACGCTGTAAAACCGCAATCATGTTGGCTCTCCCTGCCGCCGGGGCGGCGCTTTCTGCATTTTTTAACTTTTAACTTAAACGTACATTCATGTGCTGTCTGCGACAGCAGTTATCAGACATACCCGCGCGTTACGTCGATAACATTTGCAAGCGCACGCAGGCGCGAGACAATGGAATTATAATGGTCGATATTCTTACATGCCACCTTGACGCCGATAAGCATTGTGTCGTCAGCCCGCTTCTGCGAGTTGATCTGAAGGATCGAGACCTTCATCTCGGCAAGCGCGCTGGTAATATCGGCAATAAGGGTTATAGTGCTGTATGCGTGGATCTGAACCTGCGCCTCATATACTCCTGCGCCCACCTCGCCCGCGCCCTTTTCCCATTTTGCGGGTATCCAGCGGTCGGCGTTTTCAAGATTGTGCATACCCTCGATAACGTTGGGGCAATCCCGCTTGTGTATTGAAATGCCGTGACCTTTTGTGATAAATCCTATTATCGGGTCTCCGGGCAGCGGGTTGCAGCAGCGTGCAAACTTGACCTCGCACCCCACCTCTCCGTCAACGATAACACCGCTGTTGGTCTTGACGTTCTTAGGTGCTTTTGAGATCTGGACCTGCGCCGCCTCGGTAATCGGAGGCGGAGTCTCCTCCGGCTTGACTACGCGGTCAAATTCATCGCGCAGCTTGACTGCCAGCTTTGATACCGACAGTCCGCCATAGCCTATTGTATTGAAAAGGTCGTCGTTGGTGGCAAATCCGGTGCGCGCACCGACGGCGGAGCACACCTCGCAAAACTGCGCATCGGTAAAGGAACGTCCGTATCTCTTGAGCTCGGCTTCAAGTGCCGCGCGTCCCACAACGATGTTGTCCGCCCTCTTTTCCTTTTTGAACCACTGGCGTATCTTTGTGCGCGCCTCGCTGGTCTTTACTATCTTCAGCCAGTCGCGGCTGGGTCCCTTTGAGGCGGAGGAGGTGATTATTTCAACTATCTCGCCGTTCTGCGGCACGCGGTCAATAGGCACTATCATGCCGTTTATCTTCGCGCCCGTCATTTTGTTTCCGACGGCGGAGTGGATCGCATAGGCAAAATCTATGACCGTTGAGCCGTAGGGCAGCGCGATAACGTCTCCCTTGGGAGTGAAAACGTACGTCTCCTCATGAAAGACGTCGGTTTTAAGCGCCTGCATGAACTCATCCGGGTCGCGGGTACCGTCCTCGGTCTCGATAAGTCTTGCTATCCATTCGAGCTTGTGGTCAATGTCCGCCTTGGATTTTTCACCGCTCTTGTATTTCCAGTGTGCAGCAACACCGTATTCGGCGATCTCATGCATCTCGCGGGTCCTTATCTGAACCTCAAACGGGATACCGTCCCGTCCGATAACGGTCGTGTGAAGCGAGCGGTACATATTCGGCTTCGGCGTAGAGATATAGTCCTTGAACCTGCCGGGCATCGAGTTGAACATCTCATGAATTATACCGAGAACAGTGTAACACTCAAGCTCGGTCCCCACAATGATACGCAGTGCGTAAAAGTCGTAGATCTCGTCAAAGCTCTTGTTCTGGTTATACATCTTGCGGTATATGCTGTATACCGTTTTTATCCTTCCCTCAAGGACAAAATCAATATTGTATTCCCTCAGCTTTGCATCGACTGCCGCGCGGATGTTCTCTATGAAATTCTGGTTCTGACCGTATTTTTTCTCAATATCGTTCTTTACCTCGGCATATCCTATCGGGTCAAGATAAAACAGACCGAGATTTTCAAGATCCTGCTTGACCCTCTGCATACCGAGCCTATGTGCCAGCGGAGCATAGACCTGCATCGTCTCAAGAGCTATCGTTCGCTGTTTCTTCTCTGATTTTGCGCTAAGCGTGCGCATATTGTGCAGGCGGTCGCAGAGTTTTATGAATATTACGCGTATATCCTTGGACATGGCAAGAAGCATCTTGCGCAGATTCTCAATATGCTCCTCTTCCTTGTCCTCAACGGTAAGAGCCACGATCTTTGTAAGCCCGTCAACAAGCATTGCCACAGTCGGACCGAACTGCTTTGATATCTCGCCAAGACTTGTCTTATCGGCACAGTCCTCGACCGTGTCATGCAAAAGCGCGGCGCAGATCGAATCGGTATCCAGCCCCAGTCCGGCTACTATCTCGGCAACGGCAAGCGGATGCGAAATATAAGGCTCCCCGCTGTCGCGGAGCTGCCCCTCATGCATACGCGCGGCATATTCATAGGCTTTTTTGATCTTCGGAATATCGTAATTTTTCCCATTTCCCGCGGCGCGCAGTATTCCGTAAAGCCGTTCTGGTCCTGCTTCGCCGGGAATAGAATGCTTGTGTTCACCAAGACCGGCGTCGTCCATTTCTCCGGTAAAAACTGCAGGAGCAGGCTTTGCGTCTGCCGGAGTTATATTTACGACGTTTACGTCGTTTACGTCGTTTACGACGTTTACGACGTTTACGTCGTTTTCATCCGCCGCAGTTTTTTTGCTGATAGCTTCTGTTTCGTTGTTCTTGCTCATATGAGTTTCGTCCTGTTTCATGATTGTCCCGCGCCGCCGTGCTTCCGGCACTGACCGCGCAGCCGGCTGAGCAGACGGGAGCTTTCAAGATTAATCTTTCCCGTCGAGGGAAGCGCCGTTATACGGAAGCTTCCCGGAGTCGGCTCGCCGACCTCGAATATATTCATTTCCCCGAATACCGCAAGTATTGCACGGAATTTGGAGTAGCATATCGTTTCCTTTTCCCGCCCCGACCCGTCAGATCCCCGGTTTATAAGCCACATTGCCGTCTCGTCGGTAAAGGCGTCCCGCCCGGATCTCAGCTCATGCGCCAGAGCGCGGTAAACACGGGCAAAATCCTGGCGCGATGGCAGCACATCCTCCGACTCGTCAAAATCTGCTCCGGCAAGTATCTCGTCAAAACGGCATCTCTGCCGCGCCCGCGCCTCACGTCGTCCGGCGCACAGCCGCGCGTCGCATACAAGCAGCTGAAGGGAGGATAATCCGCGAAATTCGTTTATGTCAAGATTGAAGATAAGGTCTATGCGGTCATTCTCATGGAAGTCAAGCGACGACGCCGGCATTCCGAACCAGACCGCGCCCAGCACATTGCCGTCAGCGTTAAGAGTGAGCTTTGTGTGCTTTCCCGCTCCTATCGGGGAAATGCGCATTACAGCGGCGCTGCGAAGAATAAACGCAGGCGTCGGATTGGCAACTCCGCAAGGCTCAAAAGCGCGCAGCTCCTCGGCAAGCTCCATAGTCAGGTCGTCGCCCTTGACCTCGCAGTCGGCGGAAACCGCAAGCTTTATTTCCCCGCCGTCAAGACAGGCGCTTGCGTATTCGTTGAGACGGCGGCGCAGCTCATCAATTCTTCCGCGCTCCACGGAAAGTCCCGCGGCAAGCTCATGTCCGCCGTACCTTGTAAGTATATCCGAGCAGGAAGCCAGCGCATCGCACAGATTAAGCCCCTTGATGCTTCTTCCCGAGCCTTTTCCAATATCATCCGGGGAGGGCTCATCGTCCCCCTCTGACCCATACTGTTTTTTTGCACCGTTGAAGGTGATAAGGATCGCAGGCATTCCATACCGCTCAACCACTCGTGAAGCAACGATACCGATGATCCCCTGCTGCCATCCGTCGTCCGCGACGACTATGATACGGTCCTTGGCGGGATCGCATTCCGCCTCTATCTTGGCGAATGCCTCCTCGGCGGTGCGGTTTTCCTCGGTCTGACGCTCGCGGTTTATCTCGCAAAGCCGCACGGCAAGCTGCGCCGCACGCTCTGAGTCCGAGGTAAGAAAGAGATCGGCGGCGATGCCGGCGTCAGCCATTCTTCCCGCCGCGTTTATCCGCGGCGCAATGCCAAATCCTATATACCCGGCGTTGATACGCCGTTTTTTGGGAGCGGAGGACGCTCCGTCAGCGCTCTTTACGCCCTGACCGGACTGCGCCGCCTCAAGCAGTGCGGCAAGTCCGGGACGCTCGGTGCGCTCAATGCGCGTAAGCCCGTATGCCACTATCATGCGGTTTTCATCCCTCAGCGGCATTACATCGGCAATAGTGCCTATGGCGGCAAGATCCGCCCACCCGCGGAAGGCGCGGCGCACTCCGTCGATCTCAGGCTCGCCACGGCGGCGGCACAGGTCAATCTCGCAGGCGCAGATGAGCTTGAACACCACCCCAACTCCCGCAAGCTCGCAAAAAGGATACGGGCTGTCCGAACGGTGAGGGTCTATGACAGCCAGCGCGCGGGGCAGCGTTTCACGGCACTCGTGGTGATCGGTCACTATGACGTCAATTCCGAGGGATGTTGCATAGTCCACCTCATCCTCGGCGGTGATTCCGGTATCAACGGTGATTATCAGCGTTGCGCCGCGCGAGGCAAGAGTGTCGACTGCGGCGCAGGACATTCCGTATCCCTCCTCACTGCGGCTCGGGATGTAATATTCAAGACACACATCGGGATTTCTTTCCCGCAGGTAAAGGTAAAGCGCACTGACGGAGGTTACTCCGTCCACATCGTAATCCCCGTATATCACAATATGCTCCTCGGGATTTTCAAGCGCACGCCCGATACGTTCCACCGCCTCGCTCATTCCGGGCAGAAGATACGGATCGTGCAGCAGCGTGTCTCCCATTGAAAGGAAGCTCTTTGCCTCCTCCGGAGTCCGGCAACCGCGTCCCCAAAGCAGCCGTGCGGCAATAGGCGAAACACCGACCGCCGCGCTTATCGCGGCAATTTCCGCCTCGCCCTGAGCGTCGGGTATGCCGCCGCGCAGCTCCCAGCGTTTTTCTTTTGAAGCTTTATTTATATCCATATATTCAGTATGTACCTTACACTATTAATTATTTGAATCTGCGTCTGCGGGATCCGTTGTCTCTGTATTTATGATCTCTGTTATCACGACATCTACCCGGTCGCGCGCGCAGAATTTTGAATAAAGCGCCGCTGCGGCAAGCCCCAGAGCCAGGCCTCCGAGCGCGGAAAGCGCCAGCAGAGTTTCGCTTCCGGTAAAGCGGGAGGAGATCAGATACGCCGCGATGGCAAGCACGCAGGGGAGAAGAAAGACCAGCGCCGCATAACCGAGCATCCTCCCGGAGCTGCTCTCAAGCGCCACAGTATCCCCAACCTTTGCGCCGGCACGGTTGAGCGCACGGGTGTCAAGCCGCCGCTCGCCGCCAAGGAGAGTACACACGGAGCAGGTGCCGTCCTCTTCTCTTTTATGACAGCCATCACATGCCGCCCGTCTTTCGGTGGCGACAACGGCATACCTTCCGTCAAGACTTACTACCCTGCCCTCGCTTTTCATATTTTCAGACCGTACCTTTCAGTTCAATTGATTCTTGATACCGGATCGGCGCGTGTCGAAGCGCCTCCGGTAAAGCCGCGTTATTTCCCGCACGGCGGAGCGTTTGCGGCAATTACCGCAAGTGCGGTCTTAAGACCGTCAAGCGCCGCGCTCGTTATGCCTCCGGCATATCCCGCGCCCTCTCCGCAGGGATAGACCGCGCCTTTGCCCGGCGCGCGCCCGTCCTCTCCACGCAGTATACGCACCGGGGCGGAGGTTCGTGTTTCCACTCCCGACAGTATAACATCCGGCGCGCCAAAGCCCTTGATGCGGGATGAGAAAACTTCAAGTCCGCGGCAAAGCCCGCGGCAGATACCCTCCGGCAGCACGCGCCAAAGGTCTGCAGTGCGCCATGCACCGCGTGTATATGTGGGAATTATCCTTCCCGGCTCGGAAAGCACTGCCCCTTCCGGGCGCTTTCCCGCCATAAAATCGCCCGCTGTTTCTATCGGGGCGGAATAATCACTGCCTCCTGCGGCAAATGCCGCGCGCTCAAGTCGGCGCTGATATTCAATGCCGTCGCGCGGAGACGTACCGCAATCGGACGGCAGAACGCTGACTGCAAGCGCGGAATTGGAATTTCTGCCGTCGCGCGCGTGGGCGCTCATGCCGTTTACCACAACGCCGCCTTCCTCGCTCGCCGCCGCAATGACCTCTCCGCCGGGACACATACAGAAGGTATAAACGCCGCGCTCTCCCTTGGTGTCGGAAAGAGTATATTCGGCGTGCCCGAGCCGCTCATCCCCGGCGTGAGCGCCGAACATTGCACGGTCAATATCCTCACACAGATGCTCCACACGCACACCGACCGAAAAAGGCTTGCGCTCTACGGCATAGCCGCTTGAGATAAGATATTCGTATGTGTCTCTTGCGCTGTGTCCGGTGGCAAGGATCGCCGCCCCGCAGTGTATATCGCCGCGCGAGGTATGAGCCGCAAGGCTTCCGTCCGGCAACTCGTCTATTCCGTCAAGGCGACAGCGGCAGATAAGACTTCCGCCGCATTCCTCAATACGCGAAAGCAGACGGCTTACCACACCGCGCAACAGATCCGTGCCCACATGGGGCTTTGAGCGCCACATTATCTCCTCAGGCGCGCCGAACTCGCAGAGACGGCGCATAATGTAGGAGGTATGTGGGTCGCCGATGCGCGTAACCAGCTTGCCGTCCGAAAATGTGCCTGCTCCCCCCGCGCCGAACTGCACATTCGACTCCGGGTCAAGCGCGCCGCCCGCAAAGAATGTCCCGACCCTGCGTACTCTCTCCTCGGTAGCATCACCGCGGTCGATTATCACAGGACGGTATCCCTGCTCCGCAAGCATCAGCGCGGCAAACATTCCGGCGGGTCCCATGCCCACCACAAGCGGCGGCGCCTTCAACGGGCTTTCTCCACGGACTATTTCAAAGGAATCGTCGGGGTATTCCCTTATTCCTTCATCGGCGGCACGGCGTGAGTCAATGGTAAAAGGCTCGTCGGCTTCGACCGCAAAGGTGTACACAAAACGGATCATATCCCTCCGCCTTGCATCCACCGATTTTCTGTAAAGGTGAAAACGAAGCGGAACCCCGTCCGCTCCCACTCGCTTCATCATTCTTGCGGCAGCGTCAAAAGCCGCCGCGTCGCCGGCTGTGAAGGGAAGCACAATGGTTCCGGTCAACAGTCGGCGAAGCGTTATTCTGCTCATATGCAATAGATCTCCGTATCAGCTGCTCATGTCAGCTAAACTAAAAATTGCGTAAGTCTTCTCACTCGGGAATTTCAATATCCTCTTCAGGATCGTTCCCGTCCGCTGGAATTGCGGCAGTCTCCGGCGGAGCAGTTGTCTCCGGCGCGTCAAATATCAGGCGCACCTCAGCCGACCCCGGATTTTCGACAAAACTTATCCCTGCCGGCAGCATTGAAGCGGTAAGCGTTACCGTGTAACTGTCCTTTTCGTCCGACAGTATATTTAGGATAACGACCTTATCGACCGCGGCAAGCAGCTTCGGGTCTCCGCGCAGAGTCACCGAGGCGGGCGTTATAGTACAGCCGCGGTAAAGCGACGACGAAAAGCCGGGGGAAAGCTCCGCCGCAAGCGGCACCGTTTTGTCGGTGTAGACCTCAAGAGATACCGTGATATCCTGCGTACCGAGGCGCAGATACTTGCTGTCCACTGCCAGCCCGTCCTTATCGACCGGCTCAAGGACTCCGGTGGCTATCACGCCTGTGGTTATCTCGCCCATTTCGATCACGGCTCTCAGCGCCGCGATCCTTTCAAGCAGGTTCTTGGGTCCGCTGACCGTAACGGTATCCGCGCTCTTTTCGATCTTTCCGATCGTATAGGAGGAATCAATTATATACCGCGGAACGACCTCCACGGGAACCTCGCGGGAGGCAAGTACGTCGGTGTAAATATTGACCGCAGACGGTTCTGTGTTTATCCTTTCGACTCCGGCAGGCAGGTCAACAGACACAGGAACAAGATGCCTGTCGGCAGTGGTTATACCGCCTACATTCACATATGCGCGAAAATCCTCGGAGGTGAGCGCGTTTATCTCGCTGCGTTTGCCGCGCACCGTAACACTGACGGCGCTCTCCTCAAGATTTATGACCGACATGTTGCTTGCGTCAGCAAGCATTTCACTGCCCTCGACCTCAACGGCAATAAGCGTAAATGTCTTTTCGTAGTCGTCGGAATCGTTGTCAATGACATAAAGCCAGATGGCAAAAGCAAGCAAAAGACACACAATACGCGCAATTATCTGCAAGCCGCCGCGACTGTCCCGCCCTGTTTCGGAGTACTGATCCGCTGCGTCGTATTCTGAATATTCGTTTTCGGCAGATCTTTTTTTCATACGACCTTTTGCGCCTCCTTACCGTTTCTTTTCCTTGTTTTCCGCGGCTTTTTCTTTTTCAAGGCGTTCCGCGGCGCGTCTGGCGCGTCTGCTGATCCTCTTTACCGGCCCTTCGTCCGGCACAAGATATTTTACAAGCTGCTGCTTTAGTGTAGCGTACGTGAAGTTACGCTCAAGCTCACCGTCAACCGCAATTGATATTGTTCCGGTCTCCTCCGAAACAACTATCACCACCGCGTCGCTGACCTCGCTGAGACCCAGCGCCGCCCTGTGTCGCGTGCCGAGATCCTTATTTACGTCCTTTGATGACAGCGGCAGATAACAACCCGCGGCGTATATGCGGCGGTCGCGCACGATAACGGCGCCGTCGTGCAGAGGAGCTTTGTTGACGAAAATATTTCGAAGCAACGGAGCGGACATTTCAGCGTTCAGAACCACTCCCTGCCCCAGATGCTCGCCGAGCTTTGTGTTGCGCTCAATGGCAATGAGAGCGCCGGTGCGGCTGCGTGCCATTGCATCCGCCGCCTCACTCAGCACATCCGCCATTTCGACGATCTTTTTCATCTCTCCGGCATTCATACTTCGTAAGCCCTTGATAGGCGTAGTACCGAAGCGCTCCAGCGCCGCACGCAGGTCAGACTGAAAGATCACGATTATGGCGATCATGCCGACCTGATAAAAGTTCTGAAGCACAAATTTCAGTGCCTTGAGGTTAAGGGCGATGCTCAACAGCATCACCGCGATCACAAAAAGCAGACCGATGGCAAGCCTTCCGGCGCGCCGGTTGCGTATGAATCGGTAAATATAAAAAAGTATTGCGGAAAGGATCAGTATATCAAGCGCGTCCGCGAACGTAAAGCCACGCAGGGCGTCGAGAATATATGAATTGCAGAACTCGGCGGCAGAGGTGAAAAAATCCCCGAGTTTCTCAAAAAATGTCGAAACAGCAACCATTTCAGCTTCCTTGCCTAATGTAAGTTAAATCAATATTATTATATTACCACAATTCGCGCGCGATTTCAACACTTTTTTTATAGTATATAAAAAAATATATGGAATCAAATATATTCACTATATTTCAAGCGGTTATTTTTGCTATTCACATCCGGTTAATAATTTCGGTGTATAATACATGGAGTAATTTTGTCCGCGTACAATGCGCGGGAAAGGCTGAGACTATGATGTTTTCAATAGACATACCTGTAAAAATAATTTCCGGGCGCGGATGCGTCGCCTCCCGCCCGAATGAGCTGAAGCTCGGAAGGCACGCCGCCGTGGTATGCGGCAAACACAGCGCGCAAGCCTCCGGGGCACTCGGCGACGTGACGCGGGCGCTGTCATCCCTTGGAATAGTCTGCGACATACTTGACGGAGCGCTGCCGAATCCCCCGCTTTCATCGGCGTACGACATGGGGCTTCGCGCCGCCGCGCTGGGAGCAGATTTTGTTATCGGCATAGGCGGAGGCTCGGCAATGGACAGCGCCAAAGCCGTCGCTGCATTCGCGGCAAATCCCACTATAGCACCCGAGGAGCTGTATATACCAGAAAAGCTGCAAAACCCACCTCTTCCCGTAGTGCTTATCCCCACCACAGCCGGAACCGGCAGCGAAGCCAACCCCTATTCGGTGCTTACCCTTCCCGACGGCAGACATAAAAAGACCTACTCCTCGCGCGGAGCATGGGCGCGCGTGGCTTTTCTTGACCCCGCATACACCGAATCGGTGGGGCGCGAGGGCACGATAAGCACCGCGCTTGACGCCATGGCGCACGCGATGGAATCATATCTTTCGCCTAAATCAAACGATCTCTCTCGTATGCTCTCGCTTTATGCGGGACGCGCAATATGGGATGTGCTGTCGGAATATCCCGACACCTTTACGCCGGATATGCGGGACGCTCTTGCCTGTGCCTCCTGCGCCGCAGGTGCGGCGATAAGCATCACCGGGACGGGATTCCCGCATCCGCTCGGATACAGCCTGACTCTGCTCGACGGCATTCCGCACGGCAAAGCGTGCGCGGTCTTCCACGGCGACTATATTGAGTACAACCGCAGAACGCCCGAAGGCGCGGCTCTGATCGACGCCTTTGCCGCCGGTATCGGCACAAAACCCTCGCTGCTTGCAGAATATCTGCCTTCCCTCGCCGCCGTCAGACTGCACTTCACCGACGCGGAGATCGCCGAGCGCGTTTCGCTGATAAGCAACGCAAAAAATTACACGAACAGCCCTTATGTGCTGTCGGATGAAGAAAAAACAGAAATTTACCGCAAACACTTTGGAGGGAAAAATGCTTGAATCCCTGAAAAAAGAAGTATATGAAGCAAACATGGAGCTTGTCGCGCGCGGACTTGTCATCAACACATGGGGCAATGTCAGCGGCATCGACCGCGCAAGCGGGCTTGTAGTCATTAAACCGTCCGGTGTTCCGTACGATGAGCTTACCCCCGACTGCCTGCCGGTGCTTGACCTTGACGGCAGAGTGATCAAAGGCAGACTCAAGCCCTCGTCCGACACCCCCACTCACCTTGCGCTTTACCGCGCATTCCCCGAGATCGGCGGTGTGACGCACACGCACTCCACACACGCCGTGGCGTTTGCACAGGCGGGCAGAAGCATTGCCGCATACGGCACGACACACGCCGATTATTTTTCCGGAGCAATCCCCTGTACCAGAAAAATGACCCCCGAGGAAATTGCGGGATCATACGAAAAGGAGACTGCAACCGTTATCATCGAGGCGATAAAGCCGATAGGCGCGGAACGTATGCGCGCCGCGCTGGTCCACTCACACGGACCGTTCACATGGGGTAAAAACGCCCCGGAATCGGTTGAAGTCTCGGCGGTGCTTGAGGTAGTGGCGCAAATGGCACTGTATACCGAGCAGCTTTTTGCCGCCGCCGGACAAAAGCCCGAGATCATACAGCCCGAGCTGCTCTCCCGTCACTACGACCGCAAGCACGGTAAGAACGCATATTACGGGCAGAACTGACCCGCGCGCAATAATACACAGCATTCCGTATTTTATAGCAATATTATTTTTCCGATCACGGAAACCACCCCGGCAGGGACGTTTAATTCCTGCCGGGGTAGTTTTTTATGCTGAGCAAGGAGCAGAGATACGGTCTCAGCTTCTGTTTTATCTGAACTTAGCAGTAACGGTGACGTTATCGGAAAATTCCGAGCGGTTGCCGTTCTGTGTCAGCGTTCCCGAAGTCACCTCATAGCCTGCAAAGGTCTTGCCCTCGTCGGGAACGGGCGTGACCGAAAGCGAGCCGTCGTCATTGACGCTGAGCAGGAGTCTGCCGCCGTCTGACAGCAGCGTCAGCCTTTTGGCGCTCGTTGACATACAGCGCAAAGTCATTCCGCCCTCTCCGCCAAGCAAAATGTCGACAGGGCAGGTCCTTATCGCGGAAACGGTATATTTTCTTTGATACTGCGCCATTGATGTGCAGCCCACAGCCTGCGCATATTCGATGCTTACACCGTCAACGACCGAGCTTACGTTATAGCTCTTTCCCTCGACGGTATTGCCCTCGCAAAGCAGCCCCTTTACATAGCGCATTTCAAAGAAGCGTCCGCTGCCTGTAAACTTGTCGTCAACAATTATCTTGTTACCGCGCACAGTCAGATCCTCTATACGGTTCTGAACCAGCTTGAAGCCGCGCTGAATCGCCGGGGTGTCGGTATACCAGTTTATAAACGCCGTGCTTGTATCATACATCACGTCGGAGTCATAAAGATTTGACACCGCTTTTACCGCGCCGCGCATTTTTGTCGCGCCGCTGAATTCAAACACATTGTTTTCGATCACCGTACCTATCGAGCCGATGCAGGCGTATTTTCTTGCGTAATATGCGGTCACCGAAGCACCGGAGGCGTTTGTGGTCTTTATGGAAATATCCGAATTCTTGAGATAAAGAGATATCTGATAGGGCACAGCCTCATCGGAAACGCTGTTGGCGCGATCCGAAATAAACCTGTTACCGCTTATCAGCACATCGCTGTAAGCGGGATAACGTATTGCGGAGCAGCGGCAGCTGTCAAACACACAGCCCGTAATCTTAAGTCCCGTCACCGCAGACTTATGCACCTGACCGTGATGCCCTATAGCATATGTGGGAGCGTCATATGTGTCGCTTCTGCCGAAATAGCAGCCGCTTATTTCAACATTCGAGCAGGAATAGTATTCACCCACAGCGAATTTGGAGGCAGGATTGTCTCCGCCACCGATCGCGCCCGGATGCGTCTGCTCGATCTGTATCACCTCGGCTGTGGTATTGTTTGTCGTATAGTTATACCCGGCAAACATACAGTCAAGAATGCGTACATTTGTGCTGCCCGTGACCTGAATGGCATGGTTGTTGGGGCAGTCCTTGAGAACGACGTTTTTAAGCAGGACATTGTCGGCACAGCACCAGATAAAGCAGCGCACCTTGCCCTTCATATCCAGCATTCCGCCTGTGACCGAAAAGTTCGAACAGCCGTTGCGTCCGTAATCATGGTTTTTGTGATTTATGAACATATCCCCGCTTCCGTCGGTGCGCAGCACGGCAAAGTCGCCGCGCGCTACCGCGCGCTGTACTCCCGCCTGAGTATATGACTGGGTGTAGTCCTTAAGCATTCCTTCGAGCTTGAGGCTTACGCCCTCCTTCAGCTGTATCTGGCTGATGGTATATGTCCCGCGCGGAATGTATACTGTACCTCCGTCGGGCAGTGAATCAATTGCTTTCTGGATAGCCGCAGTGGCGTTGTCGGCAGACCCGGCACCAAAATCGCGCACATCGACCGACTTTTCATCCGGAGCATATGCGCCGCTGACCGAAATTCCGTTTACGGCGTCGCAGACGACGGATACTTCAAATTCCTCTCCGTATGTATTCGTAACGGTGACGGACGTGCTTCCCACCCCCTGACCGGTCAGGATAAGCTCGCGGTCAAACACCTTTGCCTCGACAACTCCCGCATCTGCGGGCACGGCGGAAAACGGAGTGCACCCGAGTTCCTTCTGACTCACAACGTGTTCCACTCCGAGAATTGCGCTGAGGTCTGCGGTGGATTCTTCCACGGTAGTCTCGTCAGGCGTCTGCTCCGGCTGGCAGGAGCAAAGCGCGATGGCAAGCAGCAAAGCGCACACAAGGAACATAATTCTGGAAATCGGTTCTTTCATTTTTTCGTGTCTCTCCTTATATCTTTCTGAATGCTGTCATGTGGTTATGTGGTTATTCCTTATTGTTGTATTGTATCATCCGACCGCCAATTTGTCAACCCGCAGAAAGCATAAATCGGCAAAAACGCTTGACAATCACCGGCAATTGTGAGATAATATAAAAGTAAAAAAATATATACCGCGCGACAATGACCGGAACGCGGCTGCCAAGGAGGAACAATTGATACGCTACGAAGAAAAAAGCTATGAATTCATTGTCGTAGGAGGCGGAATGGCAGGTCTTTGCGCCGCAATCTCCGCCGCACGACACGGGACACGCACGGCGCTGGTACACGCCCGCCCGGTGCTCGGCGGCAATGCCTCGAGTGAGATCAGAATACATATCTCGGGCGCCGACCAGAGCCTTAAACAGCCCGACTATGCCGAGGGCGGCTTGGTTTACGAGCTTATGTCCGAAAACAAAGCGCATAATGATACATTCAGCTATTCCTACTGGGACACGGTGCTCTTTGAAAAAGCCAAGGCTGAAAAGCTGCTTGACGTTTATTTCAACACGGTAATGTACGATGTTGAAGCCGCAGACGACCGCATAGTTGCGATCCGCTGCTTCCAGGAGACCACCGAAATGAGATACCGCCTCACAGCTCCGGTATTTGCCGACTGCACCGGAAACGGCACGCTGGGCTTTTTCGCCGGAGCGGAGTTCAAGCAGGGCAGCGAGGCGCAATCGGAATACGGCGAGCCTCACGCACCCGAAAAGGCAAACAACGAGCGCATGGGAAATACCATACTCATGAAAGCGGTGAATGTGGGGCATCCCGTGAAATTCACCCCTCCTGCCTTTACCAAAAAGCTGACCGAGCATCAGCTTCGCTACCGTGTTCACTCAAAGACCATGAAGGTTGACGCCAGCATGGCTCCCGACCCCGAGGAGTGGCTTCGCCTCTCGGCGTGCAGCTGCGCCGCCGTGGATTACGGCTATTGGTGGCTGGAGCTTATGGGAGACGGCGACGACATCATACTTGACTATGAGACGATACGCGACGACCTTTACGCCTATGCATACGGTATCTGGGATCACATCAAGAACGGCGGCGACCACGGCGCGGAGAACTATGTCCTCCAATGGGTGGGCGCACTTCCCGGCACACGCGAAAGTCGTCGGCTTATTGGCGACTATGTACTGACGGAAAGCGATATACTCGACCACAAGATCTTTGACGACGCAGTAGCTTACGGCGGCTGGTGTGTTGACCTTCACGCCGCGCACGGTCTGCTGGACTTTGACCTGCTGCCCTCCGACTGCCACCACTTCCTCGGCGTTTACACGATCCCCTACCGCTGCTACTACTCAAAGAACATAAAGAACCTCTACATGGCGGGACGCGACATCAGCACCTCCAAGCTCGGTCTTGCATCCACCCGCATTATCGGCTGCTGTGCCATCGGCGGTCAGGCGGTCGGAACCGCCGCAGCCCTTTGCACCAAATACGGCTGCGAGCCGCGAGGACTCGCCCCCCATATTGACGAGCTTCAGCAGATGATACTGAAGGACGACGGCTATCTGCCTACTTTTGTGAACCACGACCCGGCGGACCGTGCTCTCCGCGCATCCGTGAGCGCCAGCTCGCAGATCCCCGGCGGCGAGCCTCAGAAGGTCGTAAACGGCACTTCCCGCAAGCTGGGCGAGGAGCAGAACGCCTGGATCTCCGACGGCATTTCCGAAAACGGCGAAACGCTTACCCTGCAGCTTGACGCCGCATATAATATCTCCGAGGTGGATCTGACCTTTGATTCCAACTTTGCCTACCCCATTCGCGTCACAATGTCCGCGAACCGTCAGGCTCAGCAGCGCATCGGCGTTGCACCGGAGCTGGTCAAGGACTACGACGTGATACTGAAAAAAGCCGGCAAGGAGGTCGGTCGCGAGCAGGTACGCGGCAACTATCAGCGGCATAATGTCGTAAAGCTGACTCCGGCAGAGTGCGACGAGATAGAAATACATTTCATTGCCACAAACGGCGCTCCCGCATTCAAGGTATACGAGGTAAGAGCATACTGATCCGGTCAGCCGAATAAAAAACACCGGGGCTGCCGCGTATATCGCCGCAGCCCCGGTGCGGACATAAGTGCATTACGCGCTGTCCGTCCATCACTCAGGAGTACATACTGTTTTTCTTCATATAGTCGTAGATCAGCTTGCCGTGCTCCTGCTCCTCCTTTTGAATTTTTCCAAGCGCCTGACGGTACTGCTGCTGGTCAAATTCAAATATGCAGGTGTCATAAAGGTGCGAGGCGTGCTTTTCGGTGGCAAGCAGGTCGGAGCAGATAAAGCTGTCGCATTTCTTATCCTCGCTCTCACCCGCCTGATAGGTCGCGCCAAAGGTCGGCGCGGGACCCGCATCCTTCTGCGAAGGAGTCTGACCGTTCTGAATCTCGGTGACTGTCTGAAGATGCCCCTGCTCTACCCCGGCAATATAGTTAAGAAGTCCGCGAAGCTCCGGGTCTTTGGCGCTGTCGGCGTGCTTGCGGTATTTTTCAACGCAAAGCTGCTCCTGTCCCTTAAGATCCTTTATAAGCCCGGTTTCCTTTTGTGTAAGCTGCATTTTTTACTCTCCTCTGTTTTGAAATCATCACATCCGGCGCAGCAAGCGCCGCAAGGATATTATTCCCGCATCCCAGCCGGTTATTCAGTACGGCAAAAACACACCCTGTTTTTTACCATGACGGAAAGGATGGTCTTCAAATTTTAAAATGAGAAAAAACATTACTGCTATCATCGTTCCGCTGCTTCTGGCGGTACTTGCTGTCATCTTTTCTTCCTGCGGACCGGAAGAGATACCCGAGACCCCAAAGATCGAGCTTGATCTTGCCGGTTACACGGTAATACGCCCCGAAAGCGCTTCAAAAAATCTGATAAGCGGCGCGCTTGAAGTGCGCAAGTCGCTTTACGCCTTCAACGAGGGCGCGCTGATATCCGAGGACTGGCTTCAGCCTGGCGTCTCCCCGGATGATGCGGCGTATGAAATACTTGTAGGCAAGACCAACCGCCCGCAGTCTGAGGAGGCTATGTCCGGAGTCGGCGCAGACGGAGCGCATTATGTTGTCGCCGCGATCGGAAACAAGATCGTGATAAACGGCACAAACGAGGACGCTGTTCTTCTCGGCGTGAGGTATTTCATAGACGAGCTGCTGCCGCAGGCTAAGGAGGGCAAGCTGACGCTCGATGAGGGCTTTTGCCACATCAGCGACGCACTGACTGTGGTGAACCTTGTCTCGGACAACAAGCTGACCTACAACATAGTATACTCGCAAAAGCTCGACAACATAGCAAATCCGAGCGAGACCTCCGACCGCACCGATTTTATTGTATCAAAGGCGTATGAGCTGAGAAGTATGTTCAACGAAGTGCTGGGCAACAAGCCGCTCACCTCAGACGACTGGCTGATGCCCGACCTTGTTCCCGCGGAGCAGACCGAAATACTTGTCGGCAAAGTCGAACGCGAGGAATACGCCGGCTTTCTTTCCGAGCTTGGCTTCAATGAATACGGCTACGCCGTGATAGGAAACAAGATAGTGATAGCCGGCTGGACCGAAACCGACATCGGTCTTGCGTGCGATATGTTTGCCTCTCACGCGCGCTCCCTCATGTCGAAAAACGAAAACGGGGAAATAAGCCTTACCTTCCTTGAAGGCACAAGACGTATCGCAAAGGCGTCCGACAGATACACAGACTTCCCCGCATACGAGGGCGGCAGCCTTTACGGGCTTTACGACGCCGGATATCAGAATATCGAGTTTTACTACACCGAGACCACGCAGGATGAATACCTTGCTTACAGAGCAAAGCTTGAAAATGAGGGCTTCAGGCTTGAAGCGGAAAACTCCATAGGGAACAATCTTTACGCCACCTATGTTTCGAACAAAGGAATGCTTTATGTCTACTATATTGAATACGAAAAAGCCGTGCGGATAATCTCCTGCCCCACCGGAGCGTATTCTCTGCCCGCATTTCAGCCCGAAAATATCACCAAGATCACCGAGCCGAAGCTGACACAGATGTCCATGAACTACGCCTCGGGCAACTTCGGAATGTGCTACATCCTGACGCTTGAGGACGGCAGCTTTATCCTGATAGACGGCGGCGGAACGACCGGAGATGACCACATTAAGCTGTATTCGTTGCTGCAGGAGCTGAACGAGCGTCCCGACGGTAAAATAGTTATAGCCGGCTGGATACTTACCCACGAGCATTGGGATCACTTCGGCGTGTTCTACAACTTCTGCCGCACCTTCGGCTCTAAAGTGACCATAGACGGCTTTTACTGCAACACCGCCGCAGAATCCTCCGTTTACAATTCCGGAGACCCCAACTACTATGTCAAAGAACAGCTTGCCAGAGCGATGGACTCTGCCGGAATAAAAAAGAAATACGTAATACACAGCGGTCAGAAATACTACATCAGAAATGTTGAGCTTACCTGCCTTTACACGCAGGAGGACAGCTACCCCAACATCATTCACCTTTTCAATGAGACTTCAATGGTAACGCGCATCGTGCTTGGCGGGCAGAAAATAATGATCCTTGGCGACTCCAACGACAAAGCCTCAGATAAGATGTATCGCCGCTACAAGGACATGGAGATAACCGAAGCGGACGGAAGCCGTGTCGGTTTCCTCAAGTGCGACATCATGCAGGTGGCACATCACGGCTGGAACGGCGTAAGGCTTAATCTGTATGCACAGATCGCAGCTCCGGTCGCCTTCTGGCCGACGCCGGAAGATCAGTTCCGTAAAATGACCTCCGGCATCACCTCAACTTACTACTATGAAGCAGACAACTATATTGCAAATACGCTTAAAGCTTACTCAATCACCGCAAACAGCTCTGTAACCGTCACGCTTCCATTCAAAGCGGGAGACCCCCAGACCGTGCGCGGCTGAACGATTCATTATTAATATTTCATAATTTCATAGGTTGACAAACATCCGTATTTGTGATAAAATCTAAGAAACAGGAATATGTAACGTTCCGATAATAATCGAAAGGATGCAATTCAGATGAAAAATATCAGAATACTATCTCTTGTCATCGCTGCTATAACATTGCTGACACTGTGTGCCTGCAACCCCGGCGGCACGCCTGCACAGTCAAGCGCCGACCCTGCCGAGACTACCGCAACACCCACGGAACAGACATCCGCTTCCACCACGCAAGCTCCTGAAACCACAAAGAAGCCCGAAACCACAAAAGCTCCGGAGATCTCCACCGAGCCAGAGCAGACATATGCAACTCCTGCCACTGTTGACGGAGTATATCAGCTCTCCACAATTGATGACCTGTTCTGGTTTATGGAAGACGGTCCCCGCGACGGCAAGTATGCTCTCATAAACGACATTGTCTTCAATGACGTCGCCAACATAGCCGAATGGTCGATAGAAAACCAGCCCAAAAACGTCTGGAATCCCATTGGAAACACCTTTGCCCCCTTCAGCGGCAGCTTTAACGGCAACGGTCACACAATTACCGGTCTTTATGTACTCGGAGCAGGAAATGTCGGAATGTTCGGCGCCTGCACTAATGCCGTTATTGAAAACATAATAATCGCCAGCGGCCGCGTTTTATCAACCGACTCCAACACCGGCGCTTTCATCGGTACATACGACGGAACCGACAATGTTCTGCGCAACTGTGTCAACAACGCCGATGTATACGGCTACGCCTATGTCGGCGGTCTTGTCGGCAAATATATTTCCTACCCCGGCTCAAACATCCTTATTGAAAACTGCGTAAACCGCGGAAGCGTGACCGGCTCCAAGCCCGCAGCGGCAGTTTATGTCGGCGGCATCATTCCCGCAGTTATAGGCGCACAGGTAAAGAACTGCGCCAACTTCGGAACTATCATGGCAGGTCTGCTTGACAACCCGCTGTACGAAACCAGCGGATGCGCGCTTGTAGGCGGCATCGGCGGCGTTATGGGCGGATCAAAATCCGAAAACGACCTTATCTCCAACTGCTACAATGCAGGTACAGTCATAAGCTGCAACTACGGCCTTAACTCCAACAAGGGAACAGCAGCCGCCGGCGGAATCATCGGAAGAATGAACGGCACTACTGATGTCTGCAAAATTGAAAACTGCTACAGCACCGGAAACGTCTACACTCTCAGCGCCGAATCACTTCAGGTCAGCGCGACCTGTGTGACCAAGAGCGGAGTTGACTACGCGAACAACGTATATACCTCCGGAAAGGTGCTTGTCTGGAAGACCGAGGCTGAAAACCCCAACGCTCAGATCCCTGCCTGCGGTTCACCTGAGGTAAACACCGGTATCGGTGCGGTAAGCGCCATGAACCTCGATCCGCTCGTATGGACCGATTCGCTTGACGGCGCTCCCATCCTCTCCTCGATCCCCGCTGAATATCAGCTCCCCCTGAGCAACTGAAAAACATATTAACATAGTTTACGGGCTGTCGCTTGACGCGGCAGCCCGTTTCTTTTATTGCTATTATGTGACCTGTGACCCGTAAACCTTACCAGCGGTCGCTGCCGTCATCGGGAATGACCTTTTTGAGGGCGGCTATTGCGCACTCGATCATTCCGTCGTCAGGCTCGCGGGTGGTTATATGCTGAAGCCACTGACCGGGAGCGGAAATTATCCTTGTAAACAGATTGTCATGTCTGCCGGCAAGCTTCAGAAGCTCGTAGCCTATGCCCATGATTATCGGGAGAAGCAATACGCCTATGACCGAACGAAGCACAACATTAAGCACACGGTTGGCAACGAGAGTCGAGGGTATGAACATTGTAATGAAGATCGATACAAGAACCATAAGGATCAGGAAGGATGTGCCGCAGCGGGGGTGAAAGCGCTTTTGCATCCTGACGTTCTCAACGGTCAGCTCCAGCCCCTTTTCATAGCAGAAGATCGTTTTATGCTCTGCGCCGTGATACATAAACGTGCGCTTTATATCCTTCATCAGCGAGATAATCGCCATATATGCCACAAGAATGATTATCTTGACCACACCGGTAAATGCGGCACGTATGAGCGAATAGCCATAACCGGGGTTGCTGAGCACCGGGAAAGCACGGGTAAGCAGCTCGTACAGCGTTTCCGGTATGACCTTGAACAGGAACAGCGCCAGCGCCACGCCAAGCACCGCAGCGCAGACCATCATCGCCGTCATAACGCCGGAGGATACCTCGCCGGATCTCTTTTCTTCTGCGGCAGGCTTTGCTTTTTCTTCTACGCTTACGGGTGCGGGGCTGTCGTTTTCCGGGACGGCTCCGCTCGCCTCAGCCGACGCGCTCTCATCCTTGGCGGAATCTGCCTCCGGCTCAGACTCGTCAAGCCCCGCGATCTCGGCGGATCGCATGAGGGTCTTATACCCCATGACCATTGAATCTATAAAATTGAACACACCGCGGATGATGGGCAGCTTTGTGATCTTGGGACGTGTATTCTTCTTATTGTTCCATTCCTCAAGACACATGCTTCCGTCCGGACGGCGGACAGCCATCGCAGTCTTTGCCGGTCCCCGCATCATGATTCCCTCAAGCAGCGCCTGTCCGCCGATCGAGGTCTTCATCGCGCATGATCTGTTATCATCTTTTTTAGCCATATGTGATATTCCTTTCAGGTCTTACCGCTTTGTATATATTATTATAATCCATATTTATGAACGTCCGATGAATTATTATGTATCGTGTTGTGTAATATGAACATCATTAACCAAAGCGATGCGTCGTAATTGCCGATAATGCCTGTTTGCAAAAGGTCAGGGCAGTAGAGCGATGATCCCGCATCCGGGTCTCCGGAGCAACGCCGGACGTCTGCGCAAGCCTCAAAAAAGCTCCGACAAAAAAACGCAATACACAACATATTGTTATTCCACAGCGCCTGCAAGTACACATATTGGGTATCATGTGGCATAATTTGGTAATTATCAACAATCCCCGCTTGTCATTTTTGTGCAATATTTTTCGTATTTTGACTTGCAAATATTGGTATTATTTGGTATAATAGTGTTGTCAGATCCAAGAACATAACGGAGGAAGAAAAATGGACAACACAACAAAAATTCTTATAGCGGATGAAAATCAGACATCAAGACAGACAATTTCCGACGGACTGCGACGCGCGGGCTTCGGCGCGATATATGAGGCGTCGAACGGCGAGGAAGCGCTCGAACTCATCTCCCGCCTGCATCCTGCGGTGGCGCTTGTCGACGTGTGGCTTTCAAAGCTCGACGGCATCGGCGTGTTGCGCGGTGCGCGCAGCATGAGCTTTGAGCCGGATGAGCCTCCGGCATTTATGATACTTTCGATGGTATCAAGTCAGAACCTATTTGTTGAAGCCATGAATGCCGGTGCCGAGCTTTGCCTGCTGAAGCCGGTTGACTGTGACAGCCTTGCCGACCACATAAAGAGCATCACCCGCACACGTGCGGCAAAGGCTCAGGGACGACAGGCAGTCGATCAGGATCGCACCCCCGACATTGAAACGCAGGTCACAAAGATCATACACCAGATCGGCGTTCCGGCGCACATCAAGGGATATCAGTATCTGCGTACCGCAATTCTTATGACGGTGCGGGACAGCGACGTCATCAATTCCGTTACCAAGGTACTCTACCCCACGGTCGCCAAGAAATATCAGACCACGACCTCCCGCGTTGAGCGCGCCATACGCCACGCCATCGAGGTGGCATGGGATCGCGGCGATGTCGAAACGCTGAACTCCTATTTCGGCTATACCATACAAAACAGCCGCGGCAAGCCTACGAACTCGGAATTTATTGCAATGA
>ULVD01004627.1_pt1 | contig 27439 bp, 28 predicted proteins | sample 1959101 | NCBI WGS metagenome assembly ULVD01 (sample SAMEA4835777, study PRJEB28245) | human gut metagenome | biome: gut microbiome; material: fecal sample | place: Denmark | collected 2008
ATTCATTGAGTATGTATTCTGGAAAATCTATGTATGTTCTTGAAATTACATTTTTTATAAATTCTTTATCTTTTTTATTTATTAATTTATTTGCTATTCTGTAATAATTTGGTTCATCTAGTACACCAATTAATTCTGTTAAATAGTATGCGTCTTTTATATCTATAAAGTATGTTTCTATTTTATCCATATCAAACATTTTATTATAATTAAGACCTAATCTCCATGCATATTCTTTTTCATCTTTCTCTATAAGAGATGTAACCATATCATCAAAATATTCTTGATCTATATGTGGTTTATATTGTGAATAAAATAAATCTCCAATCATGGTTGCTACTTCAAATGGTGTCATAGATGTTGCTACTTTAATATAATAGTCCCATTCAAATAATAATTTTTCTATTTTTGAATCTCTTTCAATATCTAATAATGTAGATGACATTATTTCTTTAATTTTTGTTATGATCTTTTTAATTTCTTTTTTATCTTCTGGGTATAATTCTAATAATTCATTTAAGTCTTTTAGTAGTTCTTCATTATTATGATTTTTATTAATGTATTTAAATAATACCGTAGCTATATTCTTTTTCATATATGCACTCCTTATCTAGATTATAACTTATATTTTAAATTTTACAATAATTTTTTAGTTTTATACTTGATTATGAGTATTTTATTTGATATAATGAGTTCACTTGTTGAATTAATTGTTATGGCGATGTAGCTCAGTTGGCTAGAGCATCTGGTTCATACCCAGAGGGTCGAGGGTTCGAATCCCCCCGTCGCTACCAATAAGAAAGTAACCACTCTATTGAGTGGTTTTTTATTGTCTCTGTGTAGGAAAGCTTTTATATTTTATTTATTTCTATCGTTAAGTATTAATTCAAAACAAAAATTTCTAAGTTAGAGATCTTAATTATTTTTTTCTAATTTTTTAACAGAATTTATAGTTTTTAAGCCTTCTTCTATTTGTGGTTCTAATTCATGTATTTCATCTAATGAATAATATTCTTTAGTTTCATGTCCTTCTACATAATCAGATGCATCTGCTAAACAAACTTGGTAATTATTTTCTGTTATATATCTATAATATAATTCATTATTAATTGGTCCTGCACCTGTACTATAAACTAATAACTCTTCACTTTCTAAGTCATATATTTCTCCACCACCTAAGAATGTTACTGGTTCATTAAAAATATATTCACTTGTGTCATAGTTTTCTTTATCAAAAAGTATATAAACATTTTTACTATTATATAGTTTTGTTGCTTCTCCATTTTCTATAACATATTTATAATAATTTTCTACTCTTGAGTATTCTTCTGGTAAAGGAAGACATTTTGGTACTCCATTTTCATCAACATTACTTGCACATCCTGAAGCAGTAACTACTACTCCTGCCAAACTTAACGCAATTAATCTTTTTTTTATTTCTTGTAATTTTTTCTTTTTCATATTTTTCCTCGCTTAATAAATTACGTATATTATAGCATTATTTCTTGGAATGTTAAAAGTTTATTTTTACAAAAGGATATATTACTTATTTCTGTCGATGGGAACTTACATTATTCCAACATTTCTTAATCATTTTAAATCAATTTAAAAAGATTAGTTAATGCTAATCTTCTAAGTTATAGTTTATATTTTCTTTAGTAAGTTTTACTTTTATTATTTCATTTGGAGTTGCATCTAATAGTTTTACTGGTATATAGTTTTCAGTAAATCCATGATAGTAGCCATTTTTAAATTCTTCTACTAGTACCTCTTCTTCTTTGTTTATAAATTTTTTAAAGTATTCTTTTTCAAGAGTATCAGAAAGTTCTATTAGTTTTCTTGCTCTTTCTTTTACTATTGTTCTTGGTACATGATTTGACATTCTTGATGCGACTGTTCCATTTCTATCTGAATATGGAAATACATGTATTTTAGCAAATCCGATTTTTTTACAATAGTTATATGTTTCATTAAAGTCTTCATCTGTTTCACCTGGAAAACCTACGATTACGTCTGTTGTAAGTGATATATTTGGTCTTAGACTTCTAATTGTGTTTACTTTATCAGTGAAATATTCTAAATCATATCTTCTATTCATTGCTTTTAAAGTTTTATCGCATCCTGCTTGAAGAGGTATATGTAAGTGAGAAACAAACTTCTTATTATTTTTTATTATATCCATCATTTTATCATCAAGTTCTACTATTTCTACTGATGAAAGTCTTATTCTTTTTATTTGATCAACTTTACTTATTTCATTTATTAAGTCTGCGAGTCTTTTGTTATCTGATGAGTATTGACCAGTATGAATACCCGATAAGACTATTTCTTTATGGCCTGAAAGTGCTAAATCATTAACTTCAATAATACATTTATTAAAGTCTTTACTTCTAACTCTTCCTCTTACGTATGGAATTATACAATAGCTACAAAAATTATTACATCCATCTTCTATTTTTATGAATGCTCTATGATGATGTTCATATTTCTTTATTTCCATGTCTTCGAACACATCTTCTTTAGATTCATCAAACAATATTATTCTTTCATGATTTTTTTCATAGTCTTTTATACATTTTAATACTTTAGTTTTATTTTTAGTTCCAAGTATTATTTCTGCGTCTATAAGATTATCTATATTATCTTTTCTAAACTCACAAAAACATCCGAATGCTACTACTAATGCATTTGGATTATTTTTTCTTATATTATTAATTACTTGTTTACTTTTATTATCTGCTGTATTTGTTACTGTACATGTGTTTATTAAACAAATATCTGCGTTATCTTCAACTTCTTTATATCCTTCATTTAAAAGCAAATTTCTTACGAATTCACTTTCGTAAGAATTAACTTTGCAACCTAGTGTTTTTATTAAAAATGTTTTCATTCTAATGATAACCTGAACTCTTTAAGTATTTTTAAGTATTCTTCTTCTGCTACATAACTTACTGCTTGAGTTACTTCCTTTTCTTGTACTTCTATTTTGTTCACTTTTGGTGCTCCCTTTTTATTTGTTTCTTCTTTGTATGTTAGTGTTATATTTGAAGCATTCTTAAGTAGTTGTTCATAACTAATTATTGCTTTCTTTTCTTGTTCTTCTTCATATTTTTGAATAGCTACTTGGTTATCGTTCATACCAAGATCTTCCATTCTTTGTCTTGTTACTTTTTCTAATTCTTCAGTTGATATAACTGCGTTTTCTTCTTCTCCATTTTCATATTCTTCTATAACATCATCGTATGTTTTTACGTTTGGTAAATCTATTTGTTTTACTAATGGTTTATTTTCATCAATAATATCTTCTTTAGAAGTTGCCATTAAGTTATTTAATTCATCTAGAATATCTAGTTCTTCTTTCTTAGACTCTTCTTTCTTTATTTCTAATGGTTTTATTTCATCTTGTTTTACTTCTTCAACTGGCTTTTTGAATTTACTTTCTAAGTCAATTTTTTCTTGTTCTCTTCTAACCATTTCTAAATATTCAGTTCTAGTTTTAACAAGTGCTAAAACTAAAATTGCCAATATAATTAACATAAGTATTAAGAAGATTAGAAAAAAGTCTCCAGTCATAAAAGCTTCTAAAAATTTGTCAAAGTTTTCCATTATTACCACATTCCTTCAAGTATTTTAGGATAGATGCTATCATAAGTGGTACTGTTTCTGTTCTTAGTACATCACTTCCAAGTGAAGTTTTTATGAATCCTTTTTTAGTAAGTGATTCTTCTTCACTCTTTGATAGGCCACCCTCCGGTCCAAATACTATACTAATTGTATCATTACAATTATCAAGAGTTAACACCTTTACTATGCTGTTTACATCTTGTTTGTCAAGTGAACACATTATATTTACATTTTCAGTAGTTTCTATGTCTTTAGTTTCTATTATTTTATGTACTATTGGTTTATTTAGTCTATAACACTGTTCAGTCGCTTCTTTCACTATTTTAGCCCATCTTTGAAGCTTTTTATCAAAATCTTTTGATTTGAGTTTGTATTTACAATGACTATACATTACTACTACATAATCGGTTATACCTAGTTCTGTTCCATGTTGTAATATAAAGCTCATTTTTTCTTCTGGAAGTAATGGCATATAAAGTTTTATTCTTGTTTCATTTATATTTTCTTTAAATATTTCTTTGATGCTTGCTGATAATAAATCCTTATTTAATGTACAAATATAGCTTTTATTCTCGTATGCAACTATTACTTCGTCATTTTCTTTCATTCTCATTACATTTTTTATATGATTTAAGTCTTCATTATCTAGATAGAGTGTATTATCATTTTTATCTTTAGCAAAGTATTGTTGCATATTGGCCTCCTATTTAAGTATTATTATTGTTTCACCATCATTAAATATATTTAATTTATATTCTAGCACTCTTTTATCTTTTTTTAAGTACTCATGTGTTGCTTCTTTTAAGATTCCTTCACCTTTTCCATGAACTACTATTAGTTTTTTAGTTCCTATTCTTGATTCGTTATCTATGAAGTTTTTAACTAAAGCTATTCCTCCATATCTATCATATCCATGTATATCTATAGATGGTGCATTATATAAAAATGGATCAATCCTTTTTATCATTTTAATTCCTCTTTTTTCACCTATATTATAATGTATTACTTAGTTAAAATCAATTAAAAAGTATCCATAAAGGATACTAATTTAATTACTTATTTAAAGCTTCTACTAAATCAGCTTTTTTCATTGAAGAAGTAACTTCGATTCCTTTTTCAGCACAAGCAGCTTTTAATTCAGCTACTGTTAATTTAGAATAATCAGTTTTAGCTTCTACTGTTTTTTCAACTTTCTTTTCTACTTCTTTAGCTTCTTTTTTTGGAGCTTTTCCTTCTAAAGCATCTTTAGAAAGTTTAACTAATTTAGTGAATTCTTCTGGAGCGAATATAGCAAGTTCACTTAACATTTTTCTATTTATTTCGATATTAGCTTTTTTAAGTCCATTAATGAATTTAGAATATACTATATCATTTGCTCTACAAGCTGCGTTGATTCTTGTAATCCATAATTTTCTAAAGTCATTTGCTCTTTTCTTTCTATCATTAAAGCTATATGCTCCACTATGGAATAATTGTTCTTGAGCAGTCTTGTATAATCTATGTTTGCTTCCAAAATATCCTTTAGCTCTTTTTAATACTTTTCTTCTTCTATTTTTAGAAACATTTCCGCCTTTAACTCTTGCCATTTATAACCCCTCCTTACTTAACAAGTCCTCTATATCTTTTAGCGTCTCCACTACTTAATACAGAACCCTTTCTTGATTTTCTATTGAAATCTGTTGATTTCTTTCCACTATTGTGGTTTGCTCCTACGTGTCCAATTTTTGTTGAACCAGAATTTCTTACTATGATTTTTTTACTGATTCCACCGTGTGATTTCATCTTTGGCATATAATTCATTCTTCCTTTCTACTTTTTTGGTGTTAAGAATAGTTGCATACTTCTACCTTCCATTTTTGGCATTTGTTCTATGTCTGCAACATCATTTAATCTTTCTGCAAACTTCATTATTACGTCGCGTCCTAATTCTGGATGAGCCATTTGTCTTCCTTTGAATCTTACTGCAACTTTAATCTTATGACCTTTTTCAATATATGCTTTCGCATTTCTTAATTTTGTTTCAAAATCTCCAACATCTATAGTAACACTTAAGCGATACTCTTTTGTTTCAAGATTTTGTTCTCTTTGCTTTTTCTTTGCTTCCTTTTCTCTTTTTTGTTTTTCATAACGAAACTTGTTATAGTCGATTATCTTACATACTGGATTTTTAGGATCGTTATTTAACAAAACTAAGTCAAGTCCTGCATACTTAGCAAGTGTTCTGGCATCATTTATATTTTTGATGCCCATTTTTTCTCCATTAGGTCCAATTACCATAACGTTTTGAAAAGTTATTTGTTCATTAATTTGAACTTCGCTTTGCTTAGCTATTGCTAACACCTCCATATTTTATATTTGAAAAAAGTGGACATAAGAGTCCACTTTAAAAACGTATTTTTACAAATAAGCTTTTGTACCAATGTATCTATACATCTGGTGAAGAGTGGCTCTCTTTCTTTCTTTTTCAACGATATTGATTATATATTAATATTATTCATTTGTCAACAAATTATTAAAAATTTGTGATATATCTCCCTTAATTTCGTATGTTAAGCCATTTCTTACTGAAGAAGAAATTGTTACATCTTCAAAAATATTTGATAAGAAATTATATCCACTGTAATTATATTTTGTGTAATATTTATCATATAATACAAATGATGCGATAATTCCTGTATCTATTTCGTAGAAACCCACTAACATTTTATAACTGTTTTGACTTACTTCTAGTACTAGAAGTCTTTTATTTTTATGTGTTGTATATTTAACACTTCCTGTTTGATATCCTGCATTTGCATATTGTTGTTTAAATACAGATGATTTCGAATTTAATCCACTCATAGATGCTTTATAAATTCCTTCAATAATAACAATATCATTTCCGTTGTCAACCATCAATACATTTGATGTACCACTCGTGGTTTGTGTGTATGTATATCCAGTTCTTTTAACAAGTGTTGCTCCTTTAAATGATAGTGTATTCTTTTTTACATTTGGATTCTTACTTGTGTTATTACTGTTATTATTATTTGCATTATTATCTTCTTTTGTTGTATCTTTTGGAGTTTCTTTAATAATTATTGTGTCATTGTCTTCAGTTTTTTTAAGTGTTGGCATATAAGATATAAATAACACTGCAACTATTACACATACTACAGCTATAATCGCTCCACTTAGTTCATCTTTTCTTCCAGTTTCTGTATTATTTGTATTATTGGATGTATTGTTATAATATCCAGTATTATTAGACTGTGGTTGAAAATTATTTACCATTTGATTATTAATTGGATTTCCACATCTTCTACAAAATTTATCTCCTGGTATTAAATCATTTCCACATTTTACACATTTATTATTCATATTACATTTCCTATTATGTATTTATTTTATCATATATTGAAAGAAATGCAATAAAAAAGCACCCGAAGGTGCTTGTTAACATCGTAATCGTTATCAGTTTTTACTCTATACTTACCACCTACCTTATGTATCCATTATATTTAGTGAATGTGAAAATTAGGTGTAATTTATATTAAAACTATATAACTTTACAATTAGTATTGTATACCCCATACAACTTTGTGTTTTGCTTTTTTACCACATACTACACATACTTCATCTTTATAGTCTTTTGTTTCAACTATACATCTTGATTTAGTACCTTTAATTTCTTTCATCTTAAGTTCGCAATCTAAGTCACCGCACCAATGTGCATTTACAAAGCCTGGACGTGTATTCATAATTTCTTCTACATCTTTTAACGTTTTAGCATCGTATGTTCTATTTTTTGTATTTTCAAGTGCTTTATTATAAAGACTATCTTGTATATCAGTTAGTAATCTTTGTACATTATTTAATACTTCATTTGTATTTACAAGTTCTTTTTCACTAGTATCTCTTCTAACAAGTGTTACTTTGTTGTTCTCTAAGTCTCTTGGACCTACTTCTATTCTAACGGGTATACCATTTACTTCTGCTTCTGCAAATTTGAATCCAGCACTCTTATCAGATGTATCTATATATGAAGTTATATTGTTTTTATGTAGTTCATCATTTAAATTATTACAAACATTAAGTAGTTCATCTGTCATTTTAATTGGTACTACGCAAACTTGTTTTGGAGCTATCTTTGGAGGTAATACTAAGCCTTTATCATCTCCATGAACCATTATTAAGGCTCCTATCATTCTAGTAGTTGATCCCCATGATGTTTGATAACAATATTCAAATTTATTTTCTTTGTTTACAAATTTTACATCGTATGCTTTAGCAAATTTTTGTCCGAAGTAATGGCTAGTTGCTGATTGAAGACATACTCCGTTTTGCATCATTGCTTCTACTGTAAGAGTATATTCTGCTCCTGCAAATTTTTCTTTTTCTGTTTTTCTTCCAGTTACTACTGGTATTGCTAAGTATTCTTCAAAGAATCTCTTGTATGTATTTAACATTCTTTCTGTTTCTTCCATAGCTTCCTTTTCAGTTGCATGTACAGTATGTCCTTCTTGCCATAAGAACTCTCTACTTCTTAAGAATGGTCTTGTTTCTTTTTCCCATCTAATAACATTACACCATTGATTATATAGTTTTGGTAAATCTCTATATGTTTTTACTATATTCTTATAATAATCACAGAATAGAGATTCACTAGTAGGTCGGAATGCTAGTCTTTCTTCTAATTTATTACTTCCACCTTCTGTTACCCAAGCAACTTCCGGAGCAAAACCCTCTACAAGTTCTCCTTCTTTCTTAAGTAAATTTTCTGGTATCATAACTGGTAGGTATACATTTTGATGTCCAAGTTCTTTGAACATACCATCCATTACTTTTTGAATATTTTCCCATATAGCATACCCATTAGGTTCAAAAATAATAAATCCTTTTACATTTGAATATTCTGCTAAATGAGCTGCTTTTACTACATCTGTATACCATGATGCAAAGTCTTTACTTCTTTCAGTAATTTTTTCGTTTTTCATTTCATTCCTTCCTTCCTAAATAAAAAGAATGGTCACTAAGGAGTCAATAAGACGGTACCATCCTTTATTTATCTTTCTTTTTTAACGACTTTTTAGGCCGATTTTGCATATATTGAGGTAGGAGTTAATTAAATATATTATCTAGTTTCCACTATCCTAGAATCACTATAAAAAGGGATTTAATAACATTCCTCAAGCAAATTTATGAATAGATTATAGCACAATTAAATATAATAATCAATTCATTTATTTACACATTTTATGTAAAATTTTGAAAATACGCTTATTTAGCCTTATAGATTTATGACATATATGTTATATTAATTGAACCTGCTTATTTTAGGTAGAAAGGATGATAATATGAAATATATTAATAAAATAATAGTTTATATAGCTGACTTTACCTCTTTAGATGAAAAATATATCTTATCAATATTTCAATCTTTATTTGTATTTCTTGCGATGAAACTAATTTATAAATTTATTGAGATTATTAATAATCGTTTTAACCCTAATGATAAGAAAAAATATAATTTAAATAAGAATGTGAAACTTGTTTGTTCGATTATTACAATACTTTGTTTTGTTCTTATATGGCAAGATTATTTTAAAGATTTTTTAACATTTATTAGTGTTATATCAGCGGCTTTGACTTTAGCTGTTAGAGATATTGTTGTTAATTTCTTTTCTGGTATTTATATAAAGATAGCAAAACCATTTAAAGTAGAAGATAGAATTGCTATTGGAAACTCTATTGGAGATGTTATAAATATTAGTATTTTGTCTTTTGAAATACTCGAAGTACGTAGCGAGGATGAAGGTGAGCAAAGTACAGGTATTATTATTCAAGTTCCTGCTTCTAAAATATTTACGGAGTATTTAAAAAACTATTCTAAAGCATTTAAATATGTATGGAAGGAAATGTCTATAAAAGTACCCATAAATAGTAATGTTCCTAAAGTAAAAAAAGAACTTTATGGAATTATCAGAAATAATCAAGTAGTATCCTCTATTCCTAATAAAATGGAACGAGAACTTGATAGTGCTACTGGAGATTATAGAATATATTATAATAAACTCGAACCTATCATTTATACTAAAATAGTTGATAATTATGTATTACTTACCATGAGATTTTTAGTTCATCCCAAAAAGGTTCGTAATGTTGAAAGTGAATTATGGAATCAAATATTAATATCATCTAATAATGGTAAAATTAAGTTATATTCTGGAGAATAAAAAAATATTGTTTTGGAAACAATATTTTTATTTTAATTATTTATTCTTTTTGTTTTTTCCATCTTCTTCAAGTTTTTCTTGAATTTCTTTAACAACTTTAAGTGCTTGTTTTCTTACTTCATCAGCTGCTTTTTCAACTACTGGAGTACTTTTTTCAATAGCATACTTATAAAGTTCTTCTGCTTTTTCTTTGATTTTTTGAGCTTGTTCTAATGCTAGATCTTTTGCTTTTTCTTTATCTAGTGCAGCTAGTTCAGCTTGAAGTGTTTCAGCTTTGAATAGTAATTCGTCTTTTACTTCGTCTAAATCTACTTCTCTTAATTTATCAAGTAATTCATCTACTTTCTTTTTAAGAACTTTTCTAGTATTTTTTCCTTTATCTGGAGCAAATAATAATCCTAATCCAGCACCAATTGCTAATCCACCTACGAATTTTCCAAATCCGCCTTTTCTCTCTTTACTCATCGTCATCAACCTTCACTTTCTTTGTATTTCTTTTTTTGAATATTTTGTTAAATACACTTGATATAAAATTGATTACTATATCACTTACCATTGATACTCTATCAGTAGCAAAATCAATAATATTAAATAATTTATCTAATGATTTTGCTTTTTCTGAGATATCTTCTAGTATGTCATCAACTTTGTTCATTGTGATAATTAACTTAATTCCAATCCATATAGCTACTACTAGAAGTACTATTAATAAAAAGTATATTACTATAGGTAGTGCTTCTGCTAAGTTCATTTCTAATCCTCCTTATCATCATACATAGAATCTATTAAATTAAATAGATCATGTTCTAAAGTACTATTAGTCATAGTTTTATCATTTTCACTATTGTTTTCTTCATCAGTATCTTCAAAATTTTCAAGTTCCATTTTATCTTCTAATTCTCCTACTGATACTTCTGAAGTAGTACTTTCAATTTTACTAATTATGTCTTCTATTTTGCTTGTCTTTTTATCTAATTCATTTACTGATTCATCTATTTTATTTATTTCGTTGCTTATAACTTCAGGAGTTAATTTATTCATTGAATTTAGTGTATCTTCTAACTCATCTTCTAGTGTTCCATATGCCTTTCTTCTAACAGTATCATATGTACTAGCAGAGTCTTTTATAACTAGCTCTTCTTTTTTCACTGGTTTTGCAACAACTTCTTCTCTTTTATAATCTTTATCTAATATACCATAAATTGGTGATATTACTGGGCTTGGTTTGAAGATTTTTGGTTGTTCAGGAATAGCTGGTTTTTGTACTTCTTGTCTTTTAGTTATTTTTGGTTCTGGATTTAGTACGCTTCTTCTTGGTGGTAAATCAACTTCTTCATCGTCAAACTCAGTAAAGTTAAATGTTCTTTCACTTCTAAACAATTCTCTTTCACTAAAGTTATTATCTCTTTTAGGTTCTTCGATCACTCTTTTAACTTCTTCAACTTCACGTTTTGGCTCTTCTCTAGTTATTTTTATTTCTTCAACTTTAGGTTTTTCTTCTATTTCTTTTTCTTTCTTTACTACTTTATCAACTTTTTTAATTTCAGCTTCAGGTTCATCAACATATTCTTCATCATAGAATATATTTTTAAGTTTATTTAAAAGCTTCACAATTGCACCTCTTTCTTTTACTCTTCATTCTCATTAATATACTCAAGAACATTTTTCTTTTCGTTTTTATCTTTAGGTTCTGGAATTTTATATGTTGTTTCTTTTGTATCTAAATCTCTATCATTAAGTTGCTTTTCTATTACTGAATCATTATATTTTATAGAGTTTAGAATTGTTATTCCACGTGAAATAGCATATCTTATCTCACTTTCTTCTACCTCTACTTCTATTATAGCATAATTATAACACAACTCAACAAAAAATTTATCATTATTTTTTCTTATTCTTAAGTATCCTTCGGAATTATTTTTGTCGAATGAATAAAAGTAATAATCATCTATATTTTTCGTTTCATCAACACCTTTTTTGTAGTAATAACTTACTATATCTACGTTTAGGTAATAGATGTTATTATGAGATGATATCACTTGATTAAATCCTTCATCTTTGCTTACATTAAAACCTGTTGGTAAATAATATTTATAACCTTTATTATTAGTATTATGTAAATCGTTTGTTTCTATGGTTGCATAATTTATTATGTCTTCATACGAAAAGCTATTCATATAGTATGTGTTTGTACATCCTGTAAATAAGAATAGACATAATACAATCATTATTTTTTTATACATTTTCTTGTCTCCTACTACTTTAAAATTATAACAAATTATTTATTTTTTAACAACACTTATATAATTAATGTTTTTTCCTAAACTTATAAATTTATCTTCGTATTCAGTTCTAATAGTATCAAAATAATTAGTATCTGTTTTAACTATATCATAACCATTTTCTATGAAGGATTCACTTGAAAACTCATATAAATCATCATTATCAGTTTTCATTTCAATTCGTTTTTTATTTTTGAAAAGACTTTCATATTTATTTAAAAATACACTTGAAGTAAGTCTTCTTTTAGTATGTCTCTTTTTAGGCCATGGATCACTAAAATTTAAATATATTTTATCTATTTCATGATCAAAAACTTCTTCTATTTCTAGAGCATCTAAACAAATTAATTTTAAATTATCTAGTTCTAGTTCTTCTAATTTTTTTACTGCACTTACTAGTGGACTATCATACTTTTCAATACCAATAAAATTTATATTAGGATTTTCTATTGCTTTTTCTATAATAAATTTACCTTTTCCAGTGCCTATTTCTATTTCTATATTATTATCATTATTAAATACTTTATTCCATTTACCTTTATTTTCTTTAGGATTTTTTACTAAGTATTTAGATTTTGATATTATTTCTTCTGCATTTTTGATATGTTTAAGTCTCAAAATACTCACCTCGCATTAATATTATACACTACCTTTTATCTTTTGTCATATATTATTGTAGGTGATTATATGAATAATAGAGATATGTTCTATCAAAATTTAAATCAAGGTTATAGTAATCCTGGAGCATTTATACCACCTAGTGGTTATAATATAAATAGTCAATATCAAGCTTATGGGCCTAATGTTATTCCAGAACAAATGGGATATAATAACAATGATGAATTAAATGATAGAATTAGTAAAATTGAAAGACAAATTAGAAATTTAGACACAAGACTTCAAAAATTAGAATCAGCTGGTAATGAAGTAAATGACAATTTGTATATGATATAAAAAAAAGCATTTCCAAAGAAATGCTTTAACTTTTTTATTAAGAAAGTATAACTGATGCGAAAGTTAAGATTACCATTGATGCTAAAGCAATAGTTACTATAACTTTAGTAGCCCATTTAACCCAAGTTGTGTAATTAACTTTAGCAAGAGCTAAACCACCCATAATTGCTCCACAAGTTGGAGTAATTAAGTTTACAAGTCCGTTTGCAGCAACGAATGTCATAATTGTTGTTTCTACACTATAACCAAGTTGTGCTGCAAGAGGAGCCATAATTGGTGTTGAAATAGTTGCAAGACCTGAACTAGATGGTACAAGTACTGAAAGTACTACATGTAATAAATAGTTACAAGGTGTAAATATTGCAACAGGAGTTCCTTTTAGCATATCAGCAACGTTATAAATAATATAATTATCTAGATATGTTTGACTCATTAATGCATAAACACCACGAGCTACTGCTACGATAAGTACAACTGATAAAATATCTCTTGCACCTGCAATAAATTCATCTATGATTTGATTAGCACTAAATCCATTAACAATACCAATAACAATTGCCATTATGAAGAACCATGCTGCTGATTCATTAAAGTACCAACCACCAAGAGCTGTTCCTGTTAACCAACCAGTCCAAGAATCAAAGAATGTAATACCAAATTCTCCCCAAGGAATGAATCCGATAATCATGATTAAGAATGTAATACCGAAAATCCATAAAGTAACTTTTTGTCTTCCAGTAAGTACAACTTCTTTACTTTCTTCTTTTTCTTTGAATTTTTCCATTTTCTTTTGTTCTTGTAATGATAAGAAAGTAGAACCTTTATCAGCTTTTACTTTTTTAGCATATCTCATTACGAAGAACATTGAGATTCCTAATGATACTAACCATAATACTGTACCTAAAGCGATGATGATTCCTTGGTTAACTGCCATTCCTTTTGGTAGAGCTGCGATTGCTGCTCCTGTTGCGAATGGGTTAATTGTTGAACCTAAAACACCACTTCCTGCACCTAGTAATACTGTTGCTGATGCAACGATTGTATCCATACCAGCAGCTACCATTGTAAATGCAAGTAATGCATAGAAACCAACTGTTTCTTCTAACATTCCATAAGTTGTTCCACCTATTGAGAATATTATCATTAGTATTGGAATTAATACTAATTCATTTCCTTTTAATTTTTTTACTAAGACCTTAATTCCATTTTCTAGAGCCCCTGATTTAGTTACTACTTGTAAGAATCCTCCAAGTATAAGAACGAATACACAAACATCTACAGCACTTCCAAAACCTAGTATTGGTGAAAGTAAAACATCTGAAATTTTTGCTTTAACTACGCCACTACCATTGATTATTGTTCCTGCTTCGTCAAATGCTGCATTTGGAAGAATTAAAGTAATTAATGCAAGAGCAATAATAAGTAGGAAGATAATTGTAAATGCGGACATTCTTTCTTTTTTCTTTGTTTTAGCCATTTTTTTGCCTCCCTTTTTCGTATTTCTAATAATTGTACCTGTTTCTTCATTGATCGCTTCTTTAGCGCATTCAAGTGATGTGATAATACCAACAGCACCTTCTTTATATTCACAGAAATCTATACAAGATTCTACTTTTGGAAGCATACTTCCTTTAGCAAATTCACCAGATTTGATGTATTTTTTTGCTTCAGATACTTCTAAATCATGAATATTTATTTGGTCTACTGTGTTATACTTAAGTGCTACTTTTTCTACAGTAGTTAGTATTAATAAAATATCTGCATCAAGTTTTCTTGCTAGAAGCGAACTTGATCTATCTTTATCAATAACTGCAGCTACTCCTTTTAAAGTACCACCCTCTTTAACAACTGGTATTCCTCCTCCTCCTGAAACTATAACAATATTACCTTGATCTAAAAGGTCTTTGATTAGATCAAGTTCTATTATTTCTATAGGTTTAGGAGAAGGTACAACTCTCCTATAGCCTCTACCAGCATCTTCTGTGAATACATATCCTCTTTCAGAAGCAATTTTGTCTGCTTCTTTTTTAGTATAGAACGATCCAACAGGCTTATCTGGATTATTAAAAGCTGGGTCTTTTTTATCAACTAGTACTTGTGTAACAACTGCTGCACATCCTTTGTTGATACCCCTTGCTTTCAATTCTGTTTGAATTGCTTGTTGTAAGTGATAACCTATATATCCTTGACTCATCGCACCACATTCTGCGAATGGCATATTTGGTGTGTCTTTAGATTCCTCAAATGCTAGGTTAATCATTCCCACTTGAGGTCCATTTCCGTGGCTTACAACTACATTATATCCTTCACTAACTAAATCTACTATTGATTTAGCAGTGTTCTTAACTAGCTTTAGTTGCTCTTCAGGATTATTCCCAAGAGCATTTCCACCTAAAGCTACTACAATACTTCTATTTTTTTTCAAGGCTTGTCAGCTCTTACTAAAGGCATTGACATACATCTTGGACCACCTCTACCTCTAGATAATTCTGCACTATGCATTTCAAGAACTTTAATTCCGTTGTCTCTTAATAATTCATTAGTGATATTATTTCTATCATAAACAATTACTACTCCTGGAGCTATACATAAAGTATTACTTCCATCGTTCCATTGTTCTCTTTCAGCACCAATTTTATCTCCACCAGCACATGGTATTAAAGTTATTTTTCTATGAAGATAATCTTCTAATATCTTTTCAAGTGAAGCATTTCTTTCTTTAACATTAAGTCCTCCTTCACCATCACTAGTTATTTCAAATACTTTAAGTGTTCCCATGATTCCTGGGTGATATGTGAATTTATCAATATCTATTTGAGTAAATACAGTGTCTAAATGCATGAATGCACGACATTCTGGAATAGTAAATGCTAAGATAGTATCAATTTTAGCATCTTTATCAGCAAATACTTTGTATGCTAATTCTTCTATAGCGTCAGCACATGTTCTTTGACTAATTCCTATTGCTAAGATATGTTCATTTAAGTTAAGAACATCTCCACCTTCAATATGATAAGCACTATATCTATCAAAATACTTATCTACTTGTCCTTTATAATCTGGATGATACTCAAATATATATTCTGCATATATCGTTTCTCTATTACGAGTAACTGAGTACATTCTATTTAGTGATACACCGTTTCCAATTGAAGCAAATGGATCACGAGTAAAGTATAAGTTTGGCATAGGATCTACTACAAATTGAGTATCTTCTTTGATTGAGTCTACTAAACTTTTTCCTTTTTTAGCTTTAGCTTTGATTACTTCGTTATTAATAATTCCTTCCATGGTTTTTAGAACTAGAAGTCTATTATTTTCTATTGAAGTTAAGTATTCATATACAAGTCCTCTATATTTTGGAGTACGAATACCTGCTTCATAAATGAATTGAGTAATAAATCTTTCTCTTATTTCAGGGTCTTGATCTAATACTTCAGTCATTAAGTCTTCTAAATATACTACTTCTACTCCATTATCTTTTAAAATTCTTACGAATTCATCGTGCTCTTCTTGAGCAACTGGTAAGTATGGAATGTCATCAAATAGTAATCTACCAAGACTATCTGGTGTTAAGTTCAATAGTTCCCTACCTGGTCTATGAACTAATACTTTTTTTAGTGGGTTTATCTCACTAGTTACATTTATTGGTTTCATCTAACTCTCCTTTATTATCTATTTTCTCTTTTATTATATCAAAGTATTTTTTTTAAGTAAATGTTTTTTAAAGCAATAAAAAAAGAAATTATATTTTGATAATTTCCTTTATATAAAATTTTATTCAGGTGGTCTTTTTAGTTGCCATGGATCATTATAACTTCCTGAACCATATGGTTCTACATAATATGCTAAGTATTCTGTTATTCTTGTTCCTGATGTTGATGACATATCTTCTAAACTAGTATATTCACTTGATTTATTTGTTATTATATATGCTTTATTTCCACTTTCTGTCATAGTCCAATAGTCATTTCCGTTATATAAGTAAGTATCACCTTGTTTATTTTTTGATATATTAAATTCATCAAGATTTAGAAATCCACCATAGAAAAAAGAATTATCTCCACTAAGTACACCATTTTCAAATCTGAATGGTATTTTGTTATCAGTTGATGAATTATTACTAAAATTACTTCTTCCAAGCATAAATCTACTATAATAATCATATCCGCCAAGGTAGTCAGTATAATAATATGCAAAATAAACTGCATCTTCATAATTACTACTCATTTTTGCATTTACTATAAATGGTAATATTAATAAAAATATAACAAATAATATTCTTTTTTTCATATTATCCTTTCTTTATCTTTTCTTGTTTATTTTATCTAGTATTGTTTTTATTATAACGTCTCTATCTATATCATGACTTGTTTCTTCATCTCTAAGTTTGAATTCTACATATCCTTCTTCTAGTTTTCTTCCAATAGTTATTCTGATTGGTATTCCCATTAAATCCATATCATTAAATTTAATTCCAACTGTTTCTTTTCTATCATCTAAGATTGTATCAACTCCGAGTTGTTCTAATTTTTTATATAAATTGCTTGCGAATTTGTATGTTTCTTTATCATTAACGTTTATAATAACTATTCCAACTTTATATGGGGCTACTTCTATAGGCCATATAATTCCTCTATCATCATTATGTTTTTCAACTATAGCAGATATACATCTATCTAATCCTATTCCGTATGATCCCATATGAACATAATTAAGTTCATTAGTTTCATCTAAGTATCTTAAATTATATGCTTTACTATAGCTTGTTTCTAGTTTGAATATATGTCCAACTTCTATACCTTTTATAATATCACATTCACTTTTGCATCTAGGACATAAAGAGTTCTTATTAAATAGTTTTATGTCTGCATATTTATTTACTTTAAAGTCTATTCCTGGTGTTACATTTTTATAGTGGTAATTTTCTTTGTTGCTTCCACAAATCGCATTATACATGCTTTTTACTTCATTATCTGCTATAACTTGCATCGTTGCTTTAATTGGTCCAATATATCCTGCTTTAGTTCCCATTCTTTCAAGTTCATATTCACTTGGAATTTCTATATTATTACATTTTAATACTTTTTTTAATTTATAAGCATTTAGTTCTGCATCTGCTCTTAAAAGTATCATTTTGTATTCTTCGTCAACTTTAATAATTAAAGATTTTATTATTTTTTTAGGTTCAATATTTAGAAATTCACTTAGACTTTTAATTGATTTTTTATTTGGTGTGTATATTAAGCTACTGCTTTTAAGAGGTTGTTCTTCTTTTTTATATTGATCAAAAGAAGATGCGTCTTCTATATTAGTACTATAACTACATTTAGTACATTTTACTACTTCGTTATCACCATATTCTGATTCTACTTGAAATTCTTCACTAGAAGTTCCTTTCATTGAATCAGGGTCTGCTCTTACAACCATTGTATCTATATTTAGTCTTTTAAATATATTATTGAACGTTTGATACATTTTATCATAACTTATATCTAGTCCACTTTCATCTGCATCAAAACTATATGCATCTGCCATATAAAATTCTTTTTTTCTAATTAGTCCATATTCTGGATGGACTTCATCTCTAAATTTGTTGCTTAATTGATATAGTGTGAAGTGTAAATCTTTATAGCTTCTTATTTTATTTCTTACTAAGAGTGCAAATAATTCTTCATGAGTTGGACATAGTATATATTCTTTATTGTTTCTACCTTTTAGTTTGAATATTTCGTCGCCAAATAATTCTTCTCTATTTGTTATATCAAATATATTTCTATCTACTAGCGATGGCATAAGTACTTCATCTGCATTATTTTTATACATTTCTTCTCTTATAATTTTTTTAATATTTTCAAGTACTTTTAAGCCTATTGGTAAATATGTATATATACCATTATCATTTTTATAAATCATTCCACTCTTTACTAATAGTTTTGCAGATAAGCATTCTTCGTCATTTGGAAATTCTTTACGAGTTATAAAAAAGTTATTAGACATTCTCATGTTACTCACCTACTATATAAGAGATTAGTTCTCTTGTGTTTATATCATTTGTATCATATCTTACACACACTAATAAATTATTCATTTCTTCGTTTGTTATTGGGTTAGTAAGAGTTTGTTTTTGATTTTTATCTCCAGCTAAATATCCTGTATGAATTAGTTCTTCTATACTTACACATACACAATCATTATCACATTCGCTTTGATTAGTGTAATCTCTTGATACATTAGAAGGTACACTTACTAAATTATCTACGCCCCATTCTTTAGCTGCGATATTTACTTGTTTTACTCTACTATCATAAGTTTGTTTTAATGTAGTTTGTTTCATTGAACTGATATTTGGTACTATAACTATTGCTAAAAGTGCCATTATTGCTATGACTGCTAAGAGTTCAACCATTGTAAATCCTTTTTTATTCATATACATTCTCCTACTATAGAAAAGTATAGCAAATTTTAAAAATAATAACAATAATTTTATTGAAATAAAGTTATTTCTCATATATAATATATATTAGAATAGAAAGAGGTATGTGATGAAGGAATTTGACTTTGAGAAAATGCCTATAGTTGAGATTGTTAATGAAATAATCATGGACTCTGTTAAAAAAGGAGTTAGTGATATTCACTTTGATCCTTCTAAAGAAAATATTAAAATTAGAATTCGTATAGATGGTATCTTATCAGATTATTCTATTATACCTGGTAAATATAAACGTAATTTAATTTCACGTATTAAGATGATTGCTGGAATGAATATTATGGAAACTCGTTTACCTCAAGATGGTGCTATTAAAAGTAGAATTGGTAAAAAAATGTTAGACCTTCGTGTTTCATCATTACCTACTAACTGTGGTGAAAAGGTAGTTATCCGTATTCTTGATTATAGTAAGAGTTTACAAGGACTTGATACTTTAGGATTTTCTGAAGATAGTTTAAAGAAGATTGAAAAGATGGTTGAAGTACCAAATGGTATTATTCTTGTAACTGGTGCTACTGGATCTGGTAAATCTACTACTGTTTACTCTATTCTTCAAAAGATGAATACTCCTGATGTTAACATAATTACTGTTGAAGACCCAGTCGAAATGGATATAGTTGGTATTAATCAAGTACAAGCTCAAAGTGAGATTGGTCTTACATTTGCTAGTGTTTTAAGAAGTATCTTGCGTCAAGACCCTGATATTATAATGATCGGAGAAATTCGTGACGATGAAACTGCTAGAATTGCTGTTCGTGCTTCTATTACTGGACACAAAGTGTTATCAACAATACATACAAATAACTCATTAAATACAATTGAAAGACTTACTGATATGGATGTAGAACGTTACTTACTTGGTTCTGCTCTTACAGGAATCATATCTCAAAAGTTAGCGAGACGTCTTTGTCCTCATTGTAAACAATTAAGGGATACTACTCCATATGAAAAGAATGTATTTAAAGTTGTTTTAAATAAAGAAGTTAACCAAATGTTTGATGCTAATAAAGATGGTTGTGATAAATGTTTTAGAGGATATAATGGACGTATTGGTCTTTATGAAGTTCTTCTTATGAATGAAGATATTAGAGATGCTATTACTAATGCGATGCCTAAACATGAACTTAGAAAATTGGTTTATAAGAGTGACGTTATTACTCTACTTCAAGATGGACTTGATAAGGTATTACTTGGTGAAACATCATTTGAAGAAATACTTAAAGCAGTTGACCTTGACAACGATTTATCTAACTATGAAGATGATAACTTACAAAATAGTATAAATGATAGTCAAAATCATAATGAAAGTGCTAAGACTCCTGAAGTAAAAGAAGAACCTAAAGAAGATAAATTAGAAATAATGTCTAATGAACCAGATATAGATTATGAATCATTAATACCAAGTGATCCTGATAATCATAAGAACGAAATACCTCATGATACAGCTAGACCTGGTGAGATTGAATATTTCAATTTATAGAAACTTCGGTTTCTTTTTTTATGTATTAAAAAAGTAGTATTTCTACTACTCTATATAATCTGGCTCTGCACACTTAGATAAATCTACATTTATGCTTTTTAAAAATTCTTTTAAATATTTGTTATCATCATCTGTTATAAAATGTCCTTTCCCTGCGTATATTTCATATACTGGTAAATTATCATTATTAAATTGTAAGAGATTTGCATCACTACTATGTTTTATTATTTCCATTATGTTATAGTCATATGTTCCTTCTATTGATTTAGTGTATCTAAGTTCCATTGTGCATATTTGATTTGGTTTACATGCTTTGTATGCAGTACTTAATCTATACTTATTATTTTTATATACACTTAGGCTTACTGTTACACATTCTTTTCTTTTAGTAATATTAAATATATGGTCCCCATAACTTATATCATCTATAGTAAGTTTTCCCATATCCATATTTAAATAATTATAATATTTATTTTTCTTGGTATTCATTTCATTATAAAGTTTATTTATATTTTTTTCATTGTCATAATTTAGTACTTGTTTTGCGATAGTTCTTGGGAATAGTTTATATATAGAACTTGCATATTCATTTCCATCTTTAGGATATTCTACGTTTATAATTTTATTATCTTTTATAGTTATTTTTACTGGTAGTGAACTAGACGTTGATATAGCAAGTGAATCTTTCTCTTCTAAGTAATCACTTTCACTATAAATCCACATATACATATATTTATAGTTACCTCTCTTTTCTATACCAAAACTATGATAACTATAAAATACATTAAAGTCATCTTTTGATGAATCTGGATTACTTTTAAATTCTCTTTCTCTTAAATAATCTATAGCTATATCATATAAGTCATTTGATTCGTTTATTAAATTTATTTTTAAAGTACTACTATAAATAACTGAGAATGCTATTATTAATAATATAAATATACTAAGTAATATTATTTTCTTTTTAGATTTCTTTTCTATTTTTGTTTTTTCTTCTAAAGATGCAATAATTGCTTTATCTTTTGATTCTGTACTTTTACTTTTTTCACCATTTATTAGTTCTTCTATACTTATATCTAATTCACTGCATAATTTTTTAAATAAAGAAACATCTGGAAAAGAAAGACCTCTTTCCCACTTACTTACTGCGTTTGTACTTATACCTAGTTTTTCAGCTAATGCTTCTTGTGTTAATCCTTTATCTTTTCTATTTTTAGCAATAAATTTACCTATTTTTTCTTGATTCATAGTTACCTCTTTCATAATTAATATAACATTTTAATTAAATAATTTACACATACTGTTAGTTTAATTTTAAAATAAAAGTAGTATTTCTACTACTAAAATTTTCTTGAGCTTCCGCCTCCACCTGAGTGTCCTCCACCACCGGAATGTCCTCCACTAGAGTGTCCACTACTAAATCCTCCTGAATAACTACTGCGACTGCTTCCATAATCTCTATATCTTCCATAACTTGATGGATGATTTCTATGATATCTATTTCTATTTTTAATACTTGATAACGTAAGCATATAGAAAAGTACATTTGATATTGAGGTGAAATTTGCTAAGTAAGTGTTACCATTGTTTACTGATATTACACTTATTGCAATCATTATAAATGCATATAATAACATCACCAATATTTGTGTGGCTGCTTTGTTTTTCAAAATAATTCTATTAACAATCAAGCCAACTATAAATCCAAATATCATTCCTCCTAACATATAAAATCCATCTAAGTTTTCAGTTACTTCTATATTCTTAGGACTATTATAATCTATATTTAAATCTCTTTGTTTTACTATTTCTTTATAAAAAGCATCATAGCCATTTCTGATACCCTCATCCCATTTATTATCTTTTAAATATGGAATAATATATTCATCTTGAAATCTTCCAGTTTTTCCATCTGGTAATATTCCTTCTAAACCATATCCTACTTCTACTCTAAATTCTCTTTCTTCAAGAGCTAGTAGTAAAAGTAAACCATTATTTTTATCTTTGTCTCCTATTCCATAACTTTCAAATAATTCATTTGCATATTGTTCAATTGAGCTTCCTTCTAGATTTTTTACAGTTACTACTACTATTTGAGTTCCATCTACTCTTTCTAGTTCAGCACTTTTTGATATTATATATTCTTCAGTACTGCTTGATAATATATTCGCTTGATCATTTACAAAAAATTCATAAGATGGTTGAACTATTGCATCTACTTTTATAAATGGAATTAATAATAAAAGAAGGATTAAAAATTTTTTAACCCTAGAATTCAACATTAGGTACCTCGCTGTCTTTTTCATCTACTTCAAAGTAATCTTTCTTTTCAAAGTTGAACATGTTCGCAATTATATTTTTAGGAAATACACTTACCATTTGATTATAATTTTTTACAGAATCATTGTATTTTATACGTGAAGTAGCTATTCTATTTTCAGTACCAGCTAGTTCATCTTGTAATTGTATAAAGTTTGTATTTGATTTTAAATCTGGATAATTTTCGACAATTACATTTAATGAATTTAATGCTGATGTTAATTCATTATTAGCTTTTGATTGTTCTTTTATTGTTTTTGCATTTAATAAATTAGAACGTGCTTCAGTAATACTATTGATTATTTTTTCTTCTTGAGACATATATCCTTTTACAGTATTAATTAAATTTGGTATTAAGTCTGCTCTTCTTTTTAATTGAACACTTACATCTGAATAGTTAGCATCTACTGTTTCTCTTGCTTTTACTAAACTATTATAACTAGATACTCCTATAACTCCTATTAATATTATGACCGCTAGTATTATTAGGCCGGTATAACTCTTTTTCATATCATCCCTACTTTCTTAAAATTAGTATATAATATTATTTATGTTTTTTCAATAAAAGAATATAATTTATTGGTGATATAATGTTTCAAAGTGTACAGAATAAAAGAATAAGAATAGTATTTGTTATTTCACTTATAGTTTTTTTCTTTGTACTTGTTAAAGTGTTTTATATACAGGTTATTGAGTATAAGAAACTTAATACTTTAGCAAGTGAGTTATGGAGTCGTAATCTAACTGTGCAAGCTGATAGAGGTAAAATACTTGATAGAAATGGTAAAGTTATTGTGGATAATGTTACTACTGTCGGATTATATTTGGTACCTAGTCAAATACTTAATAAAGATGAAGTTGCTAAAGCACTTTCAGAAATACTGGGTGTTAGTTATGAAGAAATGATGAAACATGTAAGTAAGAAAACTTCTATTGAGAGAGTACATCCTGAAGGAAGAAATTTAAGTTTTGAAATAGCTGATAAAATAGATAGTTATAATTATGATGGAGTTTATTTGTTAAAAGAATCAAAAAGGGATTATAAGTATAAGAATGTTTTATCTCATGTGATTGGATATACTGGTATAGACAATCAAGGACTTAGTGGTCTTGAACTTAAATATGATAAGGAATTAACTGGAAAAAATGGAAGTATTAAGTATTTTAGTGATGGTAAAGGTAAAAGACTTTCTATGCCTGAAATATATAGTGAACCATTAAATGGTAATGATATAAAGCTTACTATTGATTTGGATATTCAATTGTCACTTGAAAATGAGTTATCAAATGCATACACTAAGTATGAGGCTGAAGGAGCTATTGGACTTGTTATGAATCCTAAGACTGGTGAAGTTCTTGCGATGAGTAGCTACCCTTCTTTTGACCCCTCTAACTATAAAGAATATAGCGCTGAAGTAATAAATAGAAATCTTGCGATATGGGCTAACTTTGAACCTGGTTCTACTTTCAAGATAGTTACGCTTGCATCTGCAATTAATGAAGGAAAAGTAAATATATTTGAAGATCATTTTTATGATTCAGGAAAAGTTAAGGTTGCAAGTGCTACTCTACATTGTTGGAAAAGAAAGGGTCATGGTGATCAAACTTATGTGCAGGTAGTAGAAAACTCATGTAACCCAGGATTTGTATCTTTAGGACAAAAACTTGGTAAAGAGTTATTATTTAAATATATTACTGAACTTGGTTTTGGTAAGAAAACTGGTATTGATTTGAATGGTGAAGGAACTGGAATATTATTTAAGATGGATAAGATTGGACCAGTTGAACTTGCAACTAGTGCATTTGGTCAAGGTATTAGTGTTACTCCTATTCAACAAGTAACTGCTGTTAGTTCTATAGTTAATGGTGGAACTTTGTATATTCCTTATGTAGTTAGTGAAGTTGGGAACAAAAGTATTAGTTCTACTATTAGAAGAAAAAATGTTATAACTAAGGAAACTAGTGATGTTGTTAAGTATGCTCTTGAAAGTGTTGTTGCTAATGGTAGTGGACGTAATGCTTATATTGAAAACTATAGAGTTGGTGGTAAAACTGGTACTGCTCAAAAAGTTGGTAGTGATGGAAGATATATGAGTGGTAACTATGTTCTTTCATTTATTGGATTTATGCCAGCTGATGATCCAGAATTTGTTATATATATTGCTCTTGATCATCCTAAAGGTGTTACTCAATATGGTGGTGTTGTAAGTGCTCCTATAGCTCGTAATGTTCTTAAAGATATAATTTCTATTTATAACTTAAAAGAAGATACAAGTGGACTTCCTAAAGTATATAGGTGGGATGATATTAAGTATGTAATGATTCCAGATGTGATTGGTAAAACAAAAAAAGAAGCTAAAAAACTTCTTTATGGATTTAATATAGAATTTGTTGGAGATGGGGACAAAGTAATTGATACTAGTCCTGAAGTTAATACACGTACTAAAGAAGGAAGTACTATAAAAGTATTGTTAAACTAGTTATTATTATTAATCTCTATAAAATATATCTCTAGTATACACTTTATATTTAACATCTCTGAGTTCTTTTGTTAATCTATTAGCAATAATTATATTACTTATTCCTTTAAATTCATCAATATCCTTGACCAATATATAGTCATCATAAATTTCTTCTTTAAATGATGGAGCATATATTATTATTCTACTTTTTTCAACATTTAATTTCTTTAAAATATTTATGATTGGTGCTTCTTTTTTTGGATTTAAATCATTTATAGAGTCTATTTTATAAATTCCGATAATTTTGTTATCTATACCGTTTATAAACTTAGAAATGTATAGTTTTCGTAATGTGTTTGATTTATCTATTGCTTTAATAAGGCAAGAATCTAAATTATCATAATAGTTTGATAATTCTTTTACATCTTTTGGCAAACAATATCCACCATATCCAAATGATGGATTATTATAATAATTACCAATTCTATTATCAAGACACACACCATTTATTATTTTTTTTGATGATAGATTATTTTTTTCACAAAAAGAATCAAGTTCATTAAAATATGCTATTCTAAGTGCAAGATATGTATTTGAAAATAATTTGACGCTTTCTGCTTCAGATGATTTCATATATAAGATAGCAGAATTCTTTTTCTTTATAGAATTTACTATTAGATTTTTATATTTCTTTGAACGTGTAATATTTCCGCCAATTATTATTCTTTCCGGATATAGACAATCTTTCAAAGCTGTTTTTTCTCTTAAAAATTCAGGTGAATATATTATTTGATTTGTTTTATACCTTTTTGAAATTTTTTGTGTGTAGCCAACTGGCACTGTACTTTTTAATATTATTGTTGAATTTTTATTATTTCCTATAATATTTTTAATAGTCTTTGTAATTAATTTGGTATCGAGACAACCAGTTGATTCATCAAAATCAGTAGGTAAACATATAAAGATAAAATTTGCAATATTAATTGAGTCATAACTATTTGTAGCCATTATATTCAATCTATTTTTTTCTAAATATTTATCTATGGCTTTATCTTTTAAATAATTTTTTCTATTATTAATACAATTAATTCTTTCTGAGGATATGTCAATTGCTGTTACTTCATTTTTCTTTCCTAGTAATATTGAATATGTAAGGCCAACATACCCACATCCTATTACGGAAATTTTAGTTTTATTTTTCATAAAAATCTCCATTTCTACTTGTTTCTTATTATTTTATGTTTATATAGAATACTCTTATTGCTTTTTTGAATTTTCTATTTATCATCTAATAAGTAATAAGAAAGTTCAGGCTTATTATTATTCCACTCATATTCTTTAACTTTGTTTCTACAATATTTACAAAAACTATTCACGTTTGACAATTTTTCAATATTTTTCCAGTTATGACTATGTTCTAATAAATCGCAATATGACTCTTCATCTTTGAAATTAAGATTATATTTTTCGTTAAGTATATCAATTAAAGCCGGATATGGGCATTTATATATTTTTCCATTTCTTAAGAACCAGCAATATTGATTATAACAACTTAATTTTGCCTTTTTATTTTCTTCATTTATAGAAAGACAAGTATGAAATTTTGTTATAAA